>OLNE01000993.1_pt1 | contig 22456 bp, 18 predicted proteins | sample 1672431 | NCBI WGS metagenome assembly OLNE01 (sample SAMEA3136685, study PRJEB25190) | human gut metagenome | reverse complement strand
TGACCATGATCGGCGTTACCGGCACCAAGGGCAAGACCACCACCACCCACATGATCAAAAGCGTGCTGGAGGCCGCAGGCCGCAAGGTGGGCATGATCGGCACCAACGGCATCTACTATATGGGACGCCACAAGGACACCGCCAACACCACCCCGGAAAGCTACGAGCTGCAAAAGACCTTCCGGGAGTTTCTGGATGCCGGCTGCGACACCGCGCTGATGGAGGTATCCAGTCAGGGCCTGATGATGGACCGCGTGGCGGGCGTGCACTACGATGTGGGCGTGTTCACCAACCTTTCGCCGGATCACATCGGCCCCGGCGAGCACAAGACCTTTGAGGAGTACCGCAGCTGGAAGGGACAGCTGTTCAAGCGCTGCGATGTGGGCGTGGTGAACATTGACGACGAGAACACCGCCGCCCTGCTGGAAGGCCATACCTGCAAGCTGGTCACCTATGGCCGCGATGAAAAGGCCGACTACCGCGAGACCGGCTACAAACTGCTGCGCACCCACGATTTTCTGGGCGTCGCCTTCCACGTTACCGGCAAGGACGAGATGGACGTCAAGGTGAATATGCCCGGCGAGTTCAGCGTGTACAACGCGCTGGCAGCGCTGGCCGTGGGCAAGGTGCTGGGTCTGCCGGATGCCGCCATTCACGATGGTCTGGGCAAGTGCGTGGTGAAGGGACGTGTGGAGCTGGTGCCCATCAGCAAAAAGTTCACCATCCTGCTGGACTACGCCCACAACGAGGTATCCACCGAGAGCCTGCTTACCACCCTGCGCGCCTACAAGCCCCACCGTCTGGTGGTGGTGTTCGGCTGCGGCGGCAACCGCTCCAAGCTGCGCCGCTACGGCATGGGCGAGATCTGCGCCAAGATGGCCGATTTCTCCATCCTCACCGAGGATAACAACCGCTTTGAAAAGGTAGAGGATATTATTGCGGACATCCGTGAGGGCATGAACAAGGGCAACCCGGACGCAAAGTTCGTGGAGATCCCCGACCGTCTGGACGCGCTGCACTACGCAGTGGATCACGCACAGGAGGGCGATCTGATCGCCGTCATCGGCAAGGGGCACGAGACCTACCGCGACCGCGAGGGCGTCAAGACTCCCTTCCTTGAACGGGAGCTGCTGGAGGAATACGCCCAGCAGATCGGGCTGGAATAAGAAAATAATATTATTATTGCGGGAAAGGCCGCTGCACAAAGTACTGTGCAGCGGCCTTTTTGCACCCTGTGGGAGCCCCTATATAAAAAGGAAGCAAACTGTGACAGAAATGTAAAAGATAAAAATCTTTAACTAAAACCATTGACTTATCCAACGGTTTGATTATAATGGTCGTGTTCGATACCTCATAAATTTTAGGTAAATAATTAAAAACAAACAGTGAACATAAAGGAGAATACTACCATGACTTTCGAGGAAATGAAGAAGATCGTTGTCGATACCCTGAGCTGCGATGAGGACAAGGTGACCATGGAGGCCAGCCTGACCGAGGATCTGGAGGCCGACAGCCTGGACGCTGTGGAGCTGAACATGGCACTGGAAGAGGCCTGCGGCGTGTCCATCCCCGATGAGGAACTGGCAAACCTCAAGACCGTGGGCGATATCTTCAACTACATCAATGCCCATGTCTGAGGCTGACCGAGGCGAAACGAGATGAACAGTATCAAAGACCTGCTGCCGGGCAGCATGCGGGAGCGCACCTTCCAGCTGAAAGCCCGGCGGGATGCGGGTGCCGTGTGGAACGACCCGCAGTTCGTGGAATGCAAAAAGTGCGGACGCCGCGCCACCCGCCAGATCTGGAACAAGGCACAGTACGTCTGCCCCAATTGCGGGGTGCACCTGCCCATCGGCGGGTACTACCGCCTGAGCCTCATCCTTGATAAGGGCAGCTTCCGGGAACTGGACGCCGACCTTGCCCCGCAGGATGTGCTGCAGTTTCCCGGCTACCCGGAAAAGCTGGAAGCACAGACTGGTAAGACCGGCCTGAAGGAAGCTGTGATTACCGCCACGGGGCGCATCGAGGGCACCCCGGTGGTAGTTGCAGTGCTGGACAGCCGGTTCTTTATGGGCAGCATGAGCACCACCGTGGGCGAAAAGATCACCCGCGCCGTGGAGCACGCCACCGCAAAGCACCTGCCGCTGATCATCTTCTCGGCCAGCGGCGGCGCCCGGATGCAGGAGGGCATTTTCAGCCTGATGCAGATGGCAAAGACCTCTGCCGCCATCGAGCGGTTCTCCGCCCGGGGCGGGCTGTACATCAGCGTGCTGACCCACCCCACCACCGGCGGCGTGACTGCCAGCTTTGCCAGCCTTGGCGACATTATGCTGGCAGAGCCCGGGGCGCTGATCGGTTTTGCGGGGCCCCGGGTCATTGAACAGACCATCGGCGAAAAGCTGCCCGCAGGCTTCCAGCGCAGCGAGTTCCAGTACGAGCACGGCTTTGTAGACAAGGTAGTGCCCCGTACCGAAATGCGCGAAACACTGGCGCAGCTGCTGCGGCTGCACGCCTGAGGAGGGAGCGCCTTATGATCAAGGACATCTTACAACAGCTCGCACCGCTGGATGAAAAGATCGCCGCCCTGCGCGGCGACCCGGCGGACGAGAACATGACCGATATCACCAACCACGCTGCCGAGCTGGCAGAGCTTTCCGCGCAGGAGGACGCTTTGCTGTCCGGCTGCGGGGCGCTGACCGCAGAGGACAGGGTCTTTCTGGCACGCCACCCGGAGCGCCCTCACATCGACGAGATCGTGGATGCACTGTTCACCGACTTTTTTGAGCAGTGCGGCGACCGTCAGTGCAAGGAAGATGCCGCCATTCTGGGCGGTGTGGCGCTGTTCCACGGCCAGCCGGTCACGGTCATCGGCCACCGCAAGGGCAGCACGCTGGAGGAAAACCTGCGCTGCAACTTCGGTATGCCCGGGCCGGAGGGCTACCGCAAGGCCCTGCGCCTGATGAAGCAGGCCGAAAAATTTGACCGTCCCATCATTACCTTCATCGACACCCCGGGCGCATACCCCGGCAAGGACGCCGAGGAGCGCGGACAGGGCGAGGCCATTGCCCGCAACCTGATGGAGATGAGCGGCCTGACTGTGCCGGTGATCGCAGTGGTCACCGGCGAGGGCTCTTCCGGCGGCGCGTTGGCGCTGGGTGTGGCAAACCGCATCCTCATGCTGGAAAACGCCGTCTACTCGGTGCTGAGCCCCGAGGGCTTTGCCAGCATCCTGTGGAAGGATTCCTCCCGCAGCGGCGAAGCCTGCGAGATCATGAAGCTGACCGCACAGGATCTGTACAAGGACGGCATCGTGGAGGAGATCATCCCGGAGCCGGTGGGCGGCGCACAGCGCGCCCACGGGGTACTGTTCGGCAATCTGGACGAGGCACTGCAGCGTCAGCTGCGCAGCCTTGCCCGCATGAACGGCCGTCAGCTGGCCGAGCAGCGCTACCAGAAATTCCGTCAGATCGGAGAAATGAGGAAAGCATGAAGGGTTTGCGTCTGATCGCCACCGGCGGGGCTTTGCCCGGCCGCACGGTCACCAACGAAGAGCTGAGCCGCACCGTGGATACCAGCGACGAGTGGATCACCACCCGCACCGGCATCCGTACCCGGCACTACTGCACCGAGGGCGAAAACGCCGCCACACTGGCCATTGCCGCCGCAAAGCAGGCGCTGCAGCGCAGCGGTCTTGCCCCGGCAGACATTGCCTGCTGCGTCTGTGCCACCCTTTCCGCACCGGACGCCACCCCAAGCGTGGCCTGTCAGGTGCAGGCGGCGCTGGCGCTGCCGGAAAACCGCCCTGCACTGGACGTGAACGCCGCCTGCTCCGGCTTTTTGTACGGCACGGCGGTGGCGCGCGGCCTGCTGGCTACGCTGGGCGGGCGGTATGCGCTGGTCATCGGCACCGAGGCGCTCTCCCGCCTGATGAACCCCGCCGACCGCTCCACCTGCGTACTGTTTGGCGATGGTGCCGGTGCGGCAGTGTTTGAACTGACCGACACCACCGTGCCCTTTGCCATCACGCTGGGTGCCCGGGGCGATGCCGCCATCCATGCCGGCGGCCCCAGCCGCGCAGGCTCGGCACCCATCAGCATGGACGGCAGGGCAGTGTTCCGCTTTGCGGTGGATGCCCTGCCCAAATGCCTGCACACCGTGCTGGACGAGACCGGCCTTACGCTGGACAATCTGGACTGGGTGGTCTGCCATCAGGCCAACAGCCGCATCATCGACCACTGCGTCAAGGCGCTGCACGCCGATGGTGCAAAGTTCTACAAAAACATGGACCGCCACGGCAACACCAGTGCTGCCAGCATCCCGGTGGCGCTGAACGAGCTGGCTGAAAGCGGCCAGCTGCACCCCGGCCAGACCCTTGCCTGCATCGGCTTCGGCGGCGGCCTGACATGGGGCGGCATGATCGTGGAATATAAAGGATAAAGACCATGAAACTTTTAAACGAGATCCTGGGGACGAAATACCCCATCATTCAGGGCGGCATGGCAAACATTGCCACCGGCGAGTTTGCCGCAGCCTGCTCCAACGCCGGTGCACTGGGCATCATCGGTGCGGGCGGCATGAATGCCGATACCCTGCGCCAGAACATCCGCCGCTGCCGAGAGCTGACCGACAAGCCCTTTGGTGTAAACATCATGCTCATGCACCCGCAGGCAGATGCGTTTGCCCAGATCGTGGTGGAGGAAAAAGTCGCCGTGGTCACCACCGGCGCAGGCAACCCGGGAAAATACGTTTCCATGTGGAAAGCTGCCGGCATCAAGGTGATTCCGGTGGTGGCTGCTGCCGTGCTGGCACGGCATTTGGAGCCGCTGGGCATTGACGCCGTCATTGCCGAGGGCACCGAGAGCGGCGGCCATGTGGGCGAGATGACCACCATGGCGCTGGTGCCGCAGGTAGTGGATGCGGTCAGCGTGCCGGTCATCGCCGCAGGCGGCATTGCCGATGGCCGTCAGCTGGCGGCTGCGCTGGCACTGGGTGCTTGCGGGGTGCAGGTGGGCACCTGCCTGCTGGCAAGCGAGGAGTGCCCCATTCACCCCAACTACAAGGCCGCGCTGCTCAAAGCCGGGGACAGTGACACCATCGTCACCGGTCGCACCGTGGGTGCACCGGTGCGTGTGCTGAAAAACCGCATGAGCCGGGAGTATGTCCGTCAGGAAAAGGCGGGCGCCGATAAGATGGAGCTGGAAAAATACACGCTGGGCAGTCTGCGCCGTGCCGTCTTTGAGGGCGACACGGTAAGCGGCAGCCTGATGGCCGGTCAGGTAGCCGGAATGCTGCACGAGGTGCGCCCCGTGGCGGACATCCTTGCCGACCTGTGGCAGGGCGGGAGGCAGCGCATCGCCGCGCTGAATGCCGAATGCTGACCCTTGGCGGCAAGCCCCTGCAAGTACCCATTTTGCAGGGCGGCATGGGCGTAGGCGTCTCGCTGGGCGGGCTGGCAGGTGCGGTAGCAGCCTGCGGCGGCATGGGGTGCATCTCCACCGCCGATGCAGGCTACCGTGAGCCGGATTTTGCCCGTGACCCGGCGGCAGCCAACCACCGTGCCCTGACCGCAGAAATTCAAAAAGCCAAGGCCATTGCCGGGGGCGTGGGTCTGGTAGCCATCAACGCGATGGTAGCCACCCGGGACTATGTCGAGGCTATCCGCACCGCCGTGGCGGCGGGGGTGGATGCCGTGGTCTCCGGTGCGGGTCTGCCGCTGGAACTGCCGGGCATCGTAGGCACCAAAGAGGTAGCCATTGCGCCCATCGTATCCAGCGCCCGGGCGGCAAAGCTCATCCTGCGCCGCTGGGCAAAGGGCTTTGACCGTACCGCCGATTTTGTGGTCATCGAGGGCTGCAAGGCGGGCGGGCATCTCGGCTTTGCCGAGGAGGACCTGCTGGCCGACCGCTGCCAGACTTTGGACGAGATTCTGCCCGGGGTGCTGGCCGAGGTAAAGCCTTACGAGGAACAATACGGCCACGCCATCCCGGTATTTGTGGCGGGCGGCGTGTACACCGGTGCCGACATGGCACACTTTACAAAGCTTGGCGCTGCGGGTGTGCAGCTTGCTACCCGCTTTATCCCCACCTACGAGTGCGACGCTTCCCAGACCTACAAGGACGTGCTGCTGGCGGCAAAGCCGGAGGATGTGCGCATCATCCACAGCCCGGTGGGAATGCCCGGCCGCGCGCTGAACACCCCGCTGGTGCAGGCGCTGGCTGAGGGCAAGCGCTTCCCGCCCAAGCACTGCGCTCGGTGTCTCAAGACCTGCGACCCCGCCGCTGTGCCCTACTGCATCACCCACGCCCTCATCGAGGCGGTGAAGGGCAACGTGGAGGAAGGACTTTTCTTCTGCGGCGAAAACGTGGGTCGGCTTGACCGGATGCGCACCGTGCGCGAGCTGATGGACGAACTTGTGACCGAATGGAGGCAGAACTTATGAAGCTTGCCGTACTTTACGCCGGTCAGGGTGCGCAGCACCCCGGCATGGGCAAGGAATTTTACGAAGCATCTCCCGCCTTCCGGGCGGCCTTTGACAGCGCAGTGCTGGATTTTGACCTGCACCGCGTCTGCTTTGAGGACCCGGACGGCGTTTTGAACCAGACCGAATACACCCAGCCCTGCATGGTGGCCTTTGCCTGCGGCGTGACCGCTGTGCTGGCCGAAAAGGGCGTAAAGCCCGCCTATCTGGCGGGGCTTTCGCTGGGCGAATACTCCGCGCTGCAGGCAGCCGGGGTGTTCACCGCAAAGCAGGCCATTGAGCTGACCGCCTTCCGGGGCAAGGCCATGGCCGAGGCCGCAAAGGGCCTTGCCTGCGGCATGACCGCCGTGCTGGGACTGGACAGAGAAAAAATGTCTGCCTGCTGCGAACAGGCGGCAGAGACGGGCTGTGTGCAGATCTGCAACTACAACTGCCCGGGGCAGCTGGTCATCGGCGGCGAAAAGGCCGCTGTGGAGCAGGCCGCCGCGCTGGCAAAGGAAGCCGGTGCCCGCCGCTGCATCCCGCTGAAGGTCAGCGGCCCCTTCCACACAAAGCTGATGGCTCCCGCAGGGGATGCGCTGGCACAGCGCTTTGCGGGCGAAAACTTCGGCACCATGGAGACGCCGGTGCTGTTCAACTGTCTGGGGCATGAAAAGGCCGAGACCGACAGCATCCCGCAGCTGCTGGTAAAGCAGGTGCAGAGCAGCGTCTACATGGAAGATACCCTGCGCCGCTTGGGCGAGCTGGGCGTGGACCACATTCTGGAAGTCGGCCCCGGCAATGCCCTGAGCGGTTTTGTGAAAAAGACCCTGCCCGGGGTGGTCTGCACCGCAGTGGAGACCCCGGAACAGCTGGATGCGGTGCTGACCGCATGGAAGGAAGCAGAATGAGCGAAGAAAAGCTGACCCGCGCCGCCATTGTTACCGGCGGCAGCCGGGGCATTGGCCGCGCAGTGTGCGTGGCACTGGCAAAGCAGGGCTGCAATGTGGTGGTGAACTACTGCCATGGCGCAGAGCCTGCGGAGCAGACGGCAGCGCTCTGCCGCGCCGAGGGCGTGCAGGCGGTGACCGTGCAGGCGGATGTATCCACCGCCGAGGGCTGCAAGGCGCTGTTCGATGCCGCTGCAGAGGCCTTTGGCCGGGTGGATGTGCTGGTGAACAACGCGGGCATCACCCGGGACAACCTGATTTTGCGCTTGACCGAGCAGGATTTTGAAGCGGTGCTGGACACCAACCTGAAAAGCGCCTTTCTCTGCTGCAAGGAGGCCGCCCGCCGCATGGTGCGCCAGCGCTATGGCCGCATCGTGAACCTTTCCAGCGTGGTGGCGCTGCGGGGCAACGCCGGGCAGACCAACTACGCCGCCAGCAAGGCGGGGCTTATCGGCCTGACCAAGAGCCTTGCCCGGGAACTGGCCGCGCGGAACGTGACCGTGAACGCGGTAGCGCCCGGCTTTATCGACACCGACATGACTGCCGTGCTGCCGGAGGCGGTGCGCACCGGCATGACGCAGGGCATCCCCGCGGGCCGCGCAGGCCAGCCGGAGGATGTGGCACAGGCAGTGGCGTTTTTTGCCGCAGAACAAAGCAGCTATCTCACCGGGCAGGTGCTCTGTGTGGACGGCGGCATGGCAATGTAAAGGAGAACCCTTATGGAAAAACGCAGAGTTGTGATCACCGGCCTTGGCACGGTGAACCCGCTGGGCAACAATGTGGCGGACAGCTGGGCAGCAGCCCGTGCCGGTAAATGCGGCATCGGCCCCATCACCCAGTTCGACACCACCGACTTCAAGTGCAAGCTGGCTGGTGAGGTAAAGGGCTTTGACCCCGAGACCGTGGTGGACAAAAAGGAAGTCCGCAAGATGGCACGCTTCACCCTGCTGGCACTGGGCGCTGCCACTGAAGCCATTGCAGACAGCGGCCTTGATACCGAGGCCGAGGGCAAGGACATCGGTGTCATCCTGTCCAGCGGCATCGGCGGTCTGCCCACGATCGAGGAGCAGCACGCCCGCGGCGAGGAAAAGGGCATGGAGAAGGTAAGCCCCTACTTTGTGCCCATGGCCATTGCCAACATGGCAGCGGCGCAGGTGGCCATCCGCTTCGGTCTGAAGGGCATGTGCACCTGCCCGGTCACGGCCTGCGCCGGCGGCACCAATGCCGTAGGCGACGCCTTCCACCGCATCCGGGATGGCTACGAGCCGGTGATGGTCTGCGGCGGCGCGGAAAGCTGCATCAGCCCCTTGGGCATCGGCGGCTTTACCAGCATGAAGGCACTTTCCACCGCCACCGACCCGGACGCTGCCAGCCTGCCCTTTGACGCCCGCCGCGGCGGCTTTGTCATGGGTGAGGGCAGCGGTGTGCTGGTGCTGGAAGAACTGGAGCACGCAAGAGCGCGCGGCGCACACATCTATGCCGAGGTGGTGGGCTACGGTGCCAACTGCGATGCCTATCACTTTACCGCTCCGGCTCCCGGCGGCGCAGGTGCCATCGACTGCATGAAGCTGACCTTGGTGGATGCCGACATCGCACCGGAGCAGGTGGATCACATCAACGCCCACGGCACCGGCACCCACATGAACGATGCCTGCGAGACTGCCGCCATCCACGCCGTGTTCGGCGCACACGCCAAGGAGATGACCGTGGTCAGCACCAAGAGCATGACCGGCCATCTGCTGGGCGGCGCGGGCGGCATCGAGGCCGTGTTTACCGCGCTGGCGCTGCGGGACCAGTTCGCCCCGCCCACCATCCACTACGCCCAGCCCGACCCGGAGTGCGATCTGGACTATGTGCCCAACACCGGGCGGCAGCAGGAGATGCAGTACGCGCTGAGCAACAGCTTGGGCTTTGGCGGCCACAACGCCTGCATTGCCCTGCGCAGATGGGAGGGCTGACCCATGGCAGAGCCCCGTACCGTGCGTGAAAACGCCAACACCCTGAGCAGTATGCAGATTGCGGAGATCCTGCCCCACCGCTACCCCTTTGCCCTCGTGGACCGTGTTCTGGACTACGAGCCGGGGCAGTGGGCCATCGGCCGCAAGTGCGTCACCCGCAACGAGGAATTCTTCAACGGCCACTTCCCGGCGCAGCCGGTCATGCCCGGCGTGCTGCTGCTGGAAGCATTGGCACAGACCGGCGCTGTGGCAGCGCTGAGCCTGCCGGAAAACAAGGGCAAGCTGGCGCTGTTCGGCGGCATCAAGAGTGCCCGCTTCCGCAAGCAGGTCACCCCCGGGGACGTGCTCACCCTCCACTGCGAGCTGGTACAGCAGCACGGCGCTGTGGGCGTAGGCAAGGCCTCGGCATGGGTGGACGGCAAGTGCGCCGTCACCGCAGAGCTGACCTTTGTGCTGACCGACGCAGCAGAATAAAATGAATGCAAAAAGAGATAGGCAATCCCTTTCGGGAAAGCCTATCTCTTTTTTGTGTCTGTTCCGGTCGGTTTACTCTGCGGCAGCTGTCCCGGCGTCTGCCGCAGCAGCGGGGGCAGACTCTGTCGGGGCGGTCGCTGCCTGTTCCTTTTCCATCCACTCCCGCACGCGGTCGGGGCGGTTGGTGATGTAGGCATCGGCACCGGTGCGCAGCAGGCTGCGGACGGAATCTTCCGTGTCCACCGTCCACAAAGACACCTTGATGCCCATCTCGTGCAGTTTGTCAATGAAACCGGCGTTTTTGTAGGCGGTGTGGTACTCACAGCTGACCCACTCCGGCACAAAGTCCAGACTGCGGATGTAGGCGGGCAGATCCCGTTGCGCCATCAGGTTTTTGTAGATCTCGTTCAGGCTCTCGCCGGGAAAGTTTGCCCGCAGCATACTTACCTTATCGCTCATCCAGCGGGTCATCCAGCTGCAATTTTCCTCGTCTGCTGCGCTCTCCGGCAGGGCAGCGTCCATGGCTTCCATGTCGTCTATGCCGTTGGTCAGTCCCAGATCCTTCCAGATGATGGGCGGCGGCAGCAGCATGCTTTCCAGCTCGCCGTATACCAGTGCACCCACCCGCAGTTCGGGCATCAACTGCTTTGCCTGCCGCAGCAGCGCGTGGTTGAAGGAAACAAGGATCACCTGTTCTACCATCTCGGTCTGCTGCAGCACCTCCAGCACCCGGGGCACAAAGTCCGGGTCGTTGTTCATGGTGGATTTCAGCTCCAGATGCACGGTGCATCCCGGCATCTGCCTGCACAGTTCCATGGCCTCCTGCAGGGTGGCGATTTTCTCGTCCTGAAAGATGGCGCCTTTCCAGCTGCCAAAATCCAGTTCCTTTAAATCGCCCATGGTCATATCGTAGATCTTGCCGGAAATATCCGTGTGCAGATCGATCATATAGTCGTGGTGGATCACAAGCCCGGCGTCAATGGTCTGCTGTACGTCCATCTCTACGCCGTCTGCGCCAATCTCCATGGCTTTTTTAAAGGCTGTCAGGGTGTTTTCCGGTGCAAGATAGGAAGCACCGCGGTGTGCAATGATTTGTGGTGTCATAAATTTTCTCCGTTATCGGTTCTTCCTCACACGTTTACGCCCCGGCGCTGCCATACCGCAAACAGTGCCGGGGCGCTTGCTCAGGTCAGGTCCTCGCCGTCCGAAGCGATGACCTTTTTATACCAGTAAAAACTGTCCTTCCGGCTGCGGGCAAGGGTGCCGTTGCCGTCGTTGTCCTTGTCCACATAGATAAAGCCGTACCGCTTTTTCATCTCGCCGGTGGAAGCGCTCACAAGGTCGATGGGACCCCATGTGGTGTAGCCCATCAGGGGCAGACCGTCCTCGTTGATGGCCTTTTCCATCTCTTCGATGTGCGCCCGCAGATAGTCGATGCGGTAGCTGTCGTGGATGGAGCCGTCCGGCTCTACGGTATCCACCGCGCCCAGACCGTTCTCCACGATGAACATGGGCTTTTCGTACCGGTCGTAAATGGTGTTCAGAGTCACCCGCAGACCTACCGGGTCGATGGCCCAGCCCCACTCGCTGGCTTTCAGGTAGGGGTTCTTCACCGATGCAGACACGGCGTTGCCTTCCGCATTCTCTGCCGCCATCAGCTCCTTATCCACCGTGATGCAGCGGCTGGAATAGTAGCTGAAGGACACGAAATCCACTGTGCCCTCCCGCAGCGTGCGGTCATCCTCCGGTTGTGTGTGCAGCTGCACCCCGGCGCGCTCCATCCGCTTTTTAGCCCACACGGGGTAAGCGCCGCGCACCTGTACATCGGTAAAGAAGTAGTTGTCCCGGTCTGCCTCCTGTGCCGCCCGCACATCCTCCGGGGCGCAGGTGCGGGGGTAGAACTGCCCCGCCGCCAGCATACAGCCCACCATGGCGTCCGGCATTTTTTCATGCGCCAGCTTTACCGCCTTTGCGCTGGCCACCAGCTCGTGATGGGCGGCCTGATACTTGACCTGCTCCACATTTTCGCCGGGGTAGAATACCAGCCCTGCGCCGGTAAAGGACAGGTGCAGCAGCATGTTGATCTCATTAAAGGTGAGCCAGTACTTCACCTTGCCTTTGAAGCGGTCGAACAGCACCTCGCAGTAGTGGACGTAGGCGTCCACCATGCGGCGGTCTTTCCAGCCGCCGTATTTTTTGATGAGGGCAATGGGAGTGTCAAAGTGGCAGATGGTGACCAGCGGCTCGATGCCGTACTTATGGCACTCGTCAAAAATGCTGTCGTAGAAAGCCAGTCCTGCCTCGTTGGGCTGGGCGTCATCGCCGTTGGGCAGGATGCGGGTCCATGCAATGGACAGCCGGAAGCACTTGAAGCCCATCTCTGCAAACAGGGCAATGTCCTCTTTATAATGGTGATACAGGTCAATGGCCTCGTGGCTGGGGTAGAAATGTGCGTCATCGCAGCCCAGCATTTCCATATAGCCCGTTGCCACCGGAAAACGGTCCGGGCCGAAGGGGGTCACGTCCACCGTTGCCAGACCCTTGCCGTCTGCCTGCCATGCACCCTCGCACTGGTTGGCAGCGGTAGCGCCGCCCCACAAAAAGCCCTTGGGAAATTTGCCCATACTCTTTACCTCCTTGTTTACTTTTGCGCCCCTGCGGAGCGCAGATATACTCATACTACTATAATACCGCAACCGGCGGCGCTTGTCCATGACTGCATTTTGCAAAGGTGCGTGCATTTGGGAATAAAGTACGACTTTTATCGTCAAAACGCCGAAATTTCCTGCTGTTTTTTGCGCACTTTTCACGATAAAAACACAAAACTTGCCCATTTTTCTTTTATTCTGTTCCTTTTAAACCGCGCGGCAGTATGGTAGAATAATAGGGTAAGAACTGCGCTGCGCTGCGCTGCTGCGCTGCTGAGAACATGGAAAAATGGAGTGTTTGATTATGACTGAGTTCAAACCCATCAAAGAAGGCAAAGTCCGCGAGATCTACGACAATGGCGACAGCCTGATCATGGTTGCCACCGACCGCATTTCTGCGTTTGACGTCATCCTGAAAAACAAGGTCACCAAAAAGGGCACCGTGCTCACCCAGATGAGCAAGTTCTGGTTTGATTACACCCGCGATCTGCTGCCCAACCACATGTTGAGCGTGGATGTGCAGGATATGCCGGAGTTCTTCCGCCAGCCCCAGTTCACCGGCAACAGCATGATGTGCCGCAAGCTGACCATGCTGCCCATCGAGTGCATCGTGCGCGGCTACATTACCGGCAGCGGCTGGGCAAGCTACCAAAAGACCGGCAAGGTGTGCGGCATCCAGCTGCCCGAAGGCCTGCAGGAGTCCGATAAGCTGCCCGAGCCCATCTACACCCCCTCCACCAAGGCAGAGATCGGCGACCACGACGAGAACATCTCCTACGAGCAGAGCATCGACGTGCTGGAGAAGAAGTTCCCCGGCCACGGTCTGGAGTACGCCACCAAGCTGCGCGATTACACCATTGCTCTGTACAAGAAGTGCGCCGAGTATGCACTGTCCCGCGGCATCATCATTGCCGACACCAAGTTCGAGTTTGGTCTGGACGAGGACGGCAACGTGGTGCTGGGTGACGAGATGCTGACCCCGGACTCCTCCCGCTTCTGGCCGCTGGAGGGCTACGAGCCGGGTCACAGCCAGCCCTCCTTCGACAAGCAGTTCGTCCGCGACTGGCTGAAGGCCAACCCTGACAGCAACTACGACCTGCCGCAGGATGTCATTGACAAGACCATTGCCAAGTATCTGGAGGCCTACGAGCTGCTGACCGGCAAAAAGCTGTAAGCGTATCCCGTATCCATAAAAATCAAGGCCGCTGCGGAAAATTTTCCGAAGCGGCCTTTTTTGCGCCCCGCCCCTTGACATTGAGCGGGGATATGAGTAATATATGTATCGTATCAAACAGTTTCACATCGAACGATTTGACCGAAACAGAGGAAAACCATTATGTGTACACAGCACCCTATTGAAGAGCCCTGCAAGCTGGACCCGCCGTGGGATGGGCCGCAGGTCATTCCCGCCCAGCTGCGCCGGGTGGATAACCTGATCTTCCGCAGGCTGAACCAGTTTTCCCGCGCCAACGGGGTAGAGCAGACCACCCCCATGCACGGGTGGATCATCGAATATCTCTACCGCCACCGGGACGAGCCGGTGTTTCAGCGGGACATCGAGCGGGAGTTTTCCATCACCCGCTCCACGGTGACGAACATTTTGCAGCTGATGGAGCGCAAGGGCTACATCCAGCGGCTGAGCGTGCCGCAGGATGCCCGGCTCAAGCAGCTGGTTTTGACCGAGGAGGGCATCCAACGGCACGAAAAGACCCTGCTGTCCTTCCACCAGACCGACGACTATGTGGCCGGACTGCTGACCGAGGAGGAGAACGCAGAACTGCTGCGGCTGCTGAACAAGCTGCGGGAAGCACTGAAATAACGATCTTTTCCGTCAAAGCGCCGAAAAAGGACTTGATAAATTAGCAATTATGAACATTTTTCGAAAGCTATTGACATTCAGATCGTTTTGTATAAAATTGTTTTGTACCAAACAAATAACTTCAATGGGAGGGAAATTCAGATGATCAAAAAGCTTGTGTCACATCTGGGCGAGTATAAAGCCGCCTCGATCAAGACACCGCTCTTTGCTGCGCTGGAAGCCATTATGGATGTGCTGCTGCCCACCATCATGGCCTTTATCATCGATCAGGGCATTGAAAAGGGCGATATGAACGCCATCATCCGCTACGGCCTGCTTACCTTTCTGGTGGCAGCCATTGCGCTGGTGCTGGGCGTGCTGGCGGGCAAGTACGCCGCCGAGGCATCCACCGGCTTTGCCGGAAATCTGCGCGATGCCATGTATGAAAACATCCAGCATTACTCTTTTTCCAACATCGACAAATTCTCCACGGCGGGTCTTGTTACCCGTATGACCACCGACGTGACCAACGTGCAGAACGCCTTCCAGATGATTTTGCGCATGTGCGTGCGCGCCCCGGTGCATCTGGTGTTTGCAATGTTCATGGCTGTGGTCATCGGCGGCCCGCTGTCGCTGGTGTTCGTGGTGGCAATGGCCTTTCTGGTGGCGGTGCTGGCTGCCATCATGATCCCCACCTTCCGCATCTTTGACCGGGTGTTCAAGAACTACGATAACCTCAACGCCTCGGTGCAGGAGAATGTCTCTGCCATCCGCGTGGTCAAAAGCTTTGTGCGCGAGGGCTTCGAAAACGAAAAATACACTGCCGCCTGCGAGAGCCTGTACAAGCAGTTCGTCAACGCCGAAAGCCGCCTGAGCTTCAATAACCCCGCCATGCTGGTGGCGGTGTACGGCTGCAACATCGCGCTGAGCTGGTTCGGCGCAAAATATGTGTTGCACGGTGCCATTACCACCGGCCAGCTGAACGCCCTGTTCGGCTATATCATGAACATCCTTATGGCACTGATGATGCTGAGCACGGCCTTTGTCATGATCGCTATGTCCGCCGCCTCTGCCAAGCGTATCGTGGAGGTGCTGGACGAGCACACCGACCTGTCCCCGGCAAAGCAGCCGGTGCAGCAGGTGGCAGACGGCAGCATCCAGTTCGACCACGTTACCTTCAAGTATAAACACGGCAGCGGTCAGCCGGTGCTGAACGATATCAGCTTTACCATCCGGCCCGGCGAGACGCTGGGCATCATCGGCGGCACCGGCAGTGCAAAGTCCAGTCTGGTGCAGCTGATCCCCCGCCTGTACGATGCCGAGAGCGGCACCGTGCGGGTGGGCGGCGTGGACGTGCGGGATTATAACCTTGACGTGCTGCGCCGCGAGGTCTCCATGGTGCTGCAGAAGAACGTGCTGTTCAGCGGTACTATTCTGGATAACCTGCGCTGGGGCGATGCCAACGCCACCGAGGAAGAGTGCATCCGCATGGCAAAGCTGGCCTGCGCGGATGAGTTCATCCAGCGCTTCCCGGATAAGTACAATACATGGATCGAGCAGGGCGGCTCCAACGTGTCCGGCGGCCAGAAGCAGCGCCTGACTATCGCCCGCGCCCTGCTGCGCAAGCCTAAGGTGCTGATTTTGGACGACTCCACCAGCGCCGTGGATACCGCGACCGATGCCAAGATCCGCAAGGCCTTCCGGGAGGAGATCCCCGGCACGACCAAGATCATCATTGCACAGCGTATCTCCTCGGTGCAGGATGCAGACCGCATTCTGGTGCTGGAGAACGGTCAGATCAACGGTCTGGGCACCCACGCAGAGCTGCTGGCGACCAACGCCATCTATCAGGAGGTCTACAACAGCCAGACGCAGGGCGGCGGCGATTTTGACAAGCAGGGAGGTGCGCAGTAATGGCAGTAAAAGAAGTACATGGCCCCGGCCCGCGGGGCGCACGGGGGCCGCGCCCCAAGGTGGAAAACCCGGGCAAGCTGCTGAAGCGCATCATGGATGAGGTGTTCCGCAACTATCTGCCTCACTGCATCCTTGTGCTTGTCTGCATCGTGGTCAGCGCGCTGGCCAATGTGCAGGCCAGCCTGTTCTTACAGACCTTGATGGACGATTACATCGTGCCCATGACCCGCCAGCAGAACCCCAGCTTTGCACCACTGGCCGGTGCATTGGTACGGATGTGCTGCATCTACCTTGTGGGCATTCTGGCCGCATGGGCCAACGCCCGCATCATGGTCAACGTAACGCAGGGCACGCTGCGCAATCTGCGCACCAAGCTGTTCACCCACATGGAAAGCCTGCCCATCCGGTATTTTGACACCCATCCTCATGGCGATATCATGTCCGTGTACACCAACGATGTGGATACCCTGCGCCAGATGCTCAGCCAGAGCATCCCGCAGCTGGTGTCCAGCGTCATCACCATCGTGTCGGTGTTCTTCAGTATGTGCATGCTCAGCTGGCAGCTGACCATCGTTACCATGCTCATGGTGGCGCTGATGCTGTTCTGCTCCAAGCAGATCGCAAAAAGCTCCTCCAAGTACTTCATCCAGCAGCAGCGGGATCTGGGCAAGGTGAACGGCTACATCGAGGAGATGATGGAAGGCCAGAAGGTGGTCAAGGTGTTCACCCACGAACAGCAGACCCTTGCCGGCTTCCGTGAGTTGAACGACCAGCTGAAGGAAAGCGCCAAACAGGCCAACGCCTTCTCCAACATCATGATGCCGGTCAACGCCCAGCTGGGCAACATCAGCTATGCCATCTGCGCGCTGACTGGTGCAGCCATGGCCGTGGGCGGCGTTGGCGGCATGACCCTTGGCACCGTGGTGGCCTTCCTCAGCCTGAACAAGGGCTTCAATATGCCCATCAGTCAGGTGTCCATGCAGGCCAACAGCGTCATCATGGCACTGGCTGGTGCCGAGCGCATCTTCAAGATGATGGACGAGCCCAGCGAGACCGACGAGGGCTATGTGACGCTGGTAAATGCCAAGTACGACCGCAATGACCAGCTGGTGGAAACTGCCGAGCGCACCGGCCTGTGGGCGTGGAAGCACCCCCACCACGATGGCACCGTTACCTACCACAAGCTGGCGGGCGATATTACCTTTACGGACGTGGACTTTGGCTATGTGCCGGAAAAGACGGTGCTGCATGACATCAACCTGTACGGCCGTCCGGGGCAGAAGATCGCCTTTGTCGGCTCCACCGGTGCAGGCAAGACTACCATTACCAACCTGATCAACCGCTTCTACGATATTCAGGATGGCAAGATCCGCTATGACGGCATCAACATCCACAAGATCAAAAAGGCCGACCTGCGCCGCTCGCTGGGCATCGTGCTGCAGGACACCCACCTGTTCACCGGCACGGTGATGGAGAACATCCGCTACGGACGGCTGGAGGCCACCGATGAAGAGTGCATCGCCGCCGCCCGTCTGGCCAACGCCGATGGCTTTATCAAGCGTCTGCCGGAGGGCTACAACACCATGCTGACCGGCGATGGTGCCAACCTCTCGCAGGGACAGCGCCAGCTGCTGGCCATTGCCCGCGCAGCCGTGGCAGACCCGCCGGTGCTGATCCTGGACGAGGCGACCTCCTCCATCGATACCCGCACCGAGGCACTGGTGCAGCGCGGCATGGACGGCCTGATGTATGGCCGCACCAGCTTTGTCATCGCCCACCGCCTGTCCACCGTCCGCAATGCAGACTGCATTGTGGTGCTGGAACAGGGCCGCATCATCGAGCGCGGCAGCCACGACGAGCTGATCGCCAAAAAGGGCAAGTATTACCAGCTTTATACCGGTAATCTGGCCGAGAACTAAACAATTTTCCGCCTTCTCACAAAGCCGCCGCACAGCCATGCCGCCGTGCGGCGGCTCTTTTTTACTCCCATGAAGAAGCAATTCTGGAAAATCCGCAGATTTTCCAGAATTGCAAATATAAAAATAATTTTCCGCTGAAGATGGCCAAAGCGCACGCGGCGGCCATTTAAAATCGTCCGCTCCACGGTATACAAATGCCCCGGGCTGTGCTAGAATGGAGCAAACGAGTAGAAAAGGCTGGTGAGTGTATGCACCCTCTGACGGAATATCCCCGCCCGGCCATGCGCCGGGACAGCTACGAGAACCTGAACGGCCTGTGGCAGTACGCCATCACCGCCTCGGCACAGCGCCCGGCGGGCTGGGACGGCGAGATTTTAGTGCCCTACGCGCCGGAGTGCCGCGCCTCCGGGGTGGGGCGCACATTGCAGCCCGGGCAGTGGCTGCACTACCACCGATATTTTGCGCCGCCCGCCGGGACGGGCGGCAGGGTGCTGCTGCATTTCGGTGCAGTGGACTACGCCTGCGCCGTGCAGGTGAACGGTCATCTGGTGGGCGGCCACCGGGGCGGCTACTGGCCCTTTACGCTGGATATCACCGCGCAGCTCAACGGCACCGACCGCAACAGCCTGTGGGTGGCGGTGCAGGACCCCACCGGCCACGGCACACAGGCGCGGGGCAAGCAGACTTTGCAGCCCGGTGGGATGTTCTATCCCGCGCAGAGCGGCATCTGGCAGACGGTCTGGCTGGAGCGCGTGCCGGAAAATTACATCCAGTCTCTCACCGTTACGCCGGACTACGATGCCCGCACCGTGACCGTGAAAGCCCATACCTCTGCACCCGGTGGCGCGGCGAACCTGTGGGCTGTAGTGCGCGCCGGGGGCGTGACCATTGCCGAGGACTGGGGCAGCGATGAGGCCGGCCAAGACGGCACGGTGACGCTGCATATTGCGAAGGAGCATTTCTTTCCGTGGAGCCCGGACACGCCCTTTTTGTACGACCTGACCGTGGGCACCACGCAGGGAGAGGAAGAACAGTTCGACACTGTGCACAGCTACTTTGCCCTGCGCAAGTGGAGCTGCGCACCGGACGCAAGGGGCGTGCTGCGCTTCTGTCTGAACGATAAGCCCATTCTGCTCAACGGCCTGCTGGATCAGGGCTACTGGCCGGAGGGACTGTACACCCCGCCCTCGGATGCGGCGGTGGAGCGGGAGCTGAGCGAGGTAAAGGCGCTGGGCTACAACCTGCTGCGCAAGCATGCAAAGATAGAGCCCCAGCGCTGGTACTACCACTGCGACAGGCTGGGACTTGTGGTCTGGCAGGATATGGTCAACGGCGGCAGCAAGTATAACCTGTGGTTCGTCACCTACCTGACCAATGTTTTGCAGCCGCTTATGCGCCGCCTGCCGGACAAGGCGGCGCTGTGGGGGCTGCTGAGCCGGGGCAGCGAAAGCAGCCGGGAAGAATACCGCCGGGAGCTGGAAGATACGGTACAGGCGCTGCGCTGCCACCCCTGCGTGGGCTGCTGGGTGCCCTTTAACGAGGGCTGGGGACAGTACGATGCCGCCGGGGCAGTGCAAGCCATCCGCGCGCTGGACGACACCCGTCTTGTGGACGAGGCCAGCGGCTGGTACGATCAGGGCGGCGGGGATGTATACTCCCTGCACAACTACTTCTACCCCCTGCGGGTGCGCCCGCAGACCCGCACCGTAGCCCTGAGCGAATACGGCGGCATTGCATGGCCCATGCCGGGGCACGAGCCGCCCCGCAAGACCTACGGCTACGGCACAGCCAAAAGCCGGGAGGAGCTGACCGCCCGGTACAAAAAAATGCAGCTGGGCGCGGTGCTGCCGCAGCTGCAAAAGGGGCTTTCGGCGCTGGTATACACCCAGCTGACCGACGTGGAGGACGAGGTGAACGGCCTGTTTACCTACGACCGCACCGCCATCAAGCCGGACGCCAACGCCGTCCGTTCGGTGAACGCCGCCCTTGCCGCGGAGTTTGCAAGGGTAATAAAATAAAAACAACGCCCGGGTTTTCCACCTTCCGCAGAAAGGGTGTGGAAAACCCGGGCGTGTTGTCTTACAAGGGTATCAGCTGTTGGCGCTGTTGGCGCTGGTGGCGTTCACGATCTTGGAAGCGGGCAGCTTGCTCATGGCAGAGCTGCTCAGGGTGCTGTCCAGCTGGGCACCGTCCAGCTGGGCACCGTAGGCGGCAAGGGCATCGTTCAGCTCCTCGCCCTTCATGTCGCTCAAAATCTGGCTGCGCAGAGCATCCAGCGTGGAAACGCCCAGCGGATCCAGACGGACGGCCAGCATCATGGCGTAGCCGGTGTACTGGATGGCGGCTGCCTGTCCGTAGGCAAGGCCGCGCAGGGTATCGGCGGCACCCTCCTGCGTAAAGGCATCGGTCAGGTCGCTCTCGCCCAGCAGGTCGGTCTGCAGGGTGCTGGTGGAGGGAACCTCTGCATCCAGCACGGCGCAAATATCGGTCAGTGCGCTGCTTGCGATGCTGTTAAAGGCGGCCATCTGGCTGGAGGCGTCCTCCGGGGCGGCGGCGTTGTAGCTGTCCGCAGCCTTCTGGGCAAGGGAGAGCATCTCGGCCTTCTGGTCATCGCTGGCAAAGGCGAAGGTGCTGGTGTTGTACAGGGGCACGGTGATAAAACCGATCTCGTACATGGTGCTGTCCAGATGCTCGGTCAGCTCGCCGTCCTCCACAGGGGTCTCGCCGTCCTTGCCGTAGACAAGATCCAGCAGCAGGACCTGCTTGTACTGCAGCTGCTGGAACAGCTTCAAAGTCTCCAGCCCGATGCCGTTGGCAGTGTAGGCATCGCCGTAGTTATCCATCAGCTGCTGGGCGTAGCTGTCGGCGGCAGACTTCTGCTCCTCGGTCAGCTCGCCGCCCAGTTCGGCAAAGCGGGCATCCACAGCGGCAAGGGTCTGCAAGGTCTCAAGGGTCTTTTGCGCCACATAGTCCTTTACCACGGCGGTCTCGCCGGTGTCGGCATCGGTGGTGATGGTGGCCTTGAGGAAGGAATTCACCTTGCTGGTGTCCTGCTCAGAGTCCGCAAGCTGTGCAGCCTGCTGGTAGGCATCGTACTGCGCCAGCAGGTACAGGCCGCTGGTCACCTCAAAATCGCCGATCTTGCCCACGGTGTCCGGGGTGGAGAGTGCGCAGCCCACAAGGCTGACGGTCAGTGCAAGTGCGCATACCAGCGCAAGCAGTTTCTTTTTCATGCGTTTTGCTCCTTATTTGTTTTTATAAAACCCTCTCAGTCACGTTTGCGCGTGCCAGCTTCCCCTGTTTGGGGAGCTTTTTCGCGTTCGGTGCCGGTCAGGATATCTGCCATAGCTTTCAGGATGTTTTGCAGCAGTTCCAGCGGCTTTTCGTCCGGCTGCAATACCACCGAGAGATAGGGCTTTGTACCCGCCCCGGCGGTGACACGGCCATTGAAAGCTTGCAGCAGGCCGCGGATCATGGCAAGGTCCAGCGTTTCCAGATTCAGCACAAGGGTATCCTTCTTCTGGGTCACTTCGTACACGCCCACGGCAGCGGCCTGTACGCGGACAAGGGAAACGTTGACCAGATCGCTCACCGAGGGCGGCGGGTCGCCGTAGCGGTCGATGAGCTCGTCCAGCACATCGGCGGCGTCCTCCGGGGTCTGGATGGCGGCAATGCGCTTGTAGGCTTCGATGCGGCCCGCGCCGTCCGGGATATACTTTTCCGGGATAAAGGCGTCCACCCGCAGGTCCACAAGACAATCGCTCTTGTCCCGCTGGACGGGCTCGCCCCGCGCCCGGGCGATGGCCTGCCCCAGCATTTTAACGTAGAGGTCGTAGCCCACGGCTTCCATATGGCCGTGCTGGCTGTGCCCCAGCAGACTGCCTGCGCCGCGAATCTGCAGATCCCGCATGGCGATGCGGAAGCCCGAGCCGAAAGCGGTGAACTCCCGGATGGCAGAAAGCCGCTTCTGGGCGATATCAGTCAGGGTCTTGTCCCGGCGGAAGGTGAAGTAGGCGTAGGCCTTGCGGCCGGAGCGTCCTACCCGTCCACGGATCTGGTACAGCTGCGCCAGACCCATGCGGTCGGCGTCCTCAATGATGAGGGTGTTGCAGTTGCGCACATCAATGCCGGTCTCAATGAGGGTGGTGCAGACCAGAATGTCGATCTCGCCGTTCAGCAGGTGCTGCCATACGGGGTTCAGCTCTTCCTCGGTCATCTTGCCGTGGGCGATGCCCACCCGCGCACCCGGCACCATCTGACTGACATGGGCGGCGCAGGCTTCAATGTTGTCCACCCGGTTGTGCAGGTAGTACACCTGCCCGCCCCGGGCAAGCTCCT
>OLNE01000985.1_pt1 | contig 22573 bp, 13 predicted proteins | sample 1672431 | NCBI WGS metagenome assembly OLNE01 (sample SAMEA3136685, study PRJEB25190) | human gut metagenome | reverse complement strand
TGGGCAAGGTGGAGCTGGCGGCAGAGCTGTTTATGACCCATAACCGGGAGGAAGCGGCACAGCTGGCAGCACAGCTTTGCCGGTTGAATCGCCAGCGCCAGACGATTGAAGCGGAAATCTATGCCGATGCCGCAGCCATGCTGGAGGGGGTGCAGAACCCCGATGCCATTGTATTGGCGGGAGAAAGCTGGCATCAGGGCGTGGTGGGCATCGTGGCCTCCCGGCTGGCCGAGCAGTTTGCCTGCCCCGTGTTTATGATCTGCCTCCAGGAGGACGGCAAGGGCAAGGGCTCCTGCCGGTCCTACGGCGGCTTTAACCTCTTTGCGGCCCTGGAGCAGTGCGCGGACCTGTTGGAGGGCTACGGCGGCCATGCGCTGGCCGCGGGCTTTACCATCCTGGAGGACAACATCCCCCTCTTCCGCCACCGGATGCAGGACCTCATCCGGGAGGACACCGGGGGCGAGGCCAACGTCTCCACCTTGAAGATCGACGGAGAAATCGAAAACACCGCCGTCCTCACCGTGGAGGAGGTCGAGGCCCTGTCCATGCTGGAGCCCTACGGCGCAGGCAACCCCAAGCCCATCTTTTCTCTCAGCGGCGTCACCGTCACCTGTATGACCGACGTGGGCGGCGGGCGGCATCTCAAGATGCGGGCCAGCCGGGACGGGCGGACCGTGGACATGATCTTTTTCTCCGTCACCCGTGCCAAGTCCGGCCTGGCGGTGGGGGACAAGGCGGACGTGGCCTTTTACCCCCAGATCAACGAATACCGCGGCTCCCGGACGGTGCAGCTGCACCTGGTGGACCTGCGGCCGGCCTACACGGCCAAACAGCAGAATGAACAGGCTCTGTATCGGAAATACTCCCGTGGGGAGCCCATCACCCCCTGCGAGGCGCGGGCCATGATCCCGGACCGGGAGGAGCTGGCCGCCGTGTGGCGGTACCTGGCCAACCGGGAGGGGGAGGTCATCGACCACCCCATTCGTCTGGCCCGGAAGGTCGCCCAGGAGGGGGACCTGTGGGAATCCACCCTGCGGACGATGATCTGCCTGGAGGTGATGGAGAGCTTCGAGCTGCTCCACATGGAGCCGGAGCCGGGGGGGATGCTTCGCATCTGCCTGCAAAAGCGGCGGGGCCAGGGGAAGGTCTCCCTGCTCCAGTCGCCTATCATCAAGCACTTGCAGGACATCGCCTGGGGCAAAGAGAGAAGCTCATAACAGCAGGAAAGGGGAGGACGCTATGGAGAGTGTGACCGAGAATCAAGTCCCTATGGAGGACAAACTAGCCGCTCGGTTTGCCGAGCTGGAAGAAAAAATCAAAAACATGCCCCAGGAGGAGCAGGACCGGGTGCGGGACGCCTACACCTACGCCAAGGAGCACCACGACGGCCAGCTCCGCAAGGACGGCTCCCCTTATATCACCCACCCCCTGGAGGTGGCGCATCTGGTGGCGGACCTGGGGCTGGACGCCGACTCCATCATCGCCGCCCTGCTCCACGACACCATCGAGGACACCGACGCCACCCATGAGGAGGTCGCCAAGCGCTTTGGCGTCACCGTGGCGAACCTGGTGGAGGGCGTGACCAAGTTAAACAAGGTCAAGTATACCTCCACGGAAGAGAAGCAGATGGAAAATCTGCGGAAAATGCTCATGGCCATGGCCCAGGACGTCCGGGTCATTCTGATCAAGATCTGCGACCGGGTACACAACATCCGGACGCTGGAATACCAGTCCGAAAAGAAGCAGCGGGAGAAGGCTCTGGAGACGCTGGAGATCTACGCCCCCATCGCCCACCGCCTGGGCATGCAGCGGATGAAATGGGAGATGGAGGACGAGTCCCTCCGCTTTCTGGACCCCGTGGCCTACAAAGAAATTTCGGACGAGCTGGCGGCCCAGGCCAAGGCCCACGCCGCCTTTATGGAGCGGATCCAAAACGAGATCCAAGACCGCCTGAAAAAAGAGGGCATCAAGGGCACGGTCTACGGGCGGGTGAAGCACGTCTACTCCATCTACCGGAAGATGTACGCCCAGAACAAAAAGCTCAGTGAGATCTTTGATCTCTATGCCTTTCGGGTCATCGTGGATGACATCCCCACCTGTTACAGCGTGCTGGGCTGTATCCACGACATGTACAAGGCGGTCTTGGGCCGCTTCAAGGACTACATCGGCACGCCCAAGCCCAACATGTACCAGTCCCTCCACACCACCGTCATCGGCAGCGAGGGCATCCCCTTTGAGGTCCAGATCCGTACCTGGGAGATGCACCACATGGCCGAGTACGGCGTGGCGGCCCACTGGAAGTATAAGCAGGGCCTGAGCAACAAGCAGCTGGGCACCGAGGAGACCTTTGCCTGGGTGCGCCGTCTGCTGGAAAACCAGCAGGACACCGAGGCGGAGGAATACATCCGCTCGCTGAAGGTCGATCTCTTCGCCGACGAGGTCTTTGTCTTTACCCCCGGCGGCGATGTCATCAATCTGCCCGCCGGGGCGACCCCCATCGACTTTGCCTATGCCATCCACTCCGCCGTGGGCAACTCCATGACGGGGGCGAAGGTCAACGGGCGCATCGTCGGCTTTGACTACCGCCTGCGCTCCGGCGAGATCGTGGAGGTCATCACCTCCAAAAACGCCAAAGGCCCCAGCCGCGACTGGATGAAGCTGGCCAAGAGCAACCAGGCCCGCACCAAGATCCGCCAGTGGTTCAAGCGGGAGAAGCGGGAGGAAAACGTGGCCCACGGCCGCACCATGTTCGAGGGGGAGATCAAGCGCCTGGGCCTGACCATCGCCATGCTCACCACCGAGTCGATGCTGCCGCACATCCTGGAAAAGGTCCGCTTCAACTCCCTGGAGGAGATGTACGCCGCCATCGGCTACGGCGGTGCCTCCGCCCAGAAGTGCGCCAACCGCGCCAGGGAGGAGCTGATCCACCAGGACCGCCAGGAGGCCGAGCGCCTGGCCGCCGAGAAGGCCGAGCAGGAGGCCCGCCAGCAGGCGGAGGTCACCGCCGCCCTGGACTCCGGCGTGGCCAAGTCCGGCAACAAGAAGCACTCCGTCTCCGGCGTGATCGTGGCGGGCATGACGGAATGTATGGTCAAGTTCGCCAAGTGCTGCACCCCCGTCCCCGGAGACCCCATCGTGGGCTTCATCACCAGGGGCTACGGCGTGTCGGTCCACCGGGCGGACTGTCCCAACGCCATCAGCGGCCAGACCCGACCAGGGGAAAAAGACCGCTGGATCAAGGTCAGCTGGGACCCCGACAGCCTCAACACCTATAAGACCTCCCTGGACATCATCGCAAAGGACCGGCCCGGCCTGGCCATGGACGTGACCACGGTGATGGCCACGGCAAAGATGAATATTTTGGCTATGACGGTCAACGTCCTGCCGGACGGGTACACCAAGTTTAATCTGGTGGTGGAAGTCCGGGGGCAGGGCGAGGTCACGACCATTATGAATAAGCTCAACCAAGTGAAGAATGTGTATCAGGTGTCGCGGGTGAGCGGATAAAGAAATTCGCGGCCACCATCAAATCAAAAACGGGAACACCAGAGGAGCCGTTTGGCTCCTCTCTTTCCCGGAAAAATAAAGGAAGCGTATCAGTTATGGAACACAACTTCCAGCCCCTGCTCTTCGGCGGGGATATTAACGTTTACAGCGTAGCACGGGCCTTCCACGAGGCTTATGGCATCCAGTCTGTTTGCTATGGCAAGTTTGCCTCCGGCCCGGCCTATGGGTCCACCATCATCGACTACCGGGTCTGCCCCCAGAACGAGGACGCTGCCACCTTCCGCGAGAACGTGGCAAAGGCCGCCCAGGAGTTTGCGGACAAGACCGTGCTGGTCATCGGCTGCGGCGACAGCTACGTAAAGCTGGCCGCCGAGAACAAGCAATATTTCCCGGAAAACTGCATCGCCGCTACGGTCAGCGGGGAGCTCATCAACACCCTCATCAACAAGGAGAAGTTCTATGCCCTCTGCGATGAGTACGGCATCGACCACCCCGGCACCTTCATCTACCACAAGGAGATGGGGCATGACTTCGAGCTGAATTTCCAGCCGCCCTACATCTGCAAGCCCGCCAACGGCGTGGCCTACTGGGAGCATCCCTTCGAGGGCAACGAGAAGGTCTTTACCTGTCCCGACCGGAAGAACCTGGAGGAGGTGCTGGATAAGGTCTATGCCTCCGGCTACCCCGACACGATGATCATCCAGGACTTTATCCCCGGCGACGACAGCTACATGCGCGTGCTGACCAACTACTCCGACCGCAACGGCAAAGTAAAGCTCATGTGCATGGGCCATGTGCTGCTGGAGGAACACACCCCCCACGGCATCGGCAACCACGCCGTCATCCTCAACGAGCCGTGCGGCCCCATCGCCGAGAAGATCAAGGCGTTTTTGGAGGACATCGGCTATGTCGGCTTCTCCAACTTCGACATCAAGTATGACCAGCGGGACGGCAAGTACAAGGTCTTTGAGATCAACTGCCGCCAGGGGCGCAGCAACTACTATGTCACCGGCGCGGGCTACAACATCGCCAAGCTCCTGGTGGAGGACCGGGTAGAGGGGAAAGAGCTGCCCTTCGTCCTGGCCGACAACCCCAGCCTGTGGCGGGTCGTGCCCCGAAAAGTTGCCTTTGCGTATATCGTCTCCGACTACCACCAGGAGATGAAGCAGCTCATGCAGCAGGGGAGGGAAGTCCGCCCCCTGTTCTACGACAAAGACAAGCCCCTGATGCGGACGCTCCGCATGGAGAAGAATCTGCTGGGCCACTTCAAGAAGTTCAAGCAGTATTACGAGCGAAAGGCCTAAGCCCTTTCCCGAAAAGGAGGACCCACAATGGAAGGTATCCTCGGCGTGCTGGGCGGCATGGGCCCCCAGGCCACCAATACGTTTTATCAGCGCATCATCGACCGCACCCAGGCCGACACGGACCAGGAGCACCTGCGGGTGCTCATCTGGAGCGACGCGAAGATCCCCGACCGCACCGCCGGGATCTTAGGCACCCCAGAGCAGGCAGAGGCGGTGTTTGCCCATCTGCTGGCCGACGCGAAGCTGCTGGAGGGGGCGGGGTGTACGGTCCTGGCCATCCCCTGCAACACGTCTCACTACTTTGCCGACCGGCTCCAGGCCCAGCTGCACGTCCCCATCATCCACATGATCCGGGAGACGGTCAAGACGATCCAAGCCATGGGCAAGCAGACCGTGGGCATCCTGGCCACGGACGGTACGGTGCAGACGGGCATCTACCAAAACGAACTGACCGCCGCCGGGCTAACCCCCGTGACCCTGCCGGAGGAGCTGCAAAAGACGGTCATGTCCATCATCTACGATGAGATCAAGAAAGGGGAGACCGGCTCCCGCGAGAAATTCGGGGAGATCGACGCCTACCTGCGTTCCGTCGGGTGCGACTGCGCCATTCTGGGCTGCACGGAGCTGTCGGTCTACCGCACCCTCCACAGCCTGCCCCCCTTCTATATCGACGCCATGGAGATCTTGGCCGAGCAGGCCATCCTCCGCTGCGGCAAACAACTGCGGAACGTATAAGAAAGAGCCTTCCCCGAGGGGGAAGGTGGCTGCGAAGCAGACGGATGAGGGCTACCTGACGCTACTGAGCCGTCGTGTACTAAGGTAGACGGTAAAGAGGGAATCCCTTTTCGTGCTGCCATGGTACACGGTGCCTTCTCTCTGCAACGCAGCCCTCATCCGACCCGGCTTCGCCGGCCCACCTTCCCCCCAGGGGAAGGCTTTACGAAAGGACGATCAAAAACTATGGATCTTACCCTCTACCCCCTGGGGGAGTACATTCAGCTGCTCCAGCGGAAAAACCTTCAGCTGGATTTCTCCGGCGCACCCCTCACCAGAGAGGTGGCGCTGGTCAGCTGCGACTCCCGCGATGTGATCCCCGGCACCCTGTTCATCTGCAAGGGCGCCCATTTTAAGCCTGAATTTTTACAGTCCGCCAAGGAAAAGGGCGCCTTCGTCTACCTGTCCGAGAAGAAGTACGACCAGGTAGACCTGCCCTGCATCCAGGTCAGCGACGTGCGTCTGGCCATGGCCTACCTGGCGGATTTCTATTACAACCACCCCTCCGCCAAGCTGGGCGTGGTGGGCGTGACCGGCACGAAGGGCAAATCGACCACCACCTACTACCTCAAGTATATCTTTGACGAGTACCTGTCCGCCAAGAAGCAGGCCCCCAGCGGCGTCATCGGCGGCATCGAGACGTATGACGGCGTGGAGAAGTTCGAGTCCCACCTGACCACCCCCGAACCCCTGGAGCTGGAGCGGCACTTTGCCAACGCCGTGTCTTCCGGCATCCGCTACCTGAGCATGGAGGTCTCCAGCCAGGCGCTGAAATACGACCGGGTGAAGAACGTGGAGTTTGCCGCCGCCGTGTTCCTGAACATCGGCATGGACCATATCTCGCCCATCGAGCACCCGGACTTTGAGGACTACTTTGCCTCCAAGCTCCGCATCTTCGCCCAGGCGGCTGCCGCCTGCGTGAACCTGGACTGCGACCACGCCGACCGGGTGCTGGAAGCGGCCCGGAAGAGCTGCCCCCGCATCATCACCTTCTCCCAGACGGACCCCTCCGCCACCATCTTTGGCTCCCAGGTCCGAAAGGCCGGGGGAGACATCCTGTTCCGCGTGAAGACCCCCCGGTACAGCCGGGAGTTCCGGCTGACCATGCCGGGCCTGTTCAACGTCCAGAACGCCCTGGCGGCCCTGGCCGTGTGCGAGGCCGTGGGTGTGCCGGAGCAGTATGCCTTTGCGGGCCTGATGAAGGCCCGCGTGCCGGGCCGGATGGAGGTCTATGCCAACGCGGACGAAAAGGTCAGCGTGATCGTGGACTATGCCCACAACCGGCTGTCCTTCGAGACGCTCTTCCGCTCGGTGCGGGAGGAGTACCCCGGCCGCCGGATCGTCACCGTGTTCGGCTGCCCCGGCTACAAGGCCTATGACCGGCGGAAGGACCTGGGCGAAATTTCCGGGCAGTATTCCGACCTGGTCATCCTGACCGAGGAGGACCCCGGCGAGGAGCCGGTGGAGAACATCTGCCGGGACATCGCCCAGTATGTGGCCCAGGGGACCAGCGACTACTCCATCGTCCCCGACCGCGGCGAAGCCATCAAGCAGGCCGTGATGAGCTGCGACGAGCCCACGGTCATCCTGCTCACCGGCAAGGGGGCGGAGACCCGCCAGAAGCGCGGCATCGAGTATATTGACTGCCCCTCTGACGTAGACTATGCCAAGCAGTATCTGCACGACTACGACGTGCAGCACGGCATGGACGGCATGAGCAAGGTCCGCGCCCTGCTGGACGTGCTGCCCAAGCTCCGCCAGTACGAGGGCCGGACCATTGTCATCAAGTACGGCGGCTCCGCCCTGGACGCGGCCTCCACCGATACGATTTTGGAAGATGCCGCTGCGCTGCAATCCGTGGGCGTGCGGGTGGTCTTAGTCCACGGCGGCGGGAAAGAGATCTCCTCCCTGCTGGAGCGGATGAACGTGCCCACCGTGTTTGAGAACGGCTACCGCGTGACCGACGACACCGTATTGGAGACGGCAGAAATGGCCCTCTCCGCCCGCGTGAACAAGTCCATCGTCTCCGCCCTGGACCGCATCGGCGCAAAGGCCTGCGGCGTGTCCGGCCGGGACGGGGGCCTCATCACCGCCCGGCAGAAGGACAAGGCACTGGGTCTGGTGGGGACCATCACGAAGGTGGACCCCCGGCTCCTGCGAACCCTGCTGGACAGCGGCTTCCTGCCCGTTGTCTCGCCCGTGAGCCGCAGCGAGGACGGCGGCGCCCTGAACTGCAACGCCGATGACGCGGCCCGCGCCGTGGCCGAGGCTATGGGTGCGGATAAGCTCATCTTCCTGACCGACACCGACGGCATCCTGGTGGACAGCCACAACCAGTCCACCCGCATCGCCCGCATGGACGTGGCCAGGGCCAAGGAGCTTATGGACAGCGGCCTCATCGCCGGCGGCATGATCCCCAAGACCATGAACTGCATCCACGCCGTGGAGCACGGGGTGGGGTCCGTGACCGTTCTGGACGGCCGGATGGAGCACGCCGTGCTGCTGGAAGCCATCGCGGAGAAATCCCTGGGCACCACCATGGAGAAGAAAAAGTAACGTGACCAAAGAAGGAGACCTGTCAATGGTTCAGATCGAGACTCTCCCCAACGGCGTCCGCCTGGTGACGGAAGCCATGGATACCGTGCGCTCCGCCGCCCTGGGCATCTGGGTGGGGGGCGGCTCACGGGAGGAGACGCCGGAGGAATCCGGCGCGGCCCACTTCATCGAGCACATGCTCTTCAAGGGCACCCAGCGCCGCACGGCCCAGGACATCGCCAGGGAGACCGACGCCATCGGCGGGCAGATGAACGCCTTTACCACCAAGGAGTGTACCTGCTTCTACGGCCGGGTCCTGGACGACCACCTGCCCCAGGCGCTGGACATCCTCTTTGATATGGTCTACTGCTCGTCCTTCGCCCAGGAGGCGGTGGAGACCGAGCGGGGGGTCATTTTAGAAGAGATCGACATGTATGAGGACACCCCGGACGACCTCTGCGCCGAAAAGCTCTTCGGGGCCGTCTTTGCCGGCAGCCCGCTGGCCCGGCCCATTTTGGGCCGGGAGGAGACCCTGGCTCCCATGACGGGGGCGTTTCTCAAGGCCTATCACGACGCCCACTACCGGGGGGACAACACCGTCGTGGCCCTCACGGGCAGCTTTTCCCAGGAAGTCCTGGAGGACATTCGGCGTCGTTTTTCCGCCCTGCCTGCGGGGAGGGCACCCGCCCCGGTCCCGGCGGCGTATACCCCGGCCTTTGTCGCCACCCCCAAGCCCATCGAGCAGAATCACCTGACCCTGGCCTTTCCGGGGCTGGACTACAACTCCCCCAAGCGCTTTGCCTTGCAGCTCTTGTCTGCGATCTTGGGCGGCGGCGTGTCCTCCCGGCTGTTTCAGCAGGTGCGGGAGCAGCAGGGGCTTTGCTATTCCATCTACTCCTACGGCGCAGGCCACGCGGAGACGGGGGTCTTCTGTATCTACACGGCTCTGAACAAGGAGACCGAGGCCAAGGCCCTGGCCACCATCCGCCGGGTCATCGACGACTTCCTGGCAAACGGCCCCACCACCGAGGAGCTGGAGCGGGCCAGAGAGCAGTCGAAGGCCAACGTCATCATGGGCCTGGAATCCACCCAGTCCCGTATGAGCCACGCAGGGCGGTCGCTGCTCTTTTCCGGGGAAATTTTGACCCCGGAGCAGATCATCGACGCCTACGACCGTGTCACACGGGAGGACGTGGTGGCCCTGGCGCAGGAGATCTTTGCCTGGGACAGGGCATCCCTGTCTGCCGTGGGCCAGGTGCGGACGGCGGAAGAGTACCGGCAGCTGGTGTTGGGATAATTTGATATTTTTATGAGAAAACCCCCTGCCGGTCGGCAGGGGGTTTTGACGTAAATTAGGATCATAGGATCATCGCTGTTGTTTTTTCAGCATCCGAATGTCCTGGCCGAAGAAGACCAGGGTCTGATACATCCCCTCCAGGCGGGAGGCCACCTGGGCGGAATAGCGCTGGCGGATGGCATCCAAGCTCAGGTTGGAGGAGATGACGGTGTGTTTATTTTCGACCAGGCGCGTGTTGATGACCTCATACAGCGCCGCCTGGGTGAAGGGAGAGGTGAACTCGCTGCCCAGGTCGTCTAAGATGAGCAGGTCGCAGGTGAGGTACCGGCGGGTGTCGGCCCCAGCCTGACGGGCGTCTTCGCCGAAGCGGATGAACTTGCGGGCCTCGAAGCGGGCGAAGACGTTGGAGGCGGTGTCATAGACCACAGAATAGCCCTTTTCCGAGACCACGCGGGCGATGCAGGCGGAGAGAAAGGTCTTGCCCAGGCCCGGTGCGCCGCAGAGAAAGAGGTTTTTGTGGGGGTAGGTGTCAAAAAACTCCGCGTAGCTCCGGCAGCAGCTCAGGACCATCTCCATGCTCTCGCGGGGCGAGCGGCGAAACTCCGGCCAGACCTGGCGGTCGTAGTAATCCAACCGGAAGGTATTGAAGGACTGGTCCCCCAGGTCTAGCAGGGAGGACAGCTCTGCGATCTGCTCCTGCTGGCAGAGCGACTTCAGGCAGGAGCACATTTTGGGTCCCTTCCAGCCCCGGTCGTTGCAGAGGGGGCAGAAGGGGGTCTCGTCCAGGGCGTCGGGGGGATAGCCGGCCTCGTGGAGCAGGGCGGCCTCCTCGTCCTGGAGGGCTAAATTTTCCCGGCGAAGCTTGGCCAGGGTCTCCTCCCGGCCCAGTCCCTGGCGCAGGGAGGCGGCCAGGATCTTCGGGGCGGTCGTCCGCAGCTGGCGGTCGATCTCCTCGGTGCGGGGCAGGGCCTGGTAGATGGCCCGGCGCTGGCGGTCCTGGCGGTCCCGGTGGGCCTGCTGGGCCTGTTTTAAGCGGGCCTCGGCCCGGCTCAGGATGGATTCACTGTATGCCATGGATCACGGCTCCTTTCCTGGGATTCCTGGGGGTTGGGCGGCGCGGGCCAGCTCCTGGAACATGCGGTCCACGTCGGAGGAGGCCACGGGGCTGGCGCCGCTGGGGGCGGGGGACGGTCCGGCGCTGGGGCGGGCCTGGGGCTTCTGATAGACCGGCCGGCGGCCCCGTTCCGTGGCCTCCACGGCGGCGGGGGTGGTCAGCCCCTCCTTGTGCCAGCGGTTCAAGATGCTGTTCATATAGCTCCACTTAAATTCCTGGAGGTTGAAGAGGGTGCGGTCGCGGGCCAGGAGCAGCAGCTCGTCGGAAAAGCCCAGACGGATCCAGCTCTCCAGATAGTCCCGCTCCTGGGGCACGGGGGTGCGGCTCTCGCCAAAGAGGAGCTGAAGGATCTTGGCCCCCCGGCTGTCCAGGCGGCTCATGCGCTGGAGGTGGGCGTCGGCGGCGTCCAGGGTGGTGATGCCGGCCTTTTCCCATTTGACCGCCTCCCGGCGGATCAGGGGCAGGGTGGTGGTGCGGCCGGGGCCGCCCTTTTTGGCCTTTTCGTTGCACCAGCCCGCCAGGGTCAGGATGACCTCCGGGGGCAGGCCCAGGAAGTCATAGATCATATACAAAATTTTCAGGTCGGAAGGGGAGAGGATCTTTCCCAGCAGATGCTCCATGGCCGGGACCAGAGGCCTGAATTTTTCGTTGCTCATGGCCTGGGCGATGTCCTCGCTGGTGTACTCCGGGGGCCGCTCGTCGGCCAGCTTCACGGGCCGCTGGGGGGCCACCGGCGTGTCCGAGCGGAGCAGGCCCAGCTGGATGAGGGCGCTGCGGGCGCTTTCCACCCGCTCCGCGCCCCAGGGGAGCGCCCCGCTGGTCTGGCCCGCGGCCAGACAGAGATAGAGCAGGGCGGCGTCGCCGTTGCCGGATCTGGACAGCTTTTCCACCGCCTTGCGGTGCAGGCCGATGATATTGCCGGGCAGAAGCAAGTCTTTTGCCATGGGCAGGGCCTCCTTTCATGGGAAGAAATGATCTGCCTTATTGTACCGAAAAATCGCGGGTTCGTAAAGAGGGCAGGAAAAGAGTCTATGCCCTTTTGGGGATAGGGGAGAAGAGAATTCACAGCTAACGCGGTAAATAAGAAGTGGTGTACCGATGTTACAGAAATGAAATATGGTGCCAGGGGCGAGAAAGCCTATCTCAGCGCTATTCTGGACTTGAAGAGCAGAGATATTGTTTCCTTTGCAATTGGCAGGCACAACAACAACCAGCTCGTATTTGAAACCTATGAGGAACTTGTTCATGCTGTAGGCCAATTTATCCATTACTACAACCACCAGCGACGTCAACACCGGCTAAATTGCCTTGCACCAATGGATTACCGCAGCTTGCTGGAAGCTGCATAAAAGAAAACCAGGACCTCATTTCTGAAATCCTGGAAAAACTTTTTGTTTTTTCATCTGTCTACTTGACAGGGAGCGGTTCATCACTTCTTTTTGTCATCGTTATGATGCTGCTGTTTGGGGACAGGATAGCTTACACTCAGTATACCAAAGTTCGACAGGTTCTGCAAGCAGAAAGCGCTTTCTCGGACAGCAGGCGAAATACTGGACCTTATCGGCAGAATATGCTATCCTGTTCGTAATAAGACAGGGAAAGAGAGGGATTTTTATGGTACGATACCTGCATTCGATCCTCCTGGCCGGACTTCTGGCTGGGGTGCTGGCCCTGGGTCTGGGTGTTGGCGCTGCGGCCACGGCCCCGATGGAGCCGTTTGTCCCACCGAAAGCCCCCACAGAGCCAAGTGATCCAGAGACAAACGGCGAGATGTACGGCTGGGGTACAGGCGGTGCCAGCCTCGTCTACGACCGCTCTGTCTGGTATGTCCGCGAGAAGACGAGCAGAATCCTCGAGAGCGGAGAGTGGAATCGCGAAACTTATAATGAACATGGTGAAACGATTCGTTGGGAGGACTCTTCCGGTATGCAACGCAACGTCCGCTATTGCTACACGCCTGACGGGGCGCTTTTGTCGGATGGGCTCCGGTTCTGCGCCTATGATGCACAAGGACGGCTGATCGACTATACCTATTCCACGAAGAATGAGTGGGATGAAACGGTCCGCCATCACATCACTTATCGCTACGGCACAGACGCTGATGGCCGGACCTATGGCGAAAAGATCGATGCAGACGGCCTGCCCTTCCTGCGCATTACCTTCGATGCCCAAGATCGTCCGATCCGGATCAACTATTTGGATCAAAACGGGAACGTGACTGACGGTGGGGTGCAGTATACCTATGACGCAGCGGGCCGCATGACGATGCGGAAAGCCGACAAAGCAGAGACTTACCTTTGGAACTATGACGAGGCAGGTCATCTGATCGGCCAGACCCGCATCCCCGCTGCAGATAGCACAGACGACATTGTGCGTGTGCGCTATGACTACGACGACAGGGGCTGCTTCCTCGGGGCCTATTATGGCGACAGCACGACACCGCGCACGACCTTCCACTACGACGCGCAGGGACGGCTCATCTCCTGGGAACGGGACGAATATTCTTGCCGGTATACTTATAATGAAAAGGGACAGCTCCTGCGTGCGACTTCCGAGGATGGACGCTGGCAGGAATTCTCCTATGACGCCGAGGGCAGGACAGCCTCCATCCGGTCGGACTCCGCCGAGACCACCTATCGCTACGCCCGGTACGGCAGCTTTCTGGATGTGGATGAGAGCGACTGGTATGCCCCGTATATCCAGAGCATGGCCGACAAAGGTCTGTTAAAGGGGATGGAGGACGGGACCTTTGCCCCCAACGCGAACATGACCGTCGCCGAGGCGATCACCCTGGCCGTCCGCATGGCCGCAGACGAGGGGCAGAGCTTCCGACAGGGGCAGCCGTGGTATCAGGTCTATATTGATTGGGCAAAGACGCACGATCTGCCGTGGGAGTACGCCGACTACAACGCGAAGATCACCCGGACTGAGTTTGCCCAGCTCTTCGCGGCGGTGTATCGCAGCAGTGAGACAATGCAGAAAACGGTGCAGCCGATCAACACCGTGCCGGACGGCTCCATCCCCGATGTGGCGATGGACGATGCGAACGCGGCGGACATCTACCTGCTCTACCGTCTGGGCGTCCTGGCGGGCAGCGATGAGGCGCACCACTTTGCGCCAGACAGCCAGATCCTCCGTAGCGAGGTGGCAGCAATCGCCTGCCGTCTGCTCAACGAGGGCCGCCAGAGCTTCTCTATCACATGACAAGCTGTTTATAACACTTATATAATTATTTCCAATCGAGATCACGCACGCGAAGCCGGGAGCTTTTCCGGCGGTATCCCCGCCAGCAGCAGCACCCCGGCCCAGGCCAGCACCAGCTCCGGGGCCACCCCCGCAAAGCCCCGCAGGGGGATTCGAGCAAAATTGACAAGCTCTCCTATCCTATGCTAAAATAAGTCTGCCCTGTTTCCAGGGCAGGAAAGAGCGCTGTGATCATACGGCAGGCGGTTCGGCCACTCCCTCCGAAAGGAGGTGACGCCTATGCCGATTATTTTGACGTTGCATGTCTTCGGACTTACCGTGACGATCAGAATAAAAAAGCAAAACCGCCACTCGGCCAAGTGACGGTTTTGTTGACATAAGTGATATGTCCAATAACACCATTTCGGGCTGAACCGCTTGTCGCAGCGCCCTTTCTTTATATTTATGGTAACAGGGAAATCTTTTTTTGTCAAGTTCTCTGCCACGGGAAAATACACCGGGCGGGGAACTTTTTTGCTGTCATAGCATATCTAGGATGATCGAGAGCAGGTCTTGGATCTGCTTGCGGTTTTCTGGTTTTAGATCTGTGATGCGGCGTGCAATGGCCAGGGCCTCTTGCTCCTGTGCGTCCAGGCCGAACAAGATCCGGTCTGCGCTGACGCCGAGCAGGAGACACAGGCGCTGCAATGTTTCCAGGGAGATCCCGGAAACGCCGCGTTCAATTGCGCTGAGGTGGTTCGGCGTGATGTCCAGTAATTCCGAGAGGGTATCCTGCGTGTACCCTGCCTCTTCCCGAACGAGTTGGATATGATTTCCGACCGCAATGTTGATCTCCTTTTTCTCTCGCATAGCCTCACCGCCCTTGTGTTTAGTCTAACCAATGACGATGCCATTATAAACGTTGCAGTATCGTTGGTTTTTCTAACGACAGTGCATTGACTATTTGGGGGAGACGGTGGTAAAATGACGTTATTTTCATGGTCCTTGGCGGTGACGTTCTAGAACTGTGTATACCATTTTCTTATGTGACCAGAGAGGAGAGCTTATGAAAAAAAGGATCATCGCAAGTATTTTGACGGTCATAATGCTTATGACCATGCTTCCGACTGCTGCGTTTGCGGCAGACGGAACTTCTGAAAACACCTATGAGGTGTTGACCGCTGAAGACCTCAGCACCGCGCTGACGAAAATTGCGGAAAGCACCGAGAATGAAGCGACCATTGTACTGAAGGCGGATGTAACGCTTTCCAACGACGCTACAAGCGGATATATTTCATTTTTTGGTGCGAAAGGCAAGCATATTACTGTGAAAAGCGATGAGGGAGAAATGAAGAAACTCCTCTTTTCTTCTTATGGTGTTCTGACCGGTGACTGCACCTTTGATAATGTCAATGTGACCGGAAGCAGACTGTTCTGTAATGGCTATCATACAATTTTTACGGAAAACGGTCAGATCCATTTGAGGGAAACGCTCTACGGCGGCGGTTACAAAACAACAGTAGACAGCACCCATGTGGTGATTGCGGCAAGCGGTTATATTAACCCGTCCTCTTCTAGTGGTCTGCACGATGTGATCGGCGGCTCCTATCAAGGCTCCGTTGAGGGCGATACCTATTTGGAAATCACGGGCGATATTCAAATGCAGAGTGGCAACCACCTGAACCCCGGCTGTATGAAGGGCGATGGCAGCAGCGGTGACGGCGCGAATGTGGACGATGTCTATGTCGGCGGCAATGCTACGCTGATTTATGACAACAAAAATAGTACCGCGTCTCCTTCAATTGAAGGCACTTACGGCTGTGAGATGAGGGGCAATGTGACGCTGGACATTCGTTCCGGCCGGGCCAACGAGATCTGCGGCACGCAGGAGTTCGTCGATACGTCCATCATCCGCGGCGACCTGTATATCATCGCCGGTTCGCCGTACTACGAGAACACGGACCGGACTCTGCGGCTGAACAGCAACTGGCCCATCGTGGGCGCAGGCAACCGCTTTGCAACCTATCCCGGCGTTAAGGGCAATTATACGGTAGGCGGCAACATTACGATCGACACCTATGAGAATGTCTGGAGCTGGGATAAGGGTGTAGACCCTACGACTGATCACGACAAGTGGGATGATATTCCTGAAATCTATGGCGCCATCCGTGGCAATGTTGGTGGTAGCATTACTATCAATGCTCATGGTTCTCATGTGGAAAATATCACCGGTGCATCGGATTCTTCGACGGTCGGCGGCGATGTGACCATCAACGCCACGAATGTTGAGCTGAAGAACTGCTATTATGAGGACCCGGATTACGATGAGGGCGATATTTTAGCAAATTATAAAAGTACAGTAACCGGTAAATGCTCCGTCAATGTAGACGGCGGCGATGTGAATATCGTTCGGTTGACCAATGGCAAAACGGTCAACGAGGATTCACAGATCACGATTACCGGCAGTCCCAAAATCCGTACTGGCGTACTTTCTACCACGAATTACAGCAGTACACCGGAATATGTGACTGTGACGATGACTGCCTGCAACGCAACCATTCCGTTCATCCAGTCCGCAACACAGGTCTATGTGAAGAACGATTCCAAGGTAACACTGAACGGCCTGGGGCTGGCCGGTGATCTGACCGTTGACGCGGGCAGTTTGCTCAAAACGGATGAAGATATTGTAGAGCTGACCGGCAGCGCCGTTGTCAACGGCACTTGGGAACAGCTTTTTACAGGCGCTACCGGGCTAGATTATGATACAGATGTTGCAGGTACGATGACCGTCGGCTCGAATGGCATATACATTTGCCACGGTTCAACCCGTGTTAGCGGTGACGTTTCTTCTTCCGGCATGATGGCGCTGATGAAACCATCCTGGTTTGAAGGGGCGTATACGGGCACAAACGCAGAACTGCGTCTGCCTGTTGTGCAGAGCGGACACAACTACAATACAGGGTCTATTCCGCTGCGAATCAGCAAGCTGGCAACAGGTACTACTAAGGTAAACATCGTTAAGACAGACGATTGGAATACCTTGCAGGCTCCTGCACTGAGTGACAACTACATTCTGACGAAGAAGGATAACGATGCTCCGGCTCAGAAGGTATTTTTGCTTGGCAACGAAGATGCACTGGAAAAGGGTTACTTTCTCAAGCGCATGCCAGATGCGGCAGGAACCGATGACCACTATATGTGGCAGGTGGCAAGCGGTATCCGCGTCATCTTCGATAAGAACGGCGGCGACACCGAAGCCTCTCCGCGTATTATGTCGCAGGAGAAGGTTGCAGGCAGTGCAAACCATTTTGACCTGCCGACGACCAATCCGACCCGCAGCGGCTACCTGTTCAATGGCTGGAACACCAAGGCTGATGGTGCAGGTGCGGTATTTACCGCTGAAACCGACGTAACCGACAACATGACGGTTTACGCGCAGTGGAAGCCGGATGAAGCGTATGCCGTTAAAATCGCACCGATGAACCTGACGGTTTATGTCGGCGGTGACGGCTATCACGGCGTGATCGGTGAAGATGGCAAGTTTGCTGCGAATGATCTGCCGGAGATCGGTTTCTATCTCACTCTGCCGGACGATATTAACGCAAAGCTCGGCGGTACAGATGAAAACCCGGTTGATTTGAGCGACAAACTACGACTGACCTCTGACGACGACAACGGTACAATGCGCAGCTGGAGTCTGAAGATGTACAGCGATGAAAGCAAGAGCCGTGTTATGGAGAACGGACGTCGGGTCTATGTCTACAAGCTCCGCCAGATCGACGACGGCGAGGAGACCGTCCCCCGCGTACAGTTCACCCGTGCGGACGGCTCGGTCATGACTGAATCGAAGTTTCAGGCGCTGCTCACCGACCAGTTCCGCAACTACAAGATCAGCGTGTATCAGGGTCTGCTGGATGAACAGATATACAAGGCGACTTTTACAACCGCGGATGGCCATACCTTCACCCGTCCAATCAAGCTGGGCACTGGCACGCTGAAGGTCCGCGGCAACAATGATAGGACTTATCGTGCTATCGAGAACAACACGATTCCAAGCGTTAATCCGCAGGAAAAGGATATCATGCTTGTCAGCACTGCACAGACAGACACGCAGTATTATATCAATAACAGCGGTATCAGCGCATCCTCTGACGGTGTAAAACTGATGGTCGATCACAGTCTGGATGATGCACTTTTAAGTGCGTACATCAATCGAACCTCCAACACCGAAGGCAAGTATTCATATCAGTTCCACTATCTCGATCTGGTTGATACCAAAAACGGCAATACCTACGTTACCATGGGTGCTGGTCAGAAAATGAACCTGTACTGGCCGGTCCCCAGCGATGCAAAGTCAAACTCTGAGTTCCATATCATCCACTTTAAGGGCATCGACCGCGACAGTGACGCTGATGTCAACGATTTGCTGACAACTCGTATCCCGGAAAACTTGACCTGTGAAAAGGTTACGATCGATGGTCAGCAGTTCATTAAATTCACGACAGACAGTTTCTCTCCGTTTGCACTGTTGTATGAGAAAGCAGCCTCCTCCGGCGGTGGATATTCCAGCGGTGGCGGAAGCAGCTCCTCCAAGTATACGCTGCACTACGAATCCAACGGCGGTACTTCCTATAAGGACGAAAGCTATTCCTCCGGCACGACTGTGACGCTGGATAAGGCTCCTGTCCGCGAGAGCTACACCTTCACCGGCTGGTACGCCGACAAAGCGCTGACCGACAAGATCACCAATGTGAAAATGACGGGCAACAAGACGGTCTATGCAGGCTGGAAGGCTACCGGTGTGCCGGATATGCTCAACGGCGACGACCACGATGCCTATGTGATCGGTTACCCGGACGGAAACGTTCACCCGCAGGGGAACATCAGCCGTGCGGAAACGGCGACGATCTTCTTCCGATTGCTCAAAGCGGACACCCGCGACGGCAACCTGACGGCAGAGAATGTCTTTGCCGACGTGGCCAACGGCAAGTGGTTCAACAAGGCGGTTTCCACTATGGCAAAGCTGGGCATCGTGAAGGGCCGCAGTGTGGAGACCTTTGCCCCCGACGCGCCCATCACCCGCGCGGAGTTTGCCGCGATCTGCGCTCGCTTTAACACCAAGCCGACCAACACCAGCAACAGCTTCTCCGATATTTCCGGCCACTGGGCGGAAGCAGAGATCGAGAGAGCCGTGGCCTTCGGCTGGATCGCAGGCTATCCCGACGGCACCTTCCGCCCCGACACCTACATCACCCGCGCGGAGGCGATGACGATGATCAACCGTGTGCTCTGCCGTATGCCGCAGGATGAGAAGGATCTGCTGCGCACGATGGTGGTCTGGCCAGACAACAAGCCCACGGATTGGTACTATCTCGCCGTGCAAGAGGCGACCAACAGCCATGAGTTTGAGCGCAAGGGCGCGGTCAACGAAAAGTGGACGAAGCTGACCAGCGCACCGGACTGGACGCGGTATCAGTAACAGCAAGAACGAATTTTTCTGCATTTCCCCGCCCGACGGATTTTTCCGGGGTGGGGAAAAGTTTCTCTTTTCATTGCTTCGGCGGTGTGTTATAATTTAGCCTGTACTAGCATGGGCATTTGCCCAGCGTTCTTTTACCTATGAAATATTATCAAAGGAGCGATTTACCAATGGAACTGGAAACCGTACTGTATCGCGTTGAGGGCCCCGTTGCCGTCATCAGCCTGAACCGCACCAAGGCTATGAACTCTCTGAACAAGCAGATCTTCGCCGATCTGACCACCGCCTTTAACGCCGCAAAGGACGACGCTGCTGTCCGCTGCGTCGTGATGAACGGCGAGGGCCGCGCTTTCTGCGCCGGTGGCGACATCGCTGAGATGAAGACCATCAACACTGAGCCCGCCTTCTTCGACTTCATGACCGTGGCCGGCGAGTTCACCACCCTGCTCAACACCTTCCCCAAGCCCGTCATCGCTGCTGCTCACGGCGCCATCGCCGGTGCCGGCACCTCTCTGGTCATGGGCGCTGACATCGCACTGGTGGCTGACAACGCCATGTTCATCGTGGCCTTCGGCCAGGTGGGCCTGATCCCCGACTGCGCCTGCCACTATCTGCTGCCCCGCGTCGTTGGCCCCAACCGCGCCAAGGAGCTGATGCTGACCCAGCGTGCCGTCAAGGCCGACGAGATGCTGACCCTGGGCATCGCCAACAAGGTCGTCCCCGCCGATCAGCTGATGGAAGAGGCCATGAAGCTGGCCAACAAGATCGCCAAGGGCCCCCTGAACTGCTACACCATGTCCAAGGCTCTGATGAACAAGGCCCACGAGACCACCTTCGAGGAGCTGCTGAAGGAAGAGACCGCCATGCAGGCCGCTGCCCGCATGAACCCCAACGCCGAGGAAGGTCTGTCCGCTTTCCTGGAGAAGAGAAAGGCCAGCTTCCAGTAATTTCTGGTGCAACTTTTTTGAATTCATGCAGTATTCATAAAAAACTGCATAAATTCTCGAAAGTAAGACAGCGCAGAGGGTTTCTGCGCTGTCTTTTTTCGATTTTTTAGGAAAAGGCCTTGCAAGGGGACTGCATACTGTGTATAATGTGTTCTGTTCTCGATCTTGTAAACGCAGAACAAAAATGAAAAGAGGTTACTGTATCATGAAAAAACTGCTTTCTGTCCTGATGGCCGCCGCGATGCTGGTCGGCGTGCTGTCCCTGGCAGGCTGCGGCGGCAACGGCGGCGAGACCACCACGGATCCCGCTGCCGACGCTGACAACAGCGCTGCCACCACCGAGACCGCTGGGGACCTGACCACCGTCACCGCCGGCAAGCTCACCATGTCCACCAACGCCCAGTTCCCCCCCTATGAAATGGTCGCAGACGACGGCAGCTTCGAGGGCATCGACATTGAAGTGGCTGACGCCATCGCCAAGAAGCTGGGCCTGGAGCTGCAGGTCGATGACATGGACTTCGACGCCGCCCTGCTGGCCGCCCAGAACGGCAAGAGCGACATGGTCATGGCTGGCGTGACCGTGGACGAAGATCGCCAGGCCGTCATGGACTTCTCCGACAGCTACGCCAAGGGCGTGCAGGTCGTCATCGTGCCTGAGGACTCCGACATCCAGTCCATCGACGACATGGACGGCAAGATGATCGGCACCCAGCGCGGCACCACCGGCTACATCTTCTGCTCCGACACCCCTGAAAACGGCGGCTTCGGCGAAGAGCACGTCACCGCCTATGACGACGGCGCCACTGCTGTCAAGGCCCTGCTCAACGGCCAGGTGGACTGCGTTGTCATCGACAACGCCCCCGCCCAGGAGTATGTGAAGGCCAACCCCGGTCTGAAGATTCTGGAGACCGAGTTTGCCAACGAGGACTACGCCATCGGCGTGGCCAAGGGCAACACCGCTCTGCTGGACGCCATCAACGGCGCTCTGAAGGAGCTCATCGACGACGGCACCGTCCAGAGCATCATTGACAAGTACATTCCCGCAGAGGCTGCCAACTGATCCCGCATCAGTTTCACCGAAACGGAACCCCACGCAAAGCGGGCGGTCTTTGTTGGCCGCCTGCTTTGACTTTTCAAAAGAGAGAGGAGAATGTCCGTGAACTGGGCACAGCTCTATGCCGACCTGTCTGCGCAGCTCCAAGCCCATGTGGATCTGCCCTTCTACCAGGATTTCTTCGTCAATTTTTACCGGGCCTTCATTGATGGGGCACGCTGGAAGCTCTATCTGTCCGGCCTGCGCATGACCATTGAGGTCACGGTCCTGGCCCTCATCATGGGCATTATTCTGGGTGTGATCGTCGCCGTCATCCGCACGGCCCACGACCAGCAGCGGCCCGGCCGCCACAACCCCATCCTGTTCCTGCTCAACACCATCGGGACCATCTACACCACCGTCATCCGCGGCACGCCGATGATCGTCCAGATGCTCATCATGGGCAGCATCATCTTCGCCAGCAGCCGGAACTTCACCGTCATCGGCACCATCGCCCTGGGCATCAACTCCGGCGCTTACGTCGCTGAGATCATCCGGGGCGGCCTCATGTCCCTGGACCCCGGCCAGGCGGAGGCAGGGCGCTCTTTGGGTCTGAACTACTTCCAGACCATGCGCTTCATCGTCATTCCCCAGGCGTTTAAGGCCATTCTGCCGGCCCTGGGCAATGAGTTCATCACCCTCTTCAAAGACACCGCCCTCATCACCGTCATCGGCGGCAAGGAGCTGCTGTACGCGGCCAAGGCCGTGGGCGCGAAGACTTACAGCGTGACCTACCCCTACCTGGGCGCGGCGGCGATGTACCTGGTCCTGGTCATCATCCTGACCTGGCTCCAGGGTAAACTGGAAAGGAGGCTGCGGCAAAGTGATCGACGTTAAAAACCTCTCCAAGTCCTTCGGGGACCACCTGGTCCTGGACGACATCTCGGCCCACATCAGCCCCGGTGAGAAAGTGGTGGTCATCGGGCCGTCCGGCTCCGGCAAGTCCACCTTCCTGCGCTGCCTGAACCTGCTGGAGACGCCCACCAAGGGCACCATCACCTTCGAGGGCACGGACATCACCGACCCCAAGACGGACATCAATCTCGTCCGCCGTCAAATGGGCATGGTCTTCCAGCACTTCAACCTCTTCCCCAACATGACCGTGAAGAAAAACATCACCCTGGCCCCCGTTCAGACGGGCCGGATGAAGCAGGAGGAGGCCGACAAGCTGGCCATGGAGCTGCTGGAGCGCGTGAACCTGGTGGAGAAGGCCGACGCCTACCCCAACCAGCTCTCCGGCGGCCAGAAGCAGCGCATCGCCATCGTCCGCGCCCTGGCCATGAAGCCCAAGCTCATGCTCTTCGACGAGCCGACCTCCGCCCTGGACCCGGAGATGGTCG
>OLNE01000982.1_pt1 | contig 22718 bp, 19 predicted proteins | sample 1672431 | NCBI WGS metagenome assembly OLNE01 (sample SAMEA3136685, study PRJEB25190) | human gut metagenome | reverse complement strand
GTGTCAAAGCAACATAGAACAATCTTCTTTCTTCCTGCTCCAATTGTTGATTAGACATGCATAGAATTTCTTCATTGTCTTGTACTGCTGGAAACTTGCCATCATAGACATCAATTAGATAAACTGTATCAAATTCCTTACCTTTACTTGCATGCACTGTAGATAATGTAATATTAGAAGATTTTGGATACATTCCATTTCTCATGACATCTCTTAAATATTCAATGCGATTCAAAAATGAAGAAATACTCGTCTCACTTTCTGCAATATATCGCAATGTTTCTAATTTTGTGAGATCTATATTCATATCTTTCGCATATTTCTTATAGCGATCATTGGAAGCAATCCAGATTGCATCTTTCACTTTTGCATAACATAAGCGATTGATCATAGCTTCAAATGCTTCAATATTACTTATCGATACTTTTTCTTTATACTTATCTAAAGCTTCAAAAACAGATATGGCATTTGTTCTACAATCAAGAATAATCTGTTCTTTCACCTGTTTTTTCAAAAACAGATACCCTTTATTTGCAACACGGTCAAAAGCATCTGTATCATATGGATCCAAAGCCAATTTCATAAAAGCTAATATATCTCGAATACATGGAACACCAAACACATCTGTTTTTGCTCCAGCCATAAAAAACGGAATATTCTTTCTTAACAATTGATCCACCAGTGGAACAGCACTGTCATTTTCACGATACAAGACAGCTGTTTGAGTATTCACATTTTCCAGCACCTTCATCATATATGCATATTGCGGTCTACGATCTTTGACCGCTCTTACTTTAACATCTTGTCCAGATGGACGATCCGCACACATATTCTTTTCAAAACGATCTCTATTTTTAGAGATGAAAGCTTGTGCCTTCAAAACAATTTCAGGTGTTGAACGATAATTCGTTTCCATGCGAATCACTTTTGCATTGTCATGATCGTTTTGAAATGACAGTAATGCCTGCGGATACGCAGCACGAAATCCATAGATACTCTGATCTTCATCACCTACCATGAATAAATGATTATTGAAAGAAAGAATCTTGATAATATCATGTTGTATTTTAGAAGTATCTTGTGCTTCATCAACACAGATATATTCATACTTATGTGACCACAAATCTCGATAATACTTTCGATTCTCTAAGATCCATATCGCAAATGCCATCTGATCATTGAAATCCATTAAACCTTGTTCTTTCATTACTTTCTCATACATTTCAAACATCTTAGGGAAAAAGGAATCATCTTCTTCTAATTCTTTAATTTGAGATGTATCAAGTCTCATATTCTTCACATATGTAATTTCACTTTGCAGATTCAGAATATCATTTTCACCAGGAAATTCTTTTGTAATACTTTGATATATATTTCTCAAGATTGCTTTTTCTCTTCTTTCATCAATCGTTCTTTTTGGATAATGCACATCAAAACAAAATTGTGAATAAATCTGATATGCAAGTGAATTAATTGTTTTAAAGGAAATTTGATTTGCCAAAACATTTCCAAATTTCAATGAGAAACGTTGTTTCATTTCTGCTGCAGCTTGTGTATTAAATGTAATCGCTAATATTTTTTCAGGATCAATATGTTTTTCAAGAATCATGTATCCAAGTCTTGCGACAAGAACCGTTGTCTTTCCAGAACCAGGAACAGCCAGCAATAAAACATTCTCATCAATCGCATGTACAGCCTGTGCCTGTTGAGAATTTAAATGAATATCATATTTCTTGCAGAAAGATAGAAAATCAGCATTCATACCAAATATTATAAATGATTATCCAAAAAACAAGCATGAATCATCACTTACTTGTCTCACTTAATTAAGTACTTCAATGTATTTTTTACAAGCAGCAAATCTTCATTACTCTGTTTGATCCAGGAAGAAATCAATGCTCCATGAATAATACCAAAAATACTTTGCGCTCTTTCAACTGCTTCTTCTTTTTCATATCCAAACTTCAAGAACTGATCAACATATAACTGCTGCCAGGAAATATAGATTTCTTTACATTTTTCATTTATGGATGGATCAAGATATGCAGACTCAATTCCAATCATCGACAATGTTAAAGATGCAAAGTGTTGATTATCTAATAAATGATTTGCTAAACCATTTATCATAGATTCAAAGCATTCCAGTAAGGTATTATGAATAAAATAGTTTTTTTGAATTCCATTAACCATTTTTCCATAGCAATATTCTAAAACATGATTTAACAAATCTATTTTTCCATTTGGAAAATAATAATAAAAACTTCCCTTTGGTACTCCACAAGAATCTAATAATTCTTTTAATCCAACACCATAATACCCTTTTTCAGCAAATAATGTTGAAGCATTCTGTACAATCTCTTCTTTTTTATCCATACAAGTATTCTACAATAAAAGCTCTCATAAAGAGAGCCTTATATTACTTATTTACTTACACTTAATCCTGCATTATGACCACTTGTAATAGCCCATGAGAATAAAGAACCAGGATAATAGATATCCCCTTCCAAACCACCAACAACTTCTCCAGAAGCATATAATCCTTCTACAGCTTCTTGATCTTTATTTAATACCTGCATATCTGAATTAATATGTAAACCACCAAGTGTTGCATAGTATCTATTACATAATTCAATTGCATATACAGCTCCATCTGTGTTTAATGCAAATTTGCTTGTACGACCAAATGTATCTTCTTTACCAACATTTTTGTTAAATGTATCTACTGTTTCCTCTAATGCAGAAGCATCCATATTTAATTTCTTAGCCAATGCATCAATACTATCTGCTTTTACAAATACAGGATTACTAGAACCATCATTTTCTAGCCATTCCTTTACATCATCTTCTGTATAGATCTTTGAACCTTCCATACCTTTATTAAATGCTGCAAAACTTGCTTCATCACAAATCAAATATTGTTTTTTATTTTTTGCCTGTGCATTCTTTAAATCATAAGAACTACCTTGTTCATTAGCAAATCTAACACCATCCTGATTCACAAGGAAAGCACCACTTGTATTATATGCACTGCCAACACCTGGATTTGTATACTGTCCAAGACCGCTAGGCATGATCATAGAATTAGGCTGAACATTCACAAGATCCATGTTGACTGTATCAGCATCAACAGCTTCAGCCATCTTTAAGCCATCACCATCAGCTCCAGCATGACCAGCATATACAAATGCTTTATATTCTTCAGGAACCATTTCATCATTATGACCAAATCCACCACAAGAAAGAATGACACTGCCTGCATGAATTGTATATTCTTTATCTTCACTTTCAGCTTTAACACCTGTCACTTTTCCATCTTCAACAACAAGTTCTGTTGCTTTTGTATTTGTATAGAATTTACCGCCTTGTTTTTCAAATCCATCTGTTAACGTCTTAACAACAGCACTGCCTCTACCAACAGCACTAAAAGTTCTAGCTGGACCTTCAGATGGCTGATACTCAACATTACCACCATCTTCACTCACGAGCCAGTCAACAGCTGCACCAACTGAATTTACAAAAATATCTAAAGTACCTTCATCATTCTTATTATGACCATTCTTCAGCATATCTTCTTTTAAAGCTTCAGGTGTATCATTCATGCCTGATTCTTTTTCCATCTTACTACCCGTTGCAACTGTACCAGCACCTGCCATTGCACTTGCTCCTCCAGCAAATCCAGTCTTTTCTAAAAGAACAACTGATTTACCATTCTGTAAAGCCGTTAAAGCTGCACTGAGTCCAGATGCACCAGCACCTACAACCGCAACATCATATGTTTCTTCAACAGCTTCTTTCTTAGATGCTGATTGATTTCCTTTCATTGAAGCAACATCTGCTCCTGCTTTTGTTAAAGCATCTTGTAAAGCTGCTGTAAAACCTTTGCTAGTTAAAGTTGCTCCAGACTGTACATCTGGTTCACTTGTCTGATCAGCAATTGTCTGATCAACAAGTTTTGGCAATGCTAATTTACCAATGGACTCTGTTTCGTTTTCTTCAACAACATCAATAGATTTAATACTTGTTTCATCAACTGTAACATTCAACTTGATTTCACCATGAAATCCTTCACCAACACCCTCGTATGTGCCAGTTTTCATTCCAGTGCTATTTGAAGAGGATGTACATCCTGCAATCAAAAACAAAGGAAGAACAATAGATAATAACTTTTTCATATTCCCTCCACTAAGTTACTAGACAACCGTCTAGTAGCTATTGTAGACGATTGTCTACAAAAATGAAAGAACAAAATTAACATAACATAGCGAAAACTTATACATCCATCGAAATGCAAGTATTTCATTATATTTGTAAACATATCATTTAAGTTTAAGAGGGCATGTGCTAATATGTCCTCGAGGTCATTACTATTAATATTCAATTTTACCTTTATCTGATGTGTTGACGTATATCAGTGCAGGAAATAATGGTAATGGTCTTTTATTATGATTGGCAAACCATCAAAAATAGAAACTTAATACTTTACAAAATGAAAAAGAATCAGAGTTCTGAAGCTCTGGTTCTTTTTTATGTTTATATGTTTTTATAATTATGCTCTAATTATACTTTTCTATTCTCAATGGATTACCATCCAAAATCAGATGCTTCTGGCGTTGGCACTATTGTTGGTTCTATAGGCTCTGGTGTTGGTTCTTGCGTTGGTTCAGCTGTTGGTTCTGGTCGTACACCTGGATCAGGTGTTGCATAAATTACTTTTTTTAAATCCAATTTCTTTTTAGATCCATCAGAGTAGTATACATATAAGTCATTCTCTTCAACTTTTAAATCCGTAACAAACTTTTCAATATTCTTTACTACTCCCAAATTTACAGATGAATTATTAGAATTTTTAATTCCGATGCCATCTTTGCCGTTTACTCCATCTTTCCCTGAAATACCATCTTTACCATCCTTGCCATTTAAGCCATTACTTCCATTTTTACCGTCAATTCCGTTCTTTCCGTCTTTCCCATTACTTCCGTCTTTACCGTCAGCACCATTCTTACCATCTATTCCGTTACTACCATCTTTGCCATTTGTTCCGTTCTTTCCATCTTTGCCATTTTTAGTAATTGTCTGAATTGTTGTTTCGCCATCTTCACCATCTTTACCTTTTTCACCCTTTAAATTTCCAAGCGAAAAAACTCTACCGTCTTCTAATACAATAGAAACATTACCTTCTTCACCTTCATCTGTAAAAGATATCCTTCAATATCACGTAGTGTAATATCTTCCAGTTTACTAGCGGTTGCATTCCCAGCTGCACCACCCCACTGCAGTGCTTCTTCACTGGAATATCCTTGTGAAAGTTTTCCAATAAAGGAAGCAAGCATTGCATCCCCTGCACCTACTTTATTGACAAGTACTGTACGAGGCTGCTCCAGTTTATAAATCCCCTGTGCATTAGATAATACTGCACCATCTTTGCCTAAAGAAACAAGGATATTCTCTATTCCAAGTGCATTTGCTTTTCTTAGATATTCTTCAATATTTGATTCATTGATCTCATTATTCTTCATTAACAGTTGTAATTCATACAGATTAGGTTTGATTAGATATGGTCTGCACTCTTTTAATTGTTCCATTGTAATCTGTTCCATATCAATTACTACTTTCGCATTTCTTTGATGTACTGCCTGAGCCAATGTAACTACAAAATCTTCTGGAAAGCCATGCATCATGGAACCAGAGATAATCACAATATCATCTGCATTGATCTTTGCAATTTCATCTAATAGAAGCTGAACAGTACATTCATTTACGACTGGTCCACTGCCATTAATACATAATGCTTTCTTTCCATAGTTTGCTTTATTGATACGATTCATTCCATCCACTGGAATAGGAATCATTTCAATATTTGGATCTTTCGAAAAGGAATCCTGAATGTATTGACCAGTAAAACCACCAAGTACCGCAATTGCCTTAGATGGAATATTCAGTACACTAAGAATCTTAGAAACATTCAATCCCTTTCCACCTGCCTTATAGATTTCATGACTTCCTCGATTTACTTCATCAACCAGCAATGTTTCATTTAATGTAATGAAGTAGTCGATTGCAGGATTTAATGTAATTGTATAAATCATATAAAATTCTTCTTTCTTTTATTTTATTATACGATGATTTTTAATACATAAACAAAAGAAGGCTATCACACTGTGATTACCTTCTAACACATTTCTTAGATTAATTTTTGAAGCTTTGTAAGAAACATCCGTTCTTCACTGGATGCATTACATAATCTTTGCTGGATTTCATCTTTCACAGAAGAATCCATTGTCACAAAGACTTTGTATACAAGTGTAGCCATATCTTTTAGCTGATCATTCTTTTTCAATGACATGATATTAGAATATGCTCTTTTACACAATTCCTTATCTTTCTTTTCCACCGCAAACATCATGATATTAGAATATACCGCAGAACACTGTACATCAGATAATCCCATGGCATCAAACTTTAATAAAACATGATCCAATGCTTTTCTATCATCTTGAAGAATAGAAGCATTCATTCTCAGATAATTTGCATTATATTCTTGAATATAACCATGCTCTTCAGCATCTATTAGTTGTTTTTCAAAGGAAGCAAACTCCTTATGATTTAATAATTCAACAAGTTGATTCTGTACTTGTTTCGCATATCCTTTTCTTTTCGCATCCGCGTATAGAAAGGAAGCAAAAAATATAATCAACGCAATAGTTACTATTTTCATACGATTTTTAAATGATCATTGCCAGCATTTCATCAATGGACGGCATATCAACAATTGTTTTCGCATAATGTGATACTAATACTTTTCCATTTCCATCTACATAGAAGAAAGCTGGAAGCTGCTGCTCATTCCCTTCATAAACACCATGCACAAAACCACATGCCTTTGCTTTATCACCCTTTGCCTTTAATGCATCCATGTCTTCACCAACAAGTTCTTCCATGCTGTTAGCTGGTGCAATGTCTAATGACTGGTATACATGCATATCAGAATCACAAATCAATGGGAATGGTAATGTCTGTCCATCTAAATCATGCTTCACATTTTCACTCGTAGACTGCATGACTACACAAACAGTCACACCCTTCTCTTTAAATTCATTGATTCTCTGTGTCAACAGATGCACATCATATCTACAGACAGTACATCCAATATAGCGCAATACCACAAACATCATTGGTTTATGATTCATCAGTTCAGCAATACTTGTGTTCCCCGCAAAAGCTTCTGTTACCCGAAAATCCGGAAATGTGTCTCCTGTTTTTAATCTAGTCATTTTTCTTCACCATCTTCATATACATAACTATTCATGTATCTATGGAAATTGCGATCTGAAGGGTCATTCAGATTCATTCCACGCTGTTTCATCATACATTCAGCAAATACCTGTAAAACAGCTAAATATTCGAAAGATACATATGGATTGCTGTCTTTAAATGAATATTTGAAAGAAAGTATATCTGCTTCACTTCCTGTAATCAACAAACAACAAGCATTTTTATGTTCTTTTAAGTATTTCAGTAACCGTATCATTCTATCAAGATGACGTGATTGATTGCCTAATGCAATGACAAGTGTCTTATCATCAATAGCATGATAAATTCCATGCATGAATTCTTCCAGTTCATAATATCTCACACAGCACTTCACAGTCTCAAGAATCTTCAAAGCACCTTCTAGTGCTGATGGAACACATTGATCACATCCAATCACAATGATATTGTCATATTGATCAAATGGAATTTCTGATGTTAGATACCACTCCTGTGCTTTATTGACAATGTTTGTAAAATCATCAAATACATCTAAGATTTCAGAAATCATACGAACATATTCCGTATGGGATATCACGTTTGTAAATTTTAATAACTGTGCAAATAACAAGATCACCTCAACCGTCGAACAATAATATCCTTTTGTTTTTGGTCCAATTGCTTCTTCAATATCCATTTTCAAACAGGCATCTGCATGTTTAACAATTGGTGAAGGATTTTCTGCCGTAACAACAATTGTAAGACACCCATGATTTCTTGCCTTATCTAACGCCTGAATCGTTGAATTAGATTGTCCAGCCTGTGAAAAACCAATGACCAAAGAACTTTCTTCAATGACTTTCACGTTATCTACAAATTCCATTGCACAATATGCATACACTGGAATATGAAGCATTGTTTCCAATGGATCAATGCAAGTTAAAGCTGCAGAGTAACTTGTTCCAGAACCAACAACATAAATATGATCGATCTTACGATTGATCAGATACTCCAATACTTCACTTATATTGGATGTATCAGATATCATTTTACGAATTGCCTGTGGCGTTTCTAAAACATAATTCACCATTGTTTTCATACTAAAATTCCTCAATCATTTTTTGAACATCATACAAACTATTTACAATTTTATAAGCATTTTCTCTATCTATTTCCTTAGGAGGATTGATAGAAGGTATCATGATTACTTTCGCATTTGCTTCATATGCAGACTGTACACCATATCCTGTATCTTCCAATACCAGGACATCTTCTGGATCACAATGAACTGCTTCTAATACTTTCAAATAAATTTCAGGGGAAGGCTTTCTTTTTGATACCTCATCTCCACAAAGAATATATTCAAAGCGATCAATGATTCCCATTTTCGTTAAACGTTTCATTGTAGCTTCACGATTTGTCGTTGTAGCTACGGCTTTACGAATATGCAGTTTTTCAAGTGTATCTAAAAGTTCCAATACTCCAGGCATCAATTCAATGTTTTCATCGAGGTACTTTGTTCCTAGTTTTCTAGCTGCATCTAACAGTTCTTCTCTATTTTCAATATCTCCAAGATTTTCATCCAGTACTTTCGTTACATCACTTCCAGAAATTCCTACAACTTTATGGAAGACAGCTGAAAATTGAGGTACATGATACTTCTCCGCAATATCTGCCCACGCTTTTTCCCATAGAAATTCTGTGTTCAATAACGTTCCATCAACATCAAAGATAACCATTTTTAATTCATTCATCATTTTCTCTCCTCTTATTTACATGCATTTACTTGTCCTTCACATTGAAAGGGAAAGTGTGGCTGATCTAAGTATCGCAATACTTTTTTAGAAATAATCACACCAGCAGATAATAGATATCTCACCCATTGATCTGCATTGACAATCATCCAGATCCAGAAAATATCTAAATGGAATACAGAACTCACGAGATAGCATCCAAATACACGCACACCCCAGATTCCAACCATATCAATAATCGTTGGCAATGTACTGAATCCAATGGATCGTATATATCCATATTCAATTTTCGATTTCATTTGTGGGAATTGTGATGCAATCATAGATAATAGATATACATGTGCAATATCAATCAATTCCATCTTATCTGTCAATAAATGTAAGACATTCTTAGATAATAGAAGTAAGAACAACATGTTAATTCCACAGATGATATAACAATAATAATTCAATCGCTTATAGGAGGCCTTAAACATATCTGCATTCTTTGCACCAATGGCTAATGAGGATAAAGACATCGCAGCAGTCAAGAAACCTGAACTCATCATGTCGCAGAACCCTTCTGCCTGCAGTCCAATCTGATACGCTGCATAGAACTGTTGACCATAGCTCAAGATATATGTGGACAGGAATACAGCCGCAAAGTTCCAGAAAGAATTTCCTATCGCTGTTGGAACACCAAATCGAATCAATTCTTTGATTATTTTCATATCTGAATTGAATTCAGATAATTCATGTGAACGATAGACACTGTTTCGATTGAATAATAGATAAACTCCAACAAGCAGCATTACAATAATACGAAGGTTGTTTGTAATTGCGGCACCTTGTAATCCCATACCTTGAATTGGACCAATCCCAAGAATTAACACATAGCCCAATACCATACTGACAAGGTTTCCAATCGTTGCGATATACAATGGCGTTTTTGTATTGCCATCAGCTTGAAACATGGAAGAATTCAAATGAATAATTGCCAGGAAAGGATAGGTCAATACATGAATTCGCAAGAAAGATGCACCATATGTCAATAACGTTGAATCTGAACTCATCGTTGATAACAGCGGTTGAGGAAATACCCAGATCAAAACGGCAGCAACAAGAGCAACTGGAAATGCGATAAACAAAGCCTGAAAATAATAATTGAGACCCTCTTTTCTTTTTCCAGCACCAAAGGCTCTAGCAAAAATCACCATTGTACCAATCGCAAATCCTTTTAATATCGAGAAATATATTCCATAGACACGTGTAGAAATCCCATACGCACTGATTTCCGTTACACTGAGTCTACCAATATATCCTGTTAATATCATGTCAGAAAGAGTCAGGAAAGCATTTTCAAGAATTGCGGGTACTAATATACGTAATATTTTCTGATCCAGTTTTTTTGTATCCCTCATTTGTACTTACCTCCATTTTCTAAAAATACAGCCTGCATAAGGAGAGTAAGCAGGCTGTACTACTAAGATGTATGTGAATTAATAATTATATTTCCACATGTATTTACGCCAGCTTAGTGGGTGCTGACGACGATCAGCAAGAAGATGGTTATAAACACCTAGAATCTCACTGTAGAAGCTGTGATCGAAGTATCCAGATACTTCACCAAGTTCTTTCATACCATAATCGAAACCATCAATCACTGTTGTATGTTCAGAGAACTTACCTAAGAATGCAAGTGTTCTTTCATCTACAGCTCTTGTAGCACCTGTAGATTTGAGGAGCAGGAATGCTGTGTCTGGTTCTGTAATTTCGAATGGTCCATTGAAGAATTCATCAGAATGGATTGCGGAAGAGTTGATCCACTGCATTTCCATGAAGATGCAGATTGTCTGCTGATGTGCTGCAGCCCAGGCTGTACCTGAACCAATTGTGTAAATGATTTCGTTCTTCGCATAGTTGATAGAGAACTTAATTGCATCTGGTACAACTGCCTTTTGTGCTTCTGGAACGATTGTGTTCATCTTTTCCATAGCAGCTGCCATTTCTTCATACTTCTTGTCATTATGTTCAACAGCATTAACAAGTTCATAAGCAATCTTTAATGCATAGGCACCCTTGGATTCTTCATAGAGAGCTCCATCAGCACCTGTGTCCTTGAACTGAATGATATAGTCACAGATTTCTTCAAGTGGAGTACCTGTTTCAAGCTGTAAGCCTACAACTGTTGCACCAACTTCCTTGGCCTTTTTAGCAGCTGCAACTGTCTGACGTGTATCACCTCTACGGGATGCACAAACGACGAGTGAGTTTTCACCTACATTTGCTGGAGTGTCATTGGCAAATTCATTTGCATTTTCATAAACAGTTGTGAGTTTCTTTGATTCATGTGTTACATAGTAATGTGGAGCAAAGAAGCAAGCGAGTGATCCACCACATCCTGTAAAGCTGATATTATTGATTTCCTTCTTAGATGTGATTTCATTGATCATTGATTTTACGTCGTACATAATTTTTTCCCTTTTTTTACCTTTCTTTTTTGTATGAATCAAGCAATTAGACTGCTAGGATTCCAAAATAATTTAGAATGATGCCTGCTACGAAGCATCCGATGATAACTACCATTGGCTTCACTTTTCCTGATTTGATAATGCCATACATGATCCATGTCATAATTAATGGAAGCATTTTTGGTAAGATACCATCTAATACATTCTGTAATACGAATGCTTCACCGAATGCGATTGGAGTTGTCAGGTTGGCAAGTGAAGCAGACATACCACCGATAACGAATAGACCTGCGATAGAACAAACGAACATTACTTTTTCCATAAGATTGGATTGAGACATCTGTCTGACAAATTCCTGTCCCTTTGTATATCCAATTTTTCCTAAGAACCATGTAATAGATACAGATGTTGATACAGAGATCAATGCTGCCAGGATTGGTCCTAAGATACTGCCCTGCTGAGCAAGTGAGATACCAATAGACATTGCGATGATACGAATTGTTCCCTGGAACAAGGAGTCACCAATTCCTGATAGAGGACCCATCAATGCAACTTTAACTGCGTTGATTGCTGCTGGATCAAATGTATCTGGATTTTCTGCATATTCTTCTTCCATAGCCTGTGCAATGCCTAATGTCAATGCACCACACTGTGGAGTGATATTGAAGAATTCCAAGTGTCTACGATATGCTTCTTTCTTCTTTTCAATTTCATCTTCTTCTGGATAGAGACGGTCAATACAGTGAGACATGCCATACATGAATGCTGTATTCATCTGTCTTTCATAGTTCCAGTTTGTCTGCATGCACCATGCGCCCCAGAAGATTTCCTTTATCTTTTTATTTAAAGGATAATTTTTCTGTGTTTCTAAACCTTTTTGAGACATAATCATTTACTCCTTTAATTATCTAGATCTTCCAGATCATCTAATGTGCTGTCAGCAGATTGTGGTGCTGCGTTTGATCCACCACCTGTATACTTGACTGTATACAGAACCACTGCGATAACGATACCGATCAAGGCTATAGCAGTTAAGCCAAGTCCTGAATATGCGGCTAACAAGAATCCAGCGAAGAAATATACGACTGTATTTCTATTCACCATTGTGGATAACAACATTGCAAATCCGTAGAAGGCAATGATATTTGCACCTAGTGAGATACCCTTTGTCAGCCATTCTGGAACGGAAGAAGCAATGGACTGTACTACATCAGCACCGAAGTAAACGGATAAGAATACTGGAATGATTGTAAACAGGACATAGAGTACAGGACCATATACAATGTCAACTCTCTTTGCTTTTGCGAAGTCTCCTTTATCAACTGCTTCATCACACATGTGTGTAAAACGAATACGGATGACAGAAGAAATTGTGTTTAACAATGTGGATAATAGAGTCATAGGAACTGCTACTGTAAGAGCTGTTTCAATATCCGCACCAGTCATGATGCAGATTGCACATCCTACCAGGGAACCCATGTTCATATCGATACCAGAAGCACCGATGGACATCATACCTAATGTAGCCAGTTCCATCTGTGCACCAACTGCCAGGCCGACTGGCAGATTACCAAGCAGTAAACCACAGATGGTACATGTCATAAGAGGTCTTTCGAAGTTCAATCTTCCCAGCATACGGGAATCAAGAATCATCAGAACCGAAATAAGTGTCACTATCAATGTTTGTACTAATTGCATAATTATTTATTAACCCCCTTTCGATAGTGAATTGTTGTGATCATAGTTTCAGAGGATCACGTTTTGTTGTTGGTAACTGCTGAATAAACAGTTCACAGCCTGTTGCCTGGATCTTTCTAAGTTCTTCTTCTTCATCTGGAGCGAGATAAACAACATCTCCATATTTTTTAGAACCTTCTTTTTTCGCAATGCCACCAAGATTTAATTCTTTGAATTTTGGATGACCAGTGATATATCCTGCTGCATCTTTGCAATTTCCGAAAATTATGAATACATTATCGTTCAGTGAGTCAATTTTATCGGCGCGTTCAAGTGCTTTGCTGACAGAGAATATGTTGAGTTTACATCCTGCTGGCTTTGCCATGTTTAACGTCATCTTCTGGAAGTCGTCATTTGCTACCTTATCATCAATGACAATGATTCTTGTTGCTGATAAGAAGTGTGTCCAGGTAAATGCTACCTGTCCATGTACCAGACGATGATCGATCCGTAGTGCTTTAATCATTCTTACACCTCCTTTTCTTTACAGATCTTCTTCAATCCCTTCAATGTTTACTAATGCTGTATTGCAATAGACTGCTTTGAAGTCATTTGAATTTAGTTTTGTTTCGATTTCATCTTGATTTGGATTTGTCAGAATGAAATCAATCAGAACGCCAAGCGTTGTATTTGTGATGAGATGAAACTGATGATTTTTTAATGCATTCACAAATCCGTTATTGACGGAACCGCCATATAAATCTGTAAATACATATAATTCTTGTGTTTCTTCATCATATGCATCCATGATTGTTTGAATCGTTTTTTCCAGATTGAAATCTGGTGTTGTGTAGCAGCAGTATGTTTCTACCCCTTCATCTGTAGCGATGATTTTTAATGCTGATCGAAAACCTTCTGCTAATGTGCCATGTGTTGCGATGACTATCTTTCTCTCTTTCATTTTGTTTCTCCCTCATGTTCGAAAAACGAATATATTCATTAATGTAAAGTTTCTTCTGACATTGATAATCAACTGCTTCAAGTTATCTTCATTGAGATATCCACTCAGCTTTGTGGAAACTAGATCCAGGTTTGTAGTGGTGATAATATCTTGCAGAGGAATGAAAGGAATTCCGTTCACCCCTGGATCTTCAGTTCCACTCACGAATAGCACGTTGTATATTTCCTGTATCTTTTGAACTTCTTGTTTTGCTTCTGTAAAAGAAATGATTTGAAGCGATACAGGAATCTCAATTGGAAGGGAATCATAGAAAAGATTTGACATTCTCTGTGCTGTCTGGATTCCGCTTTCACTTGTGAATAAGATTGCGTCTTTCTTCCTGGATTTCAGAATCTTGTATTCAACCTTGTAATCTTCTTCTGCGTTATCAAAAAATTTTTCGATTGGGATTGCATTTTTGATTTTGTAGCCAATATCCAATGCCATCTTTGTGGTGACACTGTTAATGACTGCTAAGTTTCTATTTTTTGCAAATTCATCATCAGCAATTTTTTCCAGGGATCCCATATCTACCATGATGCAGATATCAGCATGTTGATTAATTCTTGAAAGCTTGTCACGAAGCTTCATCTTGATTTCTTCAACAGTTGTCATGACTGGCATATCAATGGAATCAAATACATAAGAACCAATCATTGTATTTACTGCACTTGCAATGGAAGAAGCTGTTGAGTATCCATGACAGATTACAATTCCAAACGTTTTGTTTTTATTGAAATCTGCGTTATAGGAAGAAATAGTTAGATTCATAATAATTTTCAAGATTTCAGGAATCTCTTCTTCAAGATTCATCATGAGCAGCTGTGAAAATTCATCACTCACCATTGTTTCACTGACATAAATGCGTCTCATCTTTTGAATTGTTTTGATCAATGCATTAGCATATTCGTCTTCCCATTTAGAAATCTGAAGGCTGTTTTCTTTGTATACAACAAGTAATTTTGCAATTAAGAATGAGAAACTTCCTGGAATATTAATGAAGTACTTTTGTGCAACACGATTTACAATCAATGAAATTGCGGCTTCTGTTCCACGTAATGTACGATCATTACCAACACTTCTTAATAGCTTTTCAGCCATCTGTTCATAGACTTTGTTATAGGCATCCATTGTTTCCGCAACAGATTTCTTTTCACTTGCTTCTAATACATTTGTGAAATATGTAAGATACTCATTGATTTCTGTACTTACTTGATAAGAATGACAATCAATATATCGAACATCTTCTGTTGTGATTTCAATGTTTTCCAATACTTCTTCTGGCAAGTCATATGTATGAACGATGATTTCATCATCATTTTCTCTTCCTTTTATTGTACCGTTTATTACATCACCAAGGCTTCCAAGTATATCCTTTTCTGAAATGATACCGTCCTTTATCGGAATCAATAAATCTCCGGTCTCAGAAAGCGCCGCCTCTTTGGAATCGCAGATGATTTTAGATGCTCTTGGAAGGATCGCCGGATCCATTTCATGCTTATGTGGCTCATAAGTGCCGACACAACTGATCGTTGCTCCGGCTTTGACTTTTGCCCCATCAAATACCGGCTTTGCCGATGGAGTAACGGTAATGATCAGATCTGCATCTTCTATACATGCATCTGAATTTTCTGCTGCTATAATCTTTGCCCCATAATCGGCTAACTCTTTCTGCATCTGTTCGGCAAATGCCTGGCATCTTTCCGCATTGAGATCATAGATTTTTACTTCATCCAGCTTTCTTGCTGCAAGCATCGCCTCTAGCTGTGTCGCTGCCTGGCCTCCGGTTCCGATCATTGCTCCTTTTTTGCACTCTTTTTTTGCAAGCAGATCAAATGCTGCACCGGAAGACGCACCCGTTCTGAGCTGTGTAACATAAGTTCCATCCAGCAATGCGATCACGTATCCGTCTTTTCCGTCAATCAACATCACCTGTGCCGGTGATGTCATTTTCCCATTATCCACATTGTGTGGGAAAATGTCGATTACCTTCATAGCTGCCGCATCTAATTCCGGCGCATATGCAGGCATAAACAAAAATGCTCCATCATATTTGCCATCAATAACTGTACGCAGAGGCGTTTTTACTGTTCCGTCAACTGTCATTTTAAACGCAGTTTTGTCTGCCTCGATCATATCTTTCATTGTAACTACACTTTTAATATCTTCTCTGGAAAGTAGTAACATTCTCTTCCTCCTTTTTCTCTATTCATGATGATATCCATAATCTGCATCCAGTGCCCATGGCTGCATAGCTCCACCCTCTTCGGCCGGTCTGCAGTTCTGTGCATAAATATTCAATACACCCTTCTGCTGTTTTAACGGTGGACGTACCCAGGATTTCTTTCTTTCGGCAAGTTCCTCGTCTGAAACAAGTAAATTTACCGTTCCTCCTGCAATATCCATTTCAATTTTGTCTCCGTTTTTAATCAACGCGATCACGCCTCCGTCATACGCCTCCGGAGAAACATGTCCGACAATTGCTCCATAATTGAATCCTGAAAACCTTGCATCTGTGATCAGTCCGACTTTCTTGTCCAACCCAAGCCCGATCAACGCATCAATACTGAGCATCAGTTCCTTCATACCCGGTGCACCTTTACAGCCTTCATAGCGGATGACCAGAATGTCTCCCGGAACGATCTCACCATTCATAATTGCTTTATAAGCATCCTGATCACATTCGTATACTTTTGCCGCGCCTTTGATGTATTTTACTTCTTCATATACAGCCGTTGGACGTACGATTGCTCCTGCCGGGGAAATATTTCCGCGTAAAATCTTAAGGCCCGGTTCTTTTGCAACCGGATCTTCCAGCGAGTGAATCACTTTATTTGGCTCGCCTTTCACTGTTTCCAGCAATTCTCTCCATGTATTTCCATAAATTGTAGGAGCTTCTGTATGTAATTTACTCTCCAGTTGTTTCATTACATTTTTCACGCCGCCGGCATAATGAAAATCAACAACCGTATATGGTCCGCTTGGAATAACCGCGTTAATACAATAAATTTCTTTCGCATATTTTTCAAAATCTGCCAATGTAATTTTAATTCCTAGTTCATATGCATATGCCAGAATATGAAGTACCGCATTCGTAGATCCGGCAACTGCCATATCAAACATGATTGCATTTTCCAATACTTCTTTTGTAATGAGATCCTTCGGCGTTCTTCCGGATTTTGCAAGCTGAACCATGTATTTTCCTGCTGTTCTTGCCGCACGGAGTCTCGCATTATCGGATGCCGGAATTGTTGAAGTACCCGGCATTACCAGATTCAGGACTTCTCCAAGCATCTGCATCGTGTTCGCAGTTCCCATAGAAGGACAGGCTCCAAAAGACGGACATACACACTCTTCCATGTCAAAGAGTTCCTCTTCCGATGCGCCGGAAAATCTTGCTGCGTCCAGATCTGCTTCTACAACCGTCTGTCCACAATGATTTCCTGCCTGCATCGAACCACCTGTCACGACCATCGCCGGAATATCTAGCCGGCATGCTGCCAGATAACATCCCGCAATAATCAGGTCACAGGATGCGACACAACAGATTGCATCAAAATTATGTACTCTCGATACAAACTCTATCGACATCGCAACAATGTCACGGCCGACCTGTTCATATTTCATCTCATCTGCGCCATTTGCCATATTTCCACATGTTGCCGGGATTCCAAATTCTACCGGGATTCCGCCCGCTGCCCAGATGCCTTCCTTAACAGCCTCTGTCACCTGTCTTAAATGTGCTGTTCCCGGCGAACCAGCCATATAAGAATTTGGCACGCCGATATGTGGCTTTTTGCGAATGTCCTCATCTGAATACCCTGCTGCCTTCATCATAACACGTCGATGTGCCGCCTGTGCTCCGTTCCAATAGCTCTCTCCCATCTTACAACCTCCTTATTTTATAATTCCTGTAGATTGTTCTATGCCATGCACTTTTCTAATCTTGTCTACCGTTTTCCTATTTCTTACATCATATGTCATTTTTTTAACATTGGATAGAACAGGAAATTGATAGTTATGTTCATTTTTTCTGAACGATACCAGACAGCGAAAGATTTTAAGATTACATTCACATTATCTGATGGATAAATACGATTTTTCTTATATCCCCTGCCCGTCCTCTCTTGCATAACATTACTTTTTTTACTAAAATACAAAGAAACACCCGACAACATGGGAGGCTGATATTCATGTCAAAAATTGATGTTATTTTAGATGTATATGAAACACATAGTATTTCAAAAACGGCAGTGAGACTGAAATACACACAGTCAGCTGTCAGCCAGGCGATTCGCAATTATGAGAAAGAAATCGGAGTAACTTTGTTCAAACGTTCGAAAACCGGCATGTCTCCACTTACCGGAACAGACAGTATTTTCGAAGAATTAAAAAAAATTCGCGACTCCGAAAATCACATTGAACAGATTGCCGCAAATATTAATGGATTAGAAAGTGGACTGATCCGCATCGGTACTATCCAAAGTATTTCTTATCACTGGTTACCCGGTATTTTAAAAAAATTTACAGATGCGTATCCAAATATTATATTTCAGCTCTATGTCGGTGGATTTCAGGAATTAAGTGCAAAATTAAAAGAAGGAAAACTGGACTGTATTTTCACCTCAAAATACATTATGGGCGAGCTTCCCTGCGTAACACTGGGACAGGATGAATTAATGCTTGTTACATCAAAAGACCATCCTCTTGCCAGCAAATTTTCCGTTTCTCTTTCCGATGTAAACGGACAAGATTTTATTATGTCCGCCGATAATACCGATTATGAAACCGGCGAATTATTCCGCATTCATCAAATCCATCCCAATGTTCGTTTTCATATCAATGAAGATTATACCGTTATCAAAATGGTAGAGCAGGGGTTTGGTATTGCAATTCTCCCGAAACTTCTTTTGCACCATATTCCTTTTGATGTATGTGTACGTCCATTTACAGAACATTGCAAAAGAATTCTTGTTGTGGCTCATTCTCCATCGGCAGAACCTACGCCGGCTCTAAAACAATTCATGGAATTTGCTGCACTTTGGAGCCAGGAGCACCTGCTTCTTTAAAGCGCCACAAAAAACTGTCGGCGGAAAATTCTGCCGACAGTTTTTTTGTCTTTATAAAATGAATACTCAGGGGGGATGTCTTCTGTACATTTACGAAAGAGATTGATTTTACAATCCGTTACGTTTTACTTTCTCATCGTAATCTCTGTGGAATACTTTTTCATCATTGATCTTAGCATCCATACTTCCTTTCAGATAGAAGTAATCTTTATCCGCTGTCTGTGTTACAACAATATCGCAGTCTGTCAGCCAGCCTTCTCTTCCGTTCTTCATCTTCTGTGTTATTGTATAGGAAGCTGACAGTGGATCTTTATTGCTCATAACAAGTTCACGTTTCAGATTATGCTCTACTACAGTTCCGATATCATCAAATCGGTAGATTCCTTCTCCAAATACACCACCGACACCATTGGTAATAGATGTCCATGTATCTGTGATCAGATCGTAATGTACTTCACGGTCTACATGACCTGGTGATAACGTTGTCATCGGAGTAAGCGGTGCGCACTTCGGCTGCATGCTTGGTCCTTCAATATCTTTTCCGCTGAAGATCGGAAGTGCAAACTTCGCTGTAGACAGATCCAATTTCAAAGTTGCAAGTTCTGGTGAAGGCCAGATCATTGGCCAGAAGGAGTTTGCGATAGCAAGACGAATTCTGTGTCCTGCCGGGAAGTTGTGACCGCATACATCCAGCTCTACTTTTGCTTTGTACTTCTTACCCGGTTCCAGATAAACAACTTTATCATGTCCTTCCAGATGCGTCAGATTCATAAGTCCATAGGAAACTCTTGTTGCCGCTCCATCCGGATGAATATCACAAAGTTCTGCATACATAAATGCATTTGGTTTGTCGCTTGTAAATTCCACTTCGAATTCCGGATATCCAACGATTTCTACTTCTTTTTCAAGAACATCAGAATCAAATACCATTGCCATACCATCATCTACGCGCATGTCTGCCGGACTTTCTCCCGGAACACCTGCGCCCATCCACTCATTTGCAAGAAGGCCGTGATTCGGTAATGTGCAGAGGTCTACAATCTCTTCTTTTGTATTTGCTTCTTCCTGTAATTTTCCGTATGTCATAGACAATGTTTTCATTGCAACATCTGCTGACGGCCAGCTGTCCAGGCCTACCCAGCGTCCATTGCTGACCGGATGCACGGTTTCCGGTTTCATGCTGTCTTCCAGCCATACTTGTACCTGTGGGCAGTCCATTGCATCATTATCAATACCTTTCAGCCATTTATCCCACCATTTGGTTGCTTCGCCAAGAAAATCAATAGCCGGTCCCGGTGCTCCATCATGTGCAAATACATGTGCCCATGGTCCGATCATTGCTTTTCTTGGTACGTTAAGTCCATTCATCAGTGTCAGTACACTGTTTGTATAAGAGTCTGCCCATCCGTCTAAAGCGAATACCGGAACCTGAATGTCCGCATAGTTCTCTCCGACAGATCCATGTCTCCAGTAATCGTCTTTTGTCTGATGCTCTAACCAATTCTTAGGCCAAAGCGGCATTTCTTCCAGTCTCTTAATGGATTCCTCTTTCCATGTATCCGGTTTGATCTCACTGTCAACTGCACGGCACATGTATGCAAGCATAATGTTGCCCCACCAGAAGTTATCATTTAACAGGCAGCCTCCTTTATAATGGATGTCCTGTACATATCTGTCATCAACAAATCCAACACAGATAATTGCCTTCAGTGGCTCCGGTCTTCTGGCTGCAACCTGTAAGGAATTGAATCCACTCCAGGATTTACCCATCATACCTACATTACCATCTGACCAAGGCTGTTTTGCGATCCATTCAATACTTGCTACCGCATCATCCTGCTCCTGTTTCAGATATTCATCATAGAAACACTCATCGGATTCACCTGCGCCACGCATATCTACACGCACTACATTGTATCCCATACCTGCAAAATATCCATACATTGGTTCGTCGCGTCCACGCATACCATCACGTTTACGATATGGCTGTGTCTCGAAAATAGTTGGAAGCGGTTTGTCCGTCTTAGGGCGCCAGATACGGCTGGATAATCTGCATCCGTCCGGCATCGGGATCCATGTGTTCTCGATCACATCCCAGTCATATGGGAAATCTTCTTTTTTCATGACCTGTTTTGCTTTTGTTTCTACTTTCGCCATTGTATTGTCCTCCTTTATTCTTTGGCAGCTTGCTGCTCTTTATAACGTTTTCCATAGGTTTTGCCCCACATGATCGCAAAAATAAGTCCGATCACTGCCATGACAAGCATAAATGTAAAATAAATATAATATCCACCGATTCCTTTATAAGTATCGAGGATTTTACCTGCTATCAGAGAATCGATGACTTCCGGAAGATATCCCAGTGTACAGATAACACCTGTCGCTGTTCCTGACAGTTCCATCGGAACACCACCTTCCTCCAGGAAAGAAAATGTAAGTCCGAAACAGAAATACATTCCGATATACATGATCACAATTCCACCAATCGTTACAACCCCCATTGTTGTTCCGCTTAACTGTCCGGCAAACATCACCAGACCAAGACCGATCATCATCATAATATAACCGATTGCCATAAAATTACTTTTTCCAAACTTATCCGCCAGGAATCCGGCAAAGATTGTGGAAAATGGACGGATATACTGGGTTGATGTTGTAATAACGACTGCTACTACTGCTGTTGTTCCAAGAATATTTGTTGCGTATGGGTTAAAATAAGTTGTTGACATATTAAATGTATAACTTGTAAATACCATTACAACAACCATCCATACTGCCGGCATCACATCGCTCCACTCAAATTTTTTCTGTGGCTTTACATCTTTATTTTCTTCATCTGCTGCAATCTCAGCTTCCATCTTTGCCGGATCTTTTAACAGGAAGATAAATAAAATTCCCAAAATGATCGGTGTTACAGAATAGAAGAGAAGACCACCGCGAATTCCCATGGCTGGCATTGATTTTGCCTGGAATACTGCGAAGATCGCAGTTGCGATTGCCAGATGTCCGGCATTAAAAGCTCCTCTCGTTCCTTCGAAGATTCCATATGTACGGCTCTGCTCCGCAGTGTCTCCCTGCATACGGACCATCTTCACACATGCAGGCCAGAAGGTCAGAAGGGATGTCAGTCCCCAGATTGCATAAATTGCCAATAAAACATAAAATTGTCCTGTAATAAGATGTAAAAATCCGCAGGCACCTGTTGCAATCAAAGAGAAGATAACCATTTTCTTTGCATTAAACTTATCTGCCATTACGCCACCTAAAAGATAAGATAACATTCCAAGGAATCCATAAGCACTTCCCAGCAGACCAATCTGTACATTCGACAGATGGTAAAGTTGCATATAACTATCATAATAATAGAAACGATAGTAGGGAAGCCCATATATAATGGAACCGGCAAGCGCTAACAAGATGACGGTCAGAAAATTCTTCTTTAATGCTGACTTTTTACTCATTTTACTTTTCCTCATTTCTTTCATCAAAATTATAAATCATTTGCTTCAAGAAATACTCA
>OLNE01000969.1_pt1 | contig 22964 bp, 20 predicted proteins | sample 1672431 | NCBI WGS metagenome assembly OLNE01 (sample SAMEA3136685, study PRJEB25190) | human gut metagenome | reverse complement strand
GAAAAAGCAGCTAGACTGTTTGCTAAGAACGAATCTGAAGCAAAAGCTAGATATGCATATCTGAATAAACTTGTAGCTATGTACGGCGAAGAAGAATAATTCAGAGCCATTGGCCGCGGTACTTTATGTACCGCGGCTTTTTCTTTAAGCAGAAGGTTGAAAAACGACATGAGTAAAACTAAAAATAAAGAAAAACGTATTAAACGGACAAATGCAGATTTTTATATTACTTATACAATAGTATTTTCGATAATATCGCTTTTTCTGTATATGCGCTTTCAGCTGAATGGGAAATCACTTATATGGAGTCATGATGGAATTCCGCAGCATCTGAATACATTGGCATATTACGGAAGATATTTAAGAAATATATTGTATACGGTACTGGTGGAGCATAAGCTTTCGATTCCGATGTGGGATATGAGTATTGGCTATGGCTCCGACATTATAACAACTTTGCATTATTATGTAATCGGAGATCCATTGACACTTCTTTCTGTGTTCTTTCGATCTTCACAGACGGAATTATTATATAAAATATTGATCTTTCTCAGAATATATCTGGCGGGAATCGCATTTAGCAGATATAGTTTTTACCATAAGAATTCCAAACAGGCGGTTTTTATGGGAACATTGATCTATGTATTTGCAGGATGGACTATTTATGCAGTCATTAAACATCCGTATTTTGCAAATCCGATGATTTATCTTCCTTTTATTCTTATGGGAATCGATAAAATTTATAAGAAAGAAAAACCATACGTTTTTATATGGTCAGTGGCAGTGGCAGGCCTGTCGAATTTTTATTTCTTTTATATGATAGGAATCTTTATGGTTCTCTATGCGATTTTCAGATATTTTCAGCAATATTCTGTTCGGTCTCTCAAAAATGTGGGAAAATGGATTGGAATATTTGCGGTATATTCTCTGATTGCTGTAATGATAGCGGCAGTGATATTATTGCCGGTAATCTTGCCTGTTTTTGGTACGGATCGTTTTAAAGTAGAGAATTATGTACCATTGTTGTATGATAAAATTTATTATGAAAAATATCTGGGATGTCTGATAGGAGAAAATATGGTCCACTGGGGAGTGGCCGGATATTCAGCAATTTCAATGGCAGGAGTGTTTGTGTTATTTTCAAAGAGAAAAAAATATACAACACTCAAAGTCGGCTTTGTCCTTTTGAATATATTTCTTCTTGTTCCGTATGCCGGACATGCATTGAATGGATTTTCTTACGTGTGCAACAGATGGATCTGGGCATATGGGATGTTGATTTCATACATCTTTGTCAAAATATATCCGGAACTTTTTTCACTTACATTGAAAGAAAAGAGAAAAATCTTTGTGATGCTGCTCATCTACTGTGGGCTGGCATTGCTTCCGGAAGCGGCACGTACGCAGCGAAATATGATGTCAATGATCCTACTGGTGGCATCTTCGTTTACGTTGATTTCTTATGGAATGATTTTTACAAAAAAGAAAAATCTGACGATTTTGATGGCAGGTTTTCTGGTTGTGGGAATCATGTTTAATATGTACTATCAGTATTCTTATGAGAAGGATTATCTTGCCGATTTTTCTGATCAGGGAGAGACCTTAAATAAATTGCAGACGGGTGCGGATATGGCTGTTTTAAGTTCAGGAGATACCAGGATTTATCGCTACGATCAGCTGGGAACGTCACATGTAGAAAACTCTTCCATGGAAATGGGAACCTACAGTACATCTTATTATTTCAGTGTTGCAAGTGCTGGCATCAGCAGCTTTATGGATGGAATTTATCTGAATACACCATGGGAACAGCAATATGATAACCTGGATGCCAGAACGATTCTGGACCGTCTTGCAGCCGTAAAATATTTTGTCATCAGGGATGGCGAAGAGAAAAATCTGCCATATGGATACGACAAATTTATGGCAGGAGCAGAAAAAGATAATATTATGTATAAAGCGTATACCTGTGAGAATGCACTTCCGATGGGATATACCTATGATACCTGCATTCCTGAGGAAAAATATGAAAAGATGTCTGCAGCGGAAAAACAGCAGGCGTTATTACAGGGCGTTGTGCTGGAAAACAGTGCTTTGCCGGAGACGAAAACAGAATTTAACGATCAGGAAATTCCATATAAAATAACGGCAGGCAACGGATGCGAGCAGAAAGACGGGGCGTTTATCGTAACAAAAGAAGCTGCAACGGTAACTCTGGATTTCAGCGGAATGGATGACAGTGAGACTTATCTGCAGGCTGAGGGGCTGGATTATGACGCTCTTTCTCCGAGAGAATGTATCAGTGACAAAGAATGGAAACAGATGGATACCTATGATCAAAACAAAATCCTTCATCAGGATAAGAAGTGGAGATATTGGGAAAACAGCCAGAAGGCCAAAATAAAGGTCTCAGGGCAAGGATTCAGAGGCAGAAATATCCGTATTTTTACTGATAAATATAATGCTTACAGTGGAAAACATAATTTCATCTGTAATACGGGATACAGCAAAGAAGGAAAGAAAAGTATCACTTTGACATTCAAAAATACCGGCAGGTATTCTTTTGAGGATCTGAAAATAATCTGCCAGCCAATGAAAAATGTTGAAAAACAGACGAAAGCCCTTGGAGAAGAGTCATTGAGGGATGTTAAGATTGAGAATCATGAGCTGACCGGTAAGATTTCTGTATCAAAAGAGAAGGCACTTGTGATCGCACTGCCATATAGTTCAGGTTTTTCCGCATATGTTGATGACGAGAAAACAGAACTGGTTCAGGCAAACGGCATGTATATGGCACTGAATCTTCAAAAGGGAGAGCACGAGATCCGTATCACATATCATACACCGTATCTGTATGCAGGCCTTTGCTTGACTTGTGTTGGTCTGTTGTGCTACATTTGTGTGGTGTTAATTTACAAAAAGAAAAGAGGAAATAAGAGAGGATGAGTATATTATCAGTCGTACTTCCGGCTTATAATGAAGAACTTATGGTAGGAAAGGCCTGCCGCGTGCTTCATGAGGTTCTGTCGGAAGCAGGAATTTCCTATGAGCTGGTACTTGTTAATGATGGTTCCAAAGATAATACGTGGAATGAGATCCTGAAAGCCGGAGAAAAAGATCCGAATATCACAGGTGTTTGTTTCTCGCGAAATTTTGGCAAAGAAGCGGCAGTTTTTGCGGGACTGGCACAGGCCTCAGGAGATGTGGTCGCAGTTATGGACTGTGATCTTCAGCATCCGCCTGCAACACTTGTGGAGATGTATCACAAGTGGGAAGAAGGATATGAGGTAATTGAAGGAATCAAGAAGAGCCGTGGAAAAGAAAGTTTCCTTCATAAAGAAAGTGCCGGACTGTTTTATGGGCTGATGTCTAAAGCCACGAAAGTTGATATGCAGAACACGTCCGATTTTAAGATGCTGGACCGTAAGGCTGTTAACAGTATTCTGTCACTTTCAGAGAGAAATATATTTTTCAGAGCTACGTCTAACTGGGTAGGCTTTAAGACAACTTATGTCGAGTTTGAGGTTCAGGAGCGTGAAGCGGGAGAATCCAAATGGTCTACATGGGCACTGGTTAAATATGCATTTACCAATATTGTTGCATTTACGACAGCACCACTTCAGTTTGTAACGGTTGGCGGAGGAATCTGTTTCGGATGTTCACTGATCATGATCCTGTATTCTCTGGTCCAGTATTTCCGTGGACATGCGATCGAAGGGTATACAACAACAATTCTTGTCCTTCTTCTGATCGGCAGTGCGATTATGCTGAGTCTTGGTGTGATTGGTTACTATCTTGCCAAAATATATGAAGAAGTAAAACATCGTCCGAGATATATTGTATCTCAGATCATACGTGGAGATCATGAGGCAGCAGACAGCATCAGACATGATGTGTAACAGGAGAATTCAATGAAGAAATTAAAAGAGCTGATTTTGTGTTTTTATAATAATGATGTGATCAGATATATATTTTTTGGCGGATGTACAACGCTGGTGAACTTGGTATGTTTTTTTGTACTCCGTAAATGTAATGTGGAATTAAACATTGCAAATGTGATTTCCATTATTATTGCAATTATTTTTGCGTACATAGTAAATTCAAAGTTTGTGTTTCAGGATAAATGTGAAACACTGAAGGATCATATCCATCCGTTTTGTAAATTTGTCAGTGCCCGTCTTCTTACCATGGTAATAGAAGTTGGCGGAGTATGGCTGCTTGTTGAAATTATGGGATTGAGTGATATGATCGGGAAGTTCTGCACACAATTTATTGTACTTGCACTGAATTATGTGTTCAGCAAGTTTTTTGTATTTACGACAGGAAAAGAATAAAGAAAGACAAAATCTGGAGGGGATGAAAATGACACTGGAAGAAACATTGGCTCAGATAAAACCACTAGATAAAACGGCGATGGAGATGGCTGCAAAACGCTGGGACAGCATTGCAAAACCACTGCATTCTCTTGGAAAAATGGAAAAACTGGTGATTCAGATCGCAGGAATAACAGGAAGTGCAGATGTATCGGTTAAAAAACGTGCACTGGTACCGATGTGTGCAGATAATGGCGTAGTAGAAGAAGGAGTTACACAGACCGGACAGGAAGTGACTGCGATTGTTGCGGAAAATTTTCTTTCAGGAGCTACCTCAGCCTGTGTTATGAGTCGTCAGTGTGGTACAGATGTGATTCCGGTGGACATCGGAATGGTAGTGGATACAAAGGTTCCGACAGATCTGAAAATTGCCTGTGGAACAGCAAACATGACGAAGGAACCGGCAATGAGCAGAGAACAGGCAGTTCAGGCTCTGGAAGCAGGAATTGAAATGGTTCGCAGACTGAAAGAAGAAGGGTATAAACTTCTGGCAACAGGAGAGATGGGAATAGGTAATACTACGACAAGCAGTGCCGTAGCAGCTGTGCTTCTGGATCGCCCGATAGAGGAAATGACAGGCAGAGGCGCAGGGCTTTCAGGGGATGGACTTACAAGAAAAATCAATGCGATCAAAAAGGCGATAGAAGTAAATTCTCCAGATCCGGAAGATGCAATTGATGTTCTGGCGAAAGTCGGAGGCTTTGATATTGCCGGCATGGCTGGCATGTTTCTTGGAGGTGCAGCATTAGGAGTGCCGGTTGTGATCGATGGATTTATTTCCTGCGTGGCTGCATTGATCGCACAGCGTATCTGTCCGACAGCAGGAGAGTATATGATTGCATCACATGTTTCAAAGGAACCGGCAGCCCGTCTGTTACTGGAGGCGCTTGGAAAAGAGGCTGTAATTCATGGCGAGATGTGTCTTGGTGAAGGAAGCGGAGCGGTTGCACTGTTCCCGTTCCTTGATATGGGAATTGCAGTATACGATTCTATGAGCACCTTTGAGGATATTCATGTAGAACAGTATGAGGAGCTTGTATAAAGATGATGATTCTTGTTACAGGAGGAAGCGGAAGCGGGAAATCAGCTTTTGCGGAAGACTGTGTAGTTGCATCCGGAACAGAAAAGCGAATTTACATAGCTACGATGTATCCGTTTGATGAAGAAAGTAAGAAGCGTGTGCAGCGGCATCGCAAAATGCGTCAGGGAAAAGGATTCGAGACAATAGAGTGTTACACCGGACTTTCACAGGTGGAGGTGCCTGCCAAAAGCACGGTTCTTTTGGAGTGTATGTCCAATCTGACTGCGAATGAGATGTTTCAGGAAGATGGTGCACATGAGAATACTGTTAATGCTGTTATGAATGGGGTACGCCAACTGAAAGAACAGGCTGAGAATCTGATAATTGTCACGAATGAGATTTTTTCTGAAGCAGTTTCGTATCAGGGAGAAACCGATACCTATCAGAAATATCTGGGGACGATCAATCAGCAGCTTGGCTCACTTGCCGATGAGGTAGTGGAAGTTGTCTACGGAATTCCTGTATATCATAAAAAAATTATTGCAGAGAAAACAGGAAGGATGTGTGGGATGTGAAAAGTCTGTGGAACAGTTTTAAAATCGCATTTGCCATGTTTTCCAAGATTCCGATGCCGCAGGCAGACTGGTCAGAAGAAAACATGCGGTATATGCTCTGCTTCTTTCCATTTGTCGGAGCGGCGGTGGGAGCTATTATGCTGGCAGCAGAATGGATCTGCCGTTATCTGGGGATGAGTGATGGATTTATTACAGCAGTGCTGGTTCTGATACCGATATTTGTAACAGGAGGGATCCATGTGGATGGACTGCTTGATACATCGGATGCATTGAGTTCATGGAGAGACAGGGAAAAACGCCTGGAAATCCTGAAAGATTCGCATGCCGGTGCATTTGCGGTTATTACAGCATGTGTTTATTTTGTTGCTATGTACGGTGGAATGAGCCAGATCGTAAAGGCAGATGACAGGGGCATTCTGTATGTGCTGGCATTGGGATATATGGTATCCAGATGTCTGTCAGGACTTGGTGTCATTTCTTTACCAAAAGCAAATGCCAGTGGTACGGTTGCGGAATTTTCGCGAAAAGCAAAGGATTTAAGAGTGAGAAATACACTGGTGATCTATCTGCTTCTGCTTACCGTATGCATGATCTGTATACAGCCGGTATGGGGGGCTGCTGTGATCCTTACAGCACTTCTGGTATTCACTTTTTACAGACATAAGGCATTGAAGTATTTTGGCGGAACTACAGGTGATCTTTCAGGATATTTTCTGTGTCTTTGTGAAGTATGGATCGTGCTGGTGCTGGCTGTAGTCAGTGTTAATTTTTAAGTGTGAGGAAAAAATATGGAAATGATCATAGGAGGAGCCTGCCAGGGAAAGAAGGCTCTGGCCAGTAAAAAATATCCGGATATTATCTGGGTAAATGGCAGGGAAGCAGACTGGGATTCCATCAGAACAGCACAGGGAATTTTTGATTTTCATGAATTTATCCGCCGGGAAATGCAGGCAGGCAGAGATGTCAGTGAACTGGCTGAATGCCTGATAGACTGTAATCCGGATGTGATCCTTGTGTCGGATGAGGTTGGATATGGTGTTGTGCCGATGGATAAGTTTGACCGTGCCTACAGAGAAGCAGTTGGCAGAATCTGTACAAAGCTTGCCGCACACAGCCGCGAAGTTACACGGGTTGTCTGTGGAATCGGGATGGTGATAAAACATGCTTAAAATATGGCTGATACGTCATGGAATGACTGAGGGCAACCGCCATCAGAGATATATTGGGGTGACGGATGAGGCATTGTGCCCGGAAGGGGCTGAGCTGCTGAATAACTTCAGTTATCCGGCAGTGAAGACAGTTTTTGTAAGTCCACTGCGCCGCTGTCGGGAAACAGCAGAAATTCTGTTTCCAGGTCAGAAAGTGAGAATCATTGATCAGCTTGCGGAATGTGATTTTGGAGAATTTGAAAATAAAAATTACAAAGAGCTTTCCGGAGATCCGAGATATCAGGCATGGATCGACAGCAATGGAATGATGGCTTTTCCAGGCGGAGAGAGCAAGGAAGAATGTGCTGCGCGTAATATCGAAGGATTTCAGAGAGCGGTAACGGCCTGCATTCGGGAAAATATCGAAGAGGCGGCAATGGTTGTTCATGGCGGTACGATCATGAATATCATGGAAGCATATGCCCTGCCGAAGAAAGCATTTTATGAATGGCATCTTGGAAATGGATGTGGTTATCTGGTGGAGCTGGATCCGATTCTCTGGAAAAAAGACAGGAGAAGTCTGAAACTTCTCGAAGAACAAAAAACTGAACAGATAAAATAAACAGGCGGTTTCTCAGGTAAGCCGTCAGGTACGAAAAGAAAGCAACGGAGCTGATTTATGAGTTCGTTGCTTTCTTTTTTTAGAAACATACAAAATTTTTTTGAATACCAAAAAGAGTTTTTAAGTATTTGTTGAAATATCATCAGAAATATGTTACATTAATAGTACAAAACACCGAAAACTTATGGAAAATTTCACCATGTATTGGAAAGAATTCACAAGGCAGGGAGGAACGATATGTTAGTTATTGGAAACGGAAGAATGATTACACGGGATTCATCCATTGCTTTTTATGAGAATGGAGCAGTAGCAGTGGATGGCAACACCATAAAGATGGTGGGAACAACGGATGAAGTGAAAAAGGCATTCCCTGATGCTGAGTTTGTGGATGCGCATGGCGGAATCATTATGCCTGCTTTTATTAACGCGCATGAACATATTTACAGTGCATTTGCAAGAGGACTGAATGTCAGAGGCTATGATCCGAAAGGATTTCTGGATATTCTGGAGGGAATGTGGTGGAATATTGACCGTCATCTGACGCTGGAACAGACCAGACTTTCCGCATACGCGACATACATTGATTCGATCAAAAATGGTGTGACTACAGTATTTGACCATCATGCCAGCTTTGGACATATTACAGGATCTCTGAATGCAATCGAGGAAGCCGCAAAGGATCTCGGTGTCCGAACCTGTCTCTGTTATGAGATTTCAGACAGAGATGGAATGGAAAAATCCCGGGAATCTGTTATGGAAAATGTGAACTTTATAAAACATGCACAGAAAGATGACAGTGACATGCTTGCAGCCATGATGGGAATGCATGCATCTTTTACGATTTCGGATGAGACAATGGAGCTTTGCAATGAATTGAAACCTAACGGTGTGGGATATCATATTCATGTGGCAGAGGGAATTTATGACCTGCATCAGTGTCTGAAAGAACACAATAAACGCATTGTCGACCGTCTGTATGACTGGAATATACTCGGACCAAAGACGCTGCTCGGACATTGCATTTATATCAATGAACATGAAATGGATCTTATCAGAGAAACGGATACAATGGTTGTTCATAATCCGGAATCAAATATGGGAAATGCCTGCGGATGTCCGCCGACGATGGAACTGGTGCACAAAGGAATCCTGACAGGACTTGGTACAGACGGCTATACACATGACATGATGGAGTCATGGAAGGTTGCAAATATCCTGCATAAGCATCATCTTTGTGATCCGACAGCTGCCTGGGGGGAGGTTCCTCAGATGTTGTTTGAGGGAAATGCAAAGATTGCAAATCGTTATTTCAAAAAACCGCTCGGTATATTGAAAGAGGGTGCAGCCGCGGATGTGATCGTAATAGATTATGATCCTCTGACACCGATGAATGAATCCAACTGCAACGGACATCTTCTGTTTGGAGTTAATGGAAGCATGGTTCAGACTACCATATGTAATGGAAAAGTACTTATGAAGGATCGAGAAGTACTTGTGTGTGATGAAGAAAAAATCATGGCAGACTGCCGCCAGGCTGCAAAAGAACTTGCAGATGATATAAACAGTTAGATAATCTAAAAAAGACTTGCAGGGAGGAAATGAAATATGAGTGATATTATGAAGAGTATTCCATTTGGACAGCTGGCAGAATGGATATTGGAAGAACACAGAAAATCCGGTCAGGTGTTTGGTATTCAGAAAGCATATGTGGCAGATCAGGAAAAAACAATCGAAATTTTTGGAAGAAAGCTTGAAAATCCGGTAGGACCTGCAGCAGGTCCTCATACCCAGCTTGCACAGAACCTCGTGGCAGCTTATTTTGCAGGAGCCAGATTTTTTGAACTGAAGACTGTGCAGAAGATGGATGGTCCGGATCTCTCCGCATGTATTCCGAAACCATGTATCGTGGCCGAGGATGAGGCATACAACTGCGAATGGTCTACAGAACTTTATGTTCCGCAGGCAATGGAAGAATACATCAAAGGCTGGATGCTTATTCATGTGATCGCAAAAGAATTCGGACTTGGAAGTTCGGACGGATTTCAGTTTAATATGTCCTGCGGATACAATCTGGAAGGTATTAAGGACAAAAAGATCGATGATTTTATTGAAGGGCTGAAAGATGCGCGAGATACGGAAGTTTTCAAAGAATGCAGAAATTGGCTGCTGGAACATGTGGATCTTTTTGAACATGTGACCAGGGAAGATATCGAAGCCATTCCGGCGGAAATCTGTAATTCAATCACACTTTCCACTATGCATGGATGTCCTCCGCAGGAGATCGAGAATATTGTAATGTATCTTCTGACAGAAAAACATATCAATACTTATGTCAAATGTAATCCGACACTTCTTGGATATGAGTTTGTGCGCGAAGCAATGGACAATCTTGGATACGATTATATGGCATTTACAGATTTCCATTTTAAAGATGATCTTCAGTTTGAGGATGCAGTACCGATGCTGAAACGTCTTATGGATGCTGCTGCACAGGAAGGACTGTCCTTTGGTGTGAAACTGACAAATACATTTCCTGTAGATACGAAGAGAGGAGAGCTTCCGGGAGAAGAAATGTATATGTCCGGTAAGGCACTTTTCCCACTTTCTATTACAGTCGCAGCACGACTGGCCGAAGCATTCGACGGAAAGCTGCCGATGTCTTTCTCCGGTGGTGCAGATCAGAAAAATATTGATCAGATCATTGACTGCGGAATCTGGCCGGTAACTGTGGCAACCGTTCTTTTGAAGCCGGGCGGATATAAATGGATGACACGTATTGCAGAAAAAGCAGGAGAATGTCAGCCAGGAAAGAGCGGAGAAGTCAGTGTTGAGAAAGTAAAGAAGCTTGCGGAAGAAGCACTGAAAGATCCTCATTATCAGAGTACACCTAAGAAAGCAGGAAAGAAAATGGAAGGAAACGCACCGCTTCTTGACTGCCTGAAGAAAAAGGATGCTTCTGAAAACAAAGAATTTACAGCACATAAACGTGTATGTGGAAACTGTGCAGATGTATGTCCGAATCGCGCAAACGTGCTGATCGAAGTACCGGAATTGGAACTTTTGCAGATCCTTCATGTGGATTACATGTGCAATGAATGCGGAAACTGCCGTTCTTTCTGCCAGTATGCAGGAGCACCGTATAAAGATAAATTTACACTGTTTGCTTCGGAAGAAGATATGAAAAACAGTACCAATCATGGATTTACCGTACTTGACAAGAATACAAAGGAAGTAAGCATAAGAATTGATGACAAAGAGGAAACCGTAAAGGCTGATCAGCCGTCCGGTATTCTGACAGAGGATCTTTCCAGACTGATCTGTACAGTGATCAATGATTATGAGTACCTGTTAATGTAATACCGGGAATGAATTTTCGGGTATTGTTATAAGAGGTCCGGAAAGGAGAACCCGCTATGGCAACATTTAAGGTTAACGGAAAAATCGTTCATACAACCAAAAATCAGAAATTAATGAGATTTTTGCGGGATGAACTTCATCTGACATCCGTAAAAGACGGATGCAGTGAAGGGGCTTGCGGAGCCTGTACTGTAATCATCGATGGAAAAACCTGTAAAGCATGCGTCCCGGATACGGATCTGTTGGAAGGAAAAGAAATTATAACTGTCGAGGGACTGACAGAATGGGAAGAGCAGGTATACACTTATGCGTACGGAAAAGCCGGCGCAGTGCAGTGCGGTTTCTGCATTCCGGGAATGGTGATGTGCACAAAGGCGCTTCTGGATGTGAACAGAACACCTTCTGATGATGAAATAAAATATGCATTACGTAATAATTACTGTCGTTGTACAGGCTATGTAAAAATTATGGATGCAGTCCGTCTGGCTGCAAAAATCCTGGAAGAGGGTGTGATCCCGGATGACGGCGATCCGGCATGGACGCTTGGATGTCGTGTTGCAAGAATCGATGTGGAAGAAAAAGTACTTGGTACCGGCAAATATCCGGATGATTTTTATCTGGATGGAATGCTTTATGGAGTAGCTCTTCGAAGCAAATATGCTCGCGCCAGGGTATTGTCAGTTGACACATCCAAAGCAAAAGAACTTCCGGGTGTGGAGGCAGTTGTGACTGCAGAGGACATCCCTGGTGAGAACAAGATCGGACATCTGAAGCATGATCAGTATACATTGATTCCTGTCGGCGGTCTGGTACATTATCTCGGAGACGCAATCGCATTAATTGCCGCAAAAGACAGAGAGACTGCAGAGAAAGCAAAAAAACTGATCAAAGTGGAATATGAGGTTCTGCCAAATATTCATACGGTCGAGGAGGCTGCAGCACCAGATGCGCCAAGAGTATTTGATGAAGAAAAAAACAATATCTGTGCACATAAACATATCAGCAGAGGAAATGCAGATGAGGCTATTAAGAATGCAAAGTATGTGATTTCAAAGCATTTTGAAACACCATGGACAGAGCACGCATTTCTGGAGCCGGAATGTGCAGTTGCTTTTTATGATGAAGACGGAGATGTTTTTATCTATTCGACAGACCAGTCTGCGCATCAGACACTGCATGAGTGTTCACTGATGCTTGGAACAGATAAAGTGAAAGTGCAGAATGCACTGGTAGGCGGTGGCTTTGGCGGAAAAGAAGATATGACAGTGCAGCATCTGGCAGCGTTGCTTACGTATATGACGAAAAAACCAGTCAAAGTGAAGCTGACAAGAGCGGAATCTCTTCTCGTTCATCCAAAACGTCATCCGTTCTATATGGACATGACGATGGGATGCGATGAAGAAGGAAATATTAAGGGCGTAAAGGCAACGGTTGTTTCTGATACAGGTGCCTATGCTTCACTCGGAGGTCCGGTGCTTGAGCGTGCCTGCACACATGCGGCAGGTCCTTATCATTACGAGAATTTTGAGATTGAAGGAACTGCGTATTATACAAATAATCCGCCGGCAGGTGCATTTCGTGGTTTTGGTGTTACACAGACCTGCTTTGCAACAGAAACATTACTGAATATGATGGCAGACAAAGTCGGAATCACTCCGTGGGAAATCCGTTATCGTAACGCGATCCGTCCGGGCGAAGTGCTTCCGAACGGACAGATTGTGGATGAATCAACAGGACTTATCGAGACACTTGAGGCAGTAAAAGAAGATTATGATGCGGCAATGGCAGCAGGCAAACCTGTCGGAATTGGCTGTGCTATGAAAAATGCCGGTGTAGGTGTTGGTATTCCGGATACCGGACGTGTCAAACTGGTCGTGGAAGATGATGAGAAACTGCACATATATTCAGGAGCCTCCTGTATCGGACAGGGACTCGGAACCGTTCTGGTACAGATGATCGTTACAAATACAGATCTGACGCATAATGACATCGTATACGAAAGAAGTAATACCTGGTTCGCTCCGGATTCCGGAACAACATCCGGTTCCAGACAGACAATGATCACAGGAGAAGCCTGCCGCAGAGCCTGTGAGAAACTGATGGAAGATCGCAGAGCAGGAAAACAGCTCAAAGACATGAAAGGGATTGTATACTACGGTGAGTATCTTGCAAAAACAGATCCGCTGGGAGCGAATGTGCCGAATCCGGTGTCTCATGTGGCATATGGATATGCAACACAGATGTGCGTCCTGAATCCAAAGGATGGAAAAATGGAACTGATGGTTGCGGCTCACGATGTAGGTAAAGCAGTAAATCCATTGTCCTGTGAAGGTCAGATAGAGGGCGGAGTAGTAATGTCTATGGGATTTGCACTCAGAGAACAGTATCCGATCGATGAAAATTGTAAACCGATCCAGAAGTATGGTTCACTTGGTTTATTCCGTGCACACGAAGTTCCGAAGATCAAAGCAATCGTTGTGGACAAGCCGGGTCTGAATGTGGCCTGTGGAGCAATCGGTATAGGAGAGATCACTTCGATTCCTACAGCACCGGCAATTGCAGATGCATATTTCCGCTATGATGGAATTCGCAGATACAATCTGCCGCTTGCTGATACACCATACGAAAGGAAGGGTTGAGATATGGCAGTTAAGAAAAAATTTCCGTACAAAGCGGCCCTGGTAACGTGTAATGGGGGATGTCGGGCTGTAAAAGGAGAGAATGGCTGTGCAGACGGATGTATTGGCTGTGGAGCCTGTGTAAGTGCGTGTAAATTCGAGGCAATTTCACTGAATGAGTATGGTGTGGCAGAAGTAGACGAGGAGAAATGCATTGCCTGTGGGAAATGTGTGAAGGCCTGTCCGCAGCAGATTATTCATATTCATGAGTGTGCAAATTATATCGTTGTTAAGTGCTCAAATAAAAGCAAAGGTGCTGAGGCTAAAAAACAGTGTGAAGTAAGCTGTATCGGTTGTGGAATCTGTGAGAAGACGTGTACCGCAGGTGCTATCCGCGTTATTGATAATCATGCTGTGATCAACGAAGAACTGTGTCTGAGCTGTGGAATGTGTGCAGTAAAATGCCCGCGCCATGCGATTTATGATCTTCGTGGGGTATTTACAGTGATAAGATGACAGAATTGTTTTGGAATTGAATGTAAAATAACAATTACTATTCATGAAATATATAAAAATTAAAATAAATAACGATTAAAGATTGCAAATATGTGACGAAATATGTTAAAATACAGGTATCTTAAACAACAGAATACCTGCAGTGGAAAGTAGCATGGTTCGGAGCCGGACGTCAGTTCAGAGGGGAACATAAAAGTTTCTTGGAACTCGTTCGGCTTTTTATATTTCATGAAGAAGGTAGAGAATATGATAGGAAAGAGCATTCCACGTGTAGATGCATACGAAAAAGTTACAGGAAGAGCTAAATTCACAGATGACCTGATTCCGCCAAGATGTCTGGTAGCCAAAGTTCTGCATGCCACGATTGGAAATGGAATCGTGAAATCAATTGATACGAAAGAGGCAGAAGAACTGGAGGGTGTTGTAAAAGTTGTGACTTTTCATGATGTACCGGATCACTGTTATCCGACGCCTGGACATCCATGGTCAGTAGAACCGGCCCATCAGGATATCGCAGACCGAAATATCCTTACGGGGCGGGTGAGATATTATGGAGATGATATAGCTGCCGTTGTGGCAGAGGATGAAGTGACAGCATCCAGAGCTTTGAAACTGATCAGAGTAGAATATGAGGAGTACCCGGTTGAGATCCATCCACGCAAATCTATGTATGGAAGCAGGCCTCCGATACATTTTGACAAAAAAGATAATGTACTTGCACGTTCCAATTTCTTTATCGGCGATGTAGATAAGGGACTGGAAGAATCGGAAACTGTTATCAGGAGATCTTATAAGACACCGATGGTGCAGCATTGTCATATTGAAAATCCGATTTCCTATGCCTATATGGAAAAGGGCAGGATCGTAGTAGTGACATCTACACAGATTCCTCATATTGTTCGCCGTGTCATTGGTCAGGCATTGGGAATTCCGTGGGGGAATGTCCGCGTTATCAAACCGTATATCGGTGGTGGATTTGGAAATAAGCAGGACGTGCTGTATGAGCCACTGAATGCGTTTCTGACAACACAGGTTGGAGGCAGACCGGTAAAACTGGATATCAGCAGAGAAGAAACATTTGGCAATACCAGAACCCGTCATTCTATCGAATATGATCTTGTGGCCGGGGTGGATAAGGATGGAAAACTGCTGGCAAAAGAAATGCATGCATATTCAAATCAGGGAGCCTATGCGTCTCATGGACATGCGATTGCGGCAAATGGTCTGACTTCCTGGAGATTACAGTATGCCTGTCCAAATATCAGAGGAGAAGCATATACGATCTATACAAATACTCCGGTTGGCGGAGCAATGAGAGCTTATGGAATCCCGCAGGTTAATTTCGCATCAGAGTGTCTGATGGATGATATCGCAGCTGAGATAAAGATGGATCCGCTGGAATTCAGACGTAAAAACCTGATTCAGGGATATTATGAAGATGCGTACCTGAAACCGATCGCGGCAAATTCAAATGGTATCTTTGAATGTCTCAAAAAAGGCTCGGAATACATTCACTGGGATGAAAAACGAAGAGAATATAGCAATCAGAAAGGATCAGTCCGGAGAGGTGTCGGTATGGCGCTGTTTTCTTATAAGACAGGTGTATGGCCAATCTCGCTGGAAATAGCCGGAGCCAGACTTTCGCTGAATCAGGATGGAAGTGTCCAGCTTATGCTTGGAGCAACCGAAATCGGCCAGGGAGCAGATACAGTGTTCTCACAGATGGTTGCAGAAGTGCTTCACACGGATATGGAGCATGTGCATATTAAGACTGTGCAGGATACAGATGTGTCACCTTTCGATACAGGCGCTTATGGTTCTCGGCAGTCTTTTGTTACGGGAACAGCAGTACGCCATTGTGCAGAGTTATTGCGTGACAAAATTCTGGCATATGCAAAAACACTTCTGCCGGAAATTGAAACCAGGGAATTAAGTCTCAGAGACAACTGGATCTGGGCAGGAGATGAGCAGGCAATGTCTATTGCTGCACTGGCAGAAGAAAGCTATTATAGTCTCACAAATTCATCTGTGCTTACCGCTGAAGTATCTGAACAGGTGAAAAAAAATACGATTGCGACTGGCTGCTGTTTTGCTGAAGTTGAGGTGGATATCAAACTCGGCAAGATTAAGATATTAAATATCATCAACGTACATGACAGCGGAAAACTTCTGAATCCACAGCTGGCTGAGATGCAGGTGCATGGAGGAATGTCCATGGGTATGGGATATGGCATCAGTGAACAGCTGATTCTGGACGAAAAGACAGGCCGTCCGCTGAACGGAAATCTTCTGGATTATAAACTGATGACCATGATGGATACACCCGATATCAAGGCGGATTTTGTAGAACTGGATGACCCAATGGGTCCATTTGGAAATAAAGCGCTTGGAGAGCCACCGGCAATACCAGGAGCACCGGCAATACGAAATGCGGTTCTTCATGCAACGGGAGTAGCGTTCAATGAAATACCGCTGACACCGCAGCGTCTGATCAACGGATTCAAAAAAGCAGGATTAATCTGAAGGGGGAGAGCAGAAAATGTATGATATTGAGAAATACTATAATGCAAAAACCGTTTCAGAGGCAGTAGCACTTCTGAAAGAACATCCGGATGCAAGAATTATATCCGGAGGCAGTGATGTACTGATTAAAATTCGCGAGGGAAAAATGGCAGGAACATCACTTGTATCGATTCGTGATATTGAAGAACTGAAAGGAATCAGAAAAACAGATTCTGGGGATATTTATATTGGGGCAGGAACTGTTTTTTCTCATATAACTGCAGATCCTGTTATACAGGAATGCGTTCCTGTCCTCGGGGAAGCTGTGGATCAGGTAGGAGGACCGCAGATCCGAAATATTGGTACGATCGGAGGAAACATCTGTAATGGCGCAGTCAGCGCAGACAGTGCGCCAACAGTTTTTTCTTATAATGCACTTCTGCACATCGCAGATGATAAAGATGGAAGAATCGTACCTGTCAGAGATTTTTATCTGGGGCCGGGGCGTGTGGATCTTCGTCCGGGCGAAGTGCTGACTCATGTAGTGATCCCAAAAGCAGAGTATGAGGGGTATCATGGAAATTATATTAAATATTCCATGAGAAATGCAATGGATATTGCAACTCTGAGCTGCAGTGTAGTAAGTAAAGTAAATACGGTAACCAATATTCTGGAGGATGTGCGCATTACGTTTGGTGTCGCAGCACCGGTTCCATATCGCTGTACAGAGACGGAAGAACTTCTGAAAGGCCAGAAACTGGAGGAAAATCTTTATCAGAAGCTGGAGGAGAGTATCCGTAACGAGATTCATCCGCGAGATTCCTGGAGAGCGTCCAGAGATTTTCGACTTCAGATTGGTGGAGAAATCGCGAGAAGAGCGCTGATCCGAACAGTAGAACTTGCAGAGGGGGAAAGAAACGCATGAAGAAAGAAAAAGTACTTGTCCAGTGTATAGTAAATGGAGAAGAAGTCGTGGAGTATGTAGATCCGCGAGAATCTCTTCTGGATATGCTGCGTAATCATCTTGGCCTTACTTCTGTCAAAAAGGGCTGTGAGGTAGGAGAATGTGGCGCCTGCACAGTTATTATAGACGGGGAAACCATAGATTCCTGTATCTATCTGGCTGTCTGGGCGGAAGGTAAAAATATCCGGACTCTGGAGGGTCTGGAAAAAAACGGAGAGCTGACAAGGATTCAGGAAGCTTTTATTGAAGAAGGTGCAATTCAGTGTGGTTTCTGTACACCGGGATTTGTTATGTCAGCTACGGTGCTTCTTGAGCAGGGAAAAGAACTGACGCGAGAAGAAATCAAGAAAAAAATGTCCGGAAATCTCTGCCGTTGTACAGGTTATCAGAATATTGTTAATGCAGTAGAAAAAGTCATGCATGAAAATGCAGAGCATGAGTAAAAAAAGTATCATAACAGAGCTGTGAAAGAGCAGACAGAAAGGAATAAACAGCAACATGGAGCATAATACAACTTTGATCGTCCGGGGTGGCGGAGACCTTGCAAGCGGTGTGATTCACAGACTTTATCAGTGCGGTTACAGGGTGCTGGTGCTGGAATGCAGAAAACCAAGTGCAATACGAAGAAAAGTTTCTTTTGGGGAGGCAGTTTTTGATGGAAGCTCCTGTGTGGAGAAAGTTACAGGAAGACTGATCCAAAGCGTGGAAGAAGCACAGAAGATCTGGGAATCAAAAGAAATCCCGATTCTGGTTGATGAGACCGGAGAATCTGTAGATGAATTAAAGCCGGATGCATTGATCGATGCAATTCTTGCAAAGAAAAATCTTGGAACGACCAGAGATATGGCACCGCTTACTGTTGCACTGGGACCGGGGTTTGAGGCCGGGAAAGATGTTGATTTTGTGATAGAAACGCAGCGTGGTCATAACCTGGGGCGTGTGATCTGTAATGGAAGTGCAGCACCGAATACGGGTATTCCGGGTGTGATCGGCGGATATGGAAAAGAACGTGTGATCCATTCACCGGCAGCCGGGATCATACGTGACAAATCTGAAATCGGGGACATTGTAGAGAAAGATCAGGTGATTGCCATGGTTGATGATACACCGGTTTATGCTTCTTTAACCGGCGTACTGCGAGGAATCATCCGCGACGGATATGAAGTACCGAAAGGAATGAAAATTGCAGATATCGATCCTCGTAAAGAACAGAAGGAAAACTGCGATACCATTTCAGATAAAGCACGTTGTATTGCCGGAAGTGTAGTAGAAATATTGCTGGCGAACGGAGTGTTGCCGTGATGAAAAAAACGCTTCTGGAAGCTCTGGCACTCAATACGGAAAAAACATCTGCAATTGCCGTGGTTGGCGGCGGTGGGAAGACAAGCCTGATTTTTCGGCTGACAGAGGAGCTTGTGGCTGCTGGAAAAAATGTGATTGTTACCACAACTACGCATATGGCATATGAACCGGAGCGGCCATTTGTGGAGAATGGAGAGACTGATGGAATCCGGAAGGACTTGCAGAGGTATCATTATACGGTAGCAGCCAGCCTGGACCGTAAGAAAGGAAAAATAGGCTGTCTTCCGAAAGAAAGATTAATGGAGCTGCGAAAACTGGCAGATGTCCTTCTGATCGAGGCGGACGGTGCAAAACGTCTGCCGCTTAAAGTGCCGGGAGAATGGGAACCGGTGATTCCGGAGTTTGCGGAAGTCGTGACAGGAGTTATTGGTATGGATGCACTTGGTGCCCCCATAGAGAAGAGCTGTCACAGACCGGAGAGAACTGCGGCTTTTCTGGAAAAAGGAATAGAAGAAGCAGTAACAGAGGATGATATTGTGAAGATTGCTGTTTCCGGGAATGCATTAAGAAAACATGTGGATAAACGGGAATATCGTGTTCTGTTAAATAAAGCAGACATTCATGGGAAAGCCGGGGCAGCAGAGCGGATTGCGGAAGAACTGGAAATGCAGGGAGTCTGTGCAGCCTGGGGCAGTCTGCAGAAGAAAAGCTATCATATATCTGACTGCGCTTGTAAAAAAAGAGAAATGAATAACAGTCAGAAACGGGAAAAAATCGCCTTTGTCATGCTGGCAGCAGGAAACAGCCGCCGCTTCGGATCAAATAAACTGATGTACGAAGTTGACGGAATGGCAATGTATCTGCGAACACTGAATCAGCTTCAAACGGCAGTATCAGAGCTCGGAAACTGTGAACTTATTGTTGTTACCCAGTACAAAGAAATTGCAGCCAAAGCAAGAGCACTGGGAGCAAAGGTACTGATCAATCCTCAGCCGGAACGAGGGATTTCATCCTCTATGCAAATCGGACTTGCTGCCGCAAAAGAATCGGCAGCATGCCTTTTTACGGTATCCGACCAGCCGTGGCTCAGCGCTGAGACGATCGTCAGGCTGATACATAAGTTCCGGTCAGAGCACAAAGGCATGGCATGTACGATCCGGGCAGATAAAACAGGAAATCCCTGTGTTTTCTCGCGGAAATATTATCAGGAACTGATGGAGATCACCGGCGATAAAGGCGGCAAACAGATCATAAACAGATATCCGGAGGATGTGGCATATCTTGAGATTGAAGATGCGAAGGAACTTGTGGATATGGATGTGCCATATTAATAATAGCAGAGACAAAAAACAGTATAAGAGGACAAAAAACAAGGAGGCACGACCGTGTGCCTCCTCTGCTTATTGCTGAACTTATCAGCAAGTTTTTATTTTATTTCTTAACTCCGGTTTTCCTGGCCGGTTTCTTCAGAATTCCGTGTTTTTCAGCATCTTCTTCTGCAAGACGAACGGTTTCTTCAGACGGATTGGAAATGACTGCTGTAAAAACAATTTCACAGGGCGGATTTTCTTTGACTGCCTGTACAGCAGCAGTAACAGCGGATACATCACCTGTCATAAAAACAGTTTCATGTCCGCCGCATTTGCCGTTCCAGGTCAGGAAAGACACATCTGCGGTTTTCAGCATCTGGTCGATTACGATGACAGCATTGCTGCTTCCGACCACTTCTACTAATCCAAATGCTCCATATCTCATTATATAATCCTCACTTTAAATATGTATTCGTAGTTAATGTTATTTATTTGCGGTCATGTACATTGCCGGTTCTGTATCATGAGCCGGAGATGCAATCACTGTGTGAGAAACAACTTTTGAAATCGGTTCTGCAACATGGATTGCAGCTTCCATTGCTGCGGTTACATCAGAAACGGAGCCTCGCATTTTAACACAGGCACCAGCACCAAGACGGTTACGCTCAATATTCTGGATTCTTACATTTGCTGCTTTAGAAGCTGCGTCAAGAGCTACGAAGCAGGCGGCGTAACTGTCAAGTTCAAAAATCCCCACTGCCATACCATTATAATTTTCAGCCATAATACCTCCATCCATTCAATTAAGAATATAGAATTTCAATTTAAATTACTGTTATTATACCCTTTTTTTCGACGAAAAACAAGAGCTAATCATGTATTTTTGTGGCTTTTGAAAGGAAAAGAGTGTGGATTTATGTTTAAAAAGAGATAAAATAATGTGATATTATGTTGAGTTTCAGGAGCAAAGCCTATGCATTCAAAAAGAAATGTACCGGATCAGATATGGATCTTTGTTCCGGTCTTGCCCTGAATTCCGTCTTTTGCCTTTTCCAGAAGGGTGATCATAGCGGTACGTCCTTCTCCGGAAGAAGCGAAATCCATTGCAGCCTGTACTTTTGGAAGCATGGAACCAGGTGCAAACTGTCCTTCATCCACATATTTCTGTGCTTCTTCAATAGTCATTTCATCAAGCCATTTTTCGTTTTCTTTACCAAAATTCACAGCAACTTTTTCGACAGCGGTAAGGATGATCAGCATATCAGCATCGAGTTCTTTGGCAAGCAGGCAGCTTGCGAAATCTTTGTCGATAACTGCGGATGCACCTTTGAGGTGATCGCCCTGGAGTGTGACCGGAATTCCGCCGCCGCCGCAGCAGATTACAATCTTATTGGCATCAACGAGGCTGTTGATCGCATCCTGTTCAACAATTTCAACAGGCTTAGGAGAGGCAACAACACGACGATAACCGCGTCCTGCGTCTTCTTTCATGACATAGCCATATGCCTTTTCAGCATGTTCAGCCTGTTCTCTGGTCATGAAATGTCCGATCGGTTTGCTTGGATTCTGGAAAGCCGGATCATTTTCATCTACACGTACCTGAGTAACAACGGTTACGACAGGGGTGCGCATAAAACCACGTTTACGAAGCTCTTCACGAAGGGCATTCTGCAGATCATATCCAATATAAGCCTGACTCATGGCAACACAGACGGAGAGAGGAGTGTTTGGCTGATTTTCATCTTCTCGGGAAAGAGCAGCCATAGCATTGTTGATCATACCAACCTGAGGACCATTACCGTGAACAACGACTACCTGATGTCCTTCTTCAATCAGGTCGCACAATGCTTTTGCAGTAGTTTTTACTGCTTCCATCTGCTCTGGAAGAGTGTTGCCGAGTGCATTTCCACCAAGAGCGATGACGATTCTTTTTCTTTTATACATTGAAAAAACCTCCTGAAATACATAAATTAACAAGAAATACAAGAAAAAATAGTAAATATTCTCATAACTCAGGAAACAGAAAGAGCCTTGCAGAACATATCCGCAGGGCTCTTGGTCTGTTTATCTCATATGAGGAAAAATCTTCTCATATTTATAGCCTGGCGTTGTAAACAACCTGTATTTTATTCAAAAATTCTAGGTGCAGCTTTTACTTCCAGCTTTTTCAGGATATCCTGTGGATTCTCGAATTTGGAGAGCATGATCATAGCTGCGATTACATATGGTTTGAAGCTTGCTTCTTTGTAAAGCGGGATTCTGTAACGGTCGAATACGGATGCATCAACTTCACCTGTTTCACAGCTTACACCAGAGATATCAGCTGGCAGGCAGTGCAGATACAGAGCTTTTCCGTCTTTTGTTGTCTTCATAAGTTCTTCTGTGCAAGCCCAGTCTTTGTGCTGTGCATTCTGTGCAAGAAGTTCTTTTTCCAGTTTGTCGATTCCATCGAAGTCGCCTTCTCCGTACAGGTTTGTACGTTTTTCCATAGCTGCGAATGGAGCCCAGCTCTTTGGATATACGATATCAGCATCTTTGAATGCTTCTTCCATGCTGTTTGTCTTTGTGAAGGAACCACCTGTAGCTTCTGCATTCTTCTTAGCGATTTCTTCAACTTCCGGCATTACATCGTATCCTTCTGGATGAGCAAGAACAACGT
>OLNE01000959.1_pt1 | contig 23156 bp, 19 predicted proteins | sample 1672431 | NCBI WGS metagenome assembly OLNE01 (sample SAMEA3136685, study PRJEB25190) | human gut metagenome | reverse complement strand
ACACATCACAAGTGATTGACGGCTTTATATACCATTCTGCGTTCCAAATGGAAATACCGTTATTTTTTAATGTTGTGCGATTGAGCAGATAGTCATAAACGCTTGCAGAGGAATACACACCCGATTTAAAGCCGTTGTTTTTGAGTTTCTTACAGAAATTGACTGCCATTTTTGTATAATTGCTGTTGCTTGTATTCATAGCCGGTTGGTATTCCATATCGTAGTAAACAGGAAGTTCAAACTTTTTACCTTTGATACAACTAAGGCAAGCATCTGCTTCTGCTGTTGCCGTTGACGGTGACATAGCATAACTGAACCAATATGCTCCGACTTTAAGACCGGCGGCTTTGGCGTTTTTGTAGTTTATTTCAAACATATTGTCTTTTTGGGTTTTTTCTTTACCGTAGCCGGCACGGATAATCACATAATTATATCCTGCCGACTTAACCTTATTGAAATCTATGCTTCCCTGCCAAGTCGATACATCCAAGCATTTTACAGCCGACCCCGAAACTGTTATTTTGCATTTAGCAGTTTTTCCGTTATAGGTCTTATATGTAATAGTTGCAGTACCCTGCGATTTTGCGGAAATTTTACCGCTTGAATTAACGGTTGCAACATATGTATTACTGCTTGTCCAAGTATTTCGGTAACTGTAAGCATTACTGTTATATGCAGCTGTCAGCGTTTGACTTTGCCCTACTTTGAGAGTTGATGATGAGTGATTTAAAGATACGCTTGACGGAGCCGACTTGACAGTTACTTTACAAATTGCTTCTTTGCCATTGTTTAGCTTGCATCTTACAGTTGTTGTTCCTGCTGTTTTGGCTGTTATAAGACCGCCTGATTTTTGAACAGTAGCAATTGCAGTATTGTCAGAATAATAAAGTCTGTAATATGCGGTTGTATTGTTTGGAATACTGCTGTTTAAGTCAAATTGTTCGCCAACACCTAAGGTAATGTTTGTCTTATTAAGAGTGACTGTTCCGGCAAGCTTTTTGACTGTTACGGTACAGCTTGCAGTCTTGCCGTTGTAGGTCTTAGCCGTAATCTTTGCCGTGCCGACATCGACAGCAGTTATTTTTCCGTTATTGTCAATGCCTGCCACCTTACTGTTACTTGTTGTAAACGATATCTGTGACAGCGTACCGTTTTCAACCGTAGTTTTTAATGTGTAGGTTTCGGTTGTGCCAAGTGTGATACTTGACTTGTCAAGTTTTACACTTTTAGGTACAGTAGTAGGCTTTGGAACAGTTGTAGGTTCTGTAACTGCTTCCGTTGTAGGCTCTGTTGTTGATTCTGCTGTTGTCGGTTGTTCTTCTGTTGGCTCTTTAATCAGACCTACGATAATCTTCTGTACAAGTGTTGAATCAACAACGGTAATCACACCGTCTTTATTAAGGTCATACAGCTTAATTTGTTTTTCATCAAATGTTGTCATACCTACAACATTCTTCTGAATAAGCGTTGCATCTTCGATTGAAAACTTTTTGTCTGTGCTTACTGCTCCTGCACCGAAAGCACAAAGGCTCACAAGAGTAGTCGCAGTAAGTAAGCCCGAAATAATCTTATTTTTCAGTTTCATAAATTCCTCCTTAAAGGGTTCTATATATATTCCGCAAAATTTGCGGTTTGTCACCCTAAAAATCAAAAAATTTTAAAAGTTTTAAATTTTTTTTGAAATCTCTTTAAAATTATTCTCAAAAAGAAAAAATGCTCCGTTCAGGAGCATAAAAAGAGCATAAAAAAACAGAGCCGTAGCTCTGTCTGAAATTTGTTATGTAATTTTACAAAAAATAAAGGGACGGAAAAACCGCCCCTTTACACATTAAGGTTTCTAATTTTATAAACAGAAAAAATCAAGTGCGAAATCGCTCAAATTGTCACCGATATTTTCTAAGAAGTCTGCAATTGAATCGCCCAAATTAAACAGAATGTTAAATCCCATAGCAAACAGCCATAATATGCCGATTACAACGCAGCCTTCAAGTAATTGAAATGAGCCTTGCTGTATCCATCCCACAACAACTATAGTTCCGCAGATAGCAAATATTGTAGTGAAAAAACCAACTATCAAATGAATGACTCCGCAAAAATCGGCAATGAAGGTTAATATGTAGGCTAATATGTAAAGTATGCCTTTTAATAGGTAAGCAATAATCAGAAATATTAGTTTTAAGGGGAATAACAGTATTTTTTTCATATTGTTCACCTCTCGTTAAAATCAATTATACTCAACTTTACCGCAAACTGTACACTTTCTGCCGACTACTTCGGTTTTTGTTTCATAGTGAAACTTTTCAGGGACAGTTACCGTCTTTGTGCCAACTTGAACATTTACCCATACATTGTGATAAGATACTGGTTCTCCGTTCAGTGCATGCTGTTTATTATGTTCGCTGCAATTATCAGTAATATCAGCTCCGCAAACCTTACAAATAGTTCTATCGTGTTTCTCGTAAATTGGCTCTTCATAAGTGTAAGCTTTCTTATCCACAACCTTTACTTGTGTTTCTTTAGTTATATTCTGCCAACTATGAGTATGCTCCGCAGGAGCTGATAAAGTAGTTACGGTAAAGCCCTTTGAATTATATCCGCTTGTGAATTTGTTTGCTGATGAATTGATACATCTCACGGTGTATGTATATTCTGTATCGGCATAAAGGTTTGTGTCCGTGAATGTGGTACTTGTTGTATCAAACAACCTTGACCAACCTTTTTCGCCCCTGCGATATACACGATACTTTTCGGCACCGTTCACCTTGTCCCAATTTAAAGTTATACTGTTATATGTTGCCTCAGTTTTTGAAATCTTAGGAGCAGATACATATTTAATTGACTTGCCTGTGCTGTTGTAACCGCTTGTGAATTTGTTCTTGCTCTTATTCAGGCATCTTACTGTGTAGGTGTAATTTTTGCCTGATGAAACATCCTTATCAATATATGAGGTTGAAGTTGTGTCGACCATTCTTGTCCAACCTTTACTGCCCTTGTAGTAAACTCTGTACTGCTCTGCACCGCTTGACTTGCTCCAACTGATTTTTACACCGCCGTCTACGCTCTCGGCTTTGGTAATCTTCGGAGCTGAAATATATTTTACGGATTTGCCCTTTGAATCGTATCCGCTTGTAAACTTAGTTGCAGATGAGTTGATACATCTTACAGTGTAGGTGTAATTTTTGCCTGATGAAACATCCTTATCAATATATGAGGTTGAAGTTGTATCGACCATTCTTGTCCAGCCTTTACTGCCTTTGTAGTAAACTCTGTACTTTTCTGCACCGTTTGACTTGCCCCAACTGATTTTTACACCGCCGTTGACATTCTCTGTCTTTGAAATCTTCGGAGCTGAAATATATTTTACGGATTTGCCCTTTGAATCGTATCCGCTTGTAAACTTAGTTGCAGATGAGTTGATACATCTTACAGTGTAGGTGTAATTTTTGCCTGATGAAACATCCTTATCGATATATGAGGTTGAAGTTGTATCGACCATTCTTGTCCAACCTTTACTGCCCTTGTAGTAAACTCTGTACTTTTCTGCACCTTTTACCTTGCTCCAAGTCAGCTTTACACCGCCGTTGACATTCTCTGTCTTTGAAATCTTCGGAGTTGCAAGATTAGAGCTGACTGCTCCGACAACCGTAGATGATACTGCTGTTGCCGACAGAGAAATTACTGCCGCCATAGCTACTGATAATAATGCCTTTTTCATTGATAATCCTCCTTAAAAAATTTTGTTATTTCTTCTTCTTCTTTTTTACAGCCATAACACCGACCGTTCCGAATCCGATGACAATCAGACCTCCGATAATTGACAACACCACTATCTGTTCTATACTCATTCCGTTGTCATCTGCTGTAGCTTCGGCTTCTGCCGTTGTCGGCTGTGTTTCTGCGATAGCTTCAACTTTGCTTCCGTCAACATCAGATTTTGAATTTGCTACTGCCTGATTGTGACTGTTCTCGGATTCTGATGATTGTGTGTCGGATGAATCTGTATTGCTGCTGTCAGTTTCTCCTTCAGGGTGATAACGGTCATATGATTCTGCAATTTTACCGTTATCATCATATCTGATAAACTTGTCCGAACTCGCATCATAAGTCCATATAAGCTTTGTGCCGTCTGTTAGCAACTCATAAAGCTGACCGTTGTCATCAACATCAAGCGTATCAACATCAGCTGTCTTTTCTTTCATATACTCATAAAAAAGATTGGCAACATTACTGACTGTTACATCTTTGTTTTCAGGAGTATAGTCATCTAAAAAAACACCAAGATAATATCTTGACATTGAAGCATACAGGGCAATAGGTTCAGGCATTTCGGACTCACTGTAATTGATGTTTCGCAGTTCGAAATAATACCACGCTTCGTTATACAGCTCGTCTTTGGTACATTCATATGCTTTTTTGTACGCTGCCGATACGCAGAATGTTTGTAAAGCTATTAGCAATACGGCGATTGCTGCAATTGCAAATTTTCTGACCTTTCTCATTTGTTACTCTCCTTTTTGTAAGTTAAAAGGTTTTGGTTTTCCTTTCAATTATATTATACATCAGTATAGCACTACTGTCAAGCATAAGTTTTTGCTTTTTTAAAAAAATTACCAACGGTCAAAAAACAGTACATTCTCATATTGTAGTATGAAGTTCTGTGTTGAATGAAAATTATCGGGTGTGCTGTCATAATAATCCTTTGTACACATATAAAACAGCCTGTGCCTGACCGCAAGGTTGTTATCATCGAATATGTATTTGACAGCATTAACTGCGTTCTGCGAACGGTTGGCAGTTGAGCCGACATATCCCATACCTTTAATTACAGCCGATACGGAAGTATAGCCGTCATACACTATGGCACACTTGATTGACTGAGCAATAAGGCAAGAGCCTACATAACTGCCGCCAAATTCGCCCGTAACAATTCGTTCAAGCATATCCCTGTCCTTATCCGACAGCTTTACCATAGGTAATTTAAAGTCTTTGTTATCATATTTTGTTTTGACAAGATAACTTGTCTTGTTATTATAAGATTTATTGATAATATCAATATTCCTGTTACCTTTAACTATAATCTTATCTGTTGGATATGTCAATACTTGTTGCTTAATACATTTATGTGATATAATTTCGCCGTTTACATACTTATCTTTATATATATACTCTGTACTTCCCGGTTTGCCTTTTTGGAGCATTTTGGTTTGTCCGACAAAAAGTTTGTCCGACTCCTGTTCAACAGTTTTGTATGGGACAGATTTGTATATCGGATAGCAAGCATAATTAACACGGTCAATTTTAATCTCTTGACCGAGATAGACCGTGTCTGATAAATCAGCATTTAATATATCATCATCCGAGAGTGATATATTAAGATAATTTAGTACATTGCTAACTGTCCCCATAGGCACATAATAATCTTTGCTTACATCATCTACGGTTATATGTATTCCTATTTCGGGATTTATAAGTCTGTTATCAACAACAGACTGCCCATTATGAGCAGTCTGTGTTGTTGCACCTGCTATGGGTGCTGTATTGAGTAACGCTGTCATAGATATTATGACAGACAAAAAGGAGAGCTTAATTGTTGTATGTATAAATTTGTTCATAATCCACCTAACTGTTATTATTCCTTGTTATGTTTTCCGGTTGCTGACGGTCATATTGTTTTGATTTATCGTTGTCGGCAATTGTTCGTGCATTTTGAAGAATTTGATTTCTGCTCAATAAGTATGACCGTTTGTTTTTTCGTTCCGTGACTTCGGTTTGCCGTAACTCATTGTCAACGGCAGTATTGTCCTGTTGCTTTTCAATCTCTTTGATACCCACCTCATCAATATCAAGATTGACTATACCGTTCAGAGCTTCGGCAACATCATCCTTGCCAAGCTCACAATTGTTGATGTAAGCCTGACAAAGGATCTGTTTCATATCGGATGGGTACTGCTCAAGCTGCGAGATAGATATATTAAGAACTTCTGCTATTTCGTGATATAGCTTATCTGTTTCGGCAGTCTGTTCCTGTCTTGAGCGTTCTCGTTCCATAATTTACTTCCTGTAAGATTTTTTAGACTTTGAAGAGCTTGAAGAAAATACAAACTCTGTTTTATAATCTGAGTTAAGTTTAATAGTTGCATCAAAGGATTTGCCTGATTTGGACTTAAAGCCTTTGATTGTATCGGTTTTGCCTTTGGCAAGGAGCTTTACAGCCTGTGCCGATGAAAGGTTCTTACCGCATATATTTTTCCATATGACAAAATTACACTCTTTGCTTTCGCAAGAATACGATTTTGGATAAGATAAAACTTTTTTACCGCATACAGGGCAAATGCCTACGCATTCCCAACGAGTAAAATGTTTACTGCTATCAATAGTGCTGTATGTGTCAACAAGATATTTAACTGAATCCTCAATTTGATTCATAAATTCATCGGCACTTGCAGCACCTTTTTCAATGTGTTGCAAAGCGGTTTCCCATACAGCCGTCATTTTCGGAGATTTGACATCATCGGGAACACAGTCTATGAGCTGAATGCCTTTTTCGGTCGGCAAAATTTTCTTGCCCTCACGCTTTATGTACTGTCGCTTGACAAGATTTTCAATTATTCCTGCACGGGTTGCCGGAGTACCGAGTCCTTTTTTCTCAACATCGCTATCTTCGACATAGTCTGTATTTCCGGCTGTTTCCATAGCTGATAGCAGGGTTGCATCTGTATATTGTTTAGGTGGTGAAGTGAAGTGTTCTGATACGCTTGCAGGTACGGAGCAATATTTACTGTTACGCTGTATTTTATCAGGCACTTCATCTCCGCAACACAACTTATCTACTTCGTTTTTATCTTTTTCTTTAGCAGATATGTCAATAAATTTCCAACCGAGATTAACGGGATATGTTGCTTTGGAAACAAATGGTTTATCGCTGTTATTAGATTTTAATTCACAAGTGAATGTACGATATACATAATCATCACCTGTTGCAACACAAAGTCTGACAGCAAGCATAAACAATATATTATATTCAGCTGTCGGCAATGACGATAAGTCATAGCTTGTTATCTGTTCAGTTGGCAGTAAGGCGTGGTGGTCTGATACTTTTGCATTATTGATAACTTTTGCAATATCAGTAGGAGTATGCGGTATTTTCTCATACACGCTGTAAATACTCTCAATAAGATTTTTTGCTGTAGTAGCCATATCATCGGTGATGTAATTGCTGTCCGTGCGAGGATATGTAGCAAGCTTTTTTTCGTAGAGCGACTGCAAATAATCAAGCGTTTGCTGTGCTGTATATCCGTAAGCACTATTTGCATCACGCTGTAAAGCAGTTAAGTCATAGAGTTTTGGCGGAGCAACAGACTTTTGTTGCTCCGTTAAATCAACAACCGTAAAATCCGACTTATCAACACATTCAGCAAGCTTGTCAGCTTCATACTCCGACTTAAAGTCATCAACGCTTGTTGCCTTAAAATCACCGCAATCAATATCAACCTTGTAAAACGGCTCTTTCACAAAGTTTTTAACCTTGTTGTTTCGGTCAACAATCATTGTAAGGGTGGGTGTTTGTACTCTGCCAATGTTGAGCAACAAACCGTACCGTACAGAAAACAGCCTTGTGGCATTCATCCCAACAAGCCAATCGGCTTTATTTCGTGCAAGTCCTGCCTGATATAAATTGTCGTATTCAGAATCATCCTTCATTTCTGAAAACGCTTTTTTAATTGCTTTTTCCTCAAGTGAAGAAGTCCATAACCTTTTAACCGGCTTTTGGCAACCTGTTTTGTTATATACATAACGAAAGATACATTCGCCTTCCCGACCTGCATCAGTTGCACAGATTATTTCATCGACATCATCACGCTCCATCAGACTTTTAAGCACATAATATTGAGATTTTGTTGAACCGGCAATTGAAAACTTCCACTTTTCAGGGATAATAGGTAGGTTCTCAAATTTCCACGGCTTTTCAGCAAATTTCGCTCCGTATGAATCGGGATCATCAAGCTTGATAAGATGACCGACACACCAAGATACAATGTAATAGTCGTTGTAAAAATAATTGACACCTTTTTTATCTGCACTAAGCACTGTGGCTATAGTATTTGCAACAGAGGGCTTTTCTGCAATGACCAACTTCATAATTATTTTTCCTCCTCAGAGGTATCGCCATCTTCATTTACTTCATCTTCGTATTCAAAATCATCATCTGTATATTCCGGACTGTCATCTTCATCAGATTTCTTTTTACCGTCTTTGCCCTTTAATTTAAAGAAAGCAAAGCCAATACCGCCGAGGATTGCTATTCCGAGAACGAGATACAACATAAATGAATTGTTTGAATTCGAGGAGCTGTTGTCGTTCTGTGTGGCTGTTTCGGTATCTGCATCTTCATCGGCAGGAGCCGTTGTTTCGGTAGAACTGTCACCGTTACTGACATTACTGTCATCATTTGCAAGTTTGTCGAGGTCAGCAGTATCTACTTCGTTCAGAAAGTACACATTATTTTCCTTTTTTGTTTTATCTATGATGACATAAAACATATCATCATCTCTTGTTGTAACAGCAATGAGCTGATATGTACCGTTTTCCATCACCACGGTTTGGTCAGCTGCAAGGTTTGCATTACCAGTGGTGTTTTTTGACCAGTCATAGCTTGTCTGTGAATTATCGTTGTCATCAGAAGTGTCATCGACAGAATCTGATGAATCCGCCATATCGCCATTATTGTCTGAATCAGTATCAGAGGACGAATTGCTTGAATTGCTTTTGGTCGTTTCGGCTGCCGAAACGCTTGAGATACTGCAAATGGAGATTGACAAGCACATTAAAACTGTCATAATCACAGCAAGTATTCTTCGTTTAGTTTTCATGGTTAGAGCCTCCTAAAAGTTCAAGTAAGTCTTGTTGAGATAGATTGTTTTCCTTTATAACTTTAATCAATTTAATATCGTTGCTGAGGTCAACAACTGTATAATTGTTATTGCGAATGATTTGCATAAACTCTTTTTCTTCTGTATCTTTAATTTGTTTTTCTACAGTTCTTTTTTTAGCCATCAATGAATTGATTTTTTCGTTGAGCGAATCAAGCGTAGCTTTTAAACTATCAAGTTTATTGATTTTGTTTGCGGACAAAAATATTTCCTCCTTCAACTTATGCCCCAACGGGGCATAAGTTATTATTTGTTTTCACGGTAAATCAAAAATTGTGGATCTACATCGTGCCACACCAGACCATACTTTATTTGCACACCTAAATGCAAATAATTTTGATTAGCCTTAGTATCGTTACCGTCACAATGCTTATAACTATCCACTTTGCCGATATAATCTCCTAATTTAACTTTACTGTCCTTTTTTAAGCCTGTTTTAGGAGTTATATTACCGTATGTCAGTTTAAATGTTCGTGCGGTATCGTTTTCATACCATATGTTACGGTCTTTCTCGGTGACAATAACAATAGTATGATTTGATGTATCAATACTTTCGACTTTGCCGTCCATAAGTGAATACACATTAGTACCCTTGTTTGCAACAAAGTCTGTGCCATAGTGCATAGTATTTTGACAATGGCGAGAATACCAACTTACAACATCGTAACCAAAATTGTTATATATTTTCGTATTAACAAAATTTCCGGGAAGAGGATTACACTCAAATGATTGATGTAAGCCGTATGTTGTCTGTGTTTTGCCATTTTCGTCTTGTTCAAGGCAGGCAAGCACTTGATAATACTGCTTCCGTTGTGCATAATCTTCTTTGATTTTTGATTGAGAGGAATACAAACTTTGACTCTTAGAATTTAAAACTGCGTAAATAGCATCGTCAAATGACCGTATTTGTTGCACATTAGTGTAGAGTGTACAATCCGTAATGTAAGTATCACGCTTATAAAATCTAACAGCTTGCTTACCATTTTCGCCAAATCTCGTTTTAACATCGTCTGAAGATATTGCCCAATTAAAATCTTGACCATTGATAGTAAGCTGCGTTTTGCGATACACCTTTGTGCCTGAACCTCGCCAACCCCAAAATTCTTCATTATTTTTTTTGATGAGACTATAAAAAGAAGGAATGATGCCACCCATAGAATCCACAACTTGCTGATTACAATTTTGAAAATAGTATCCGGTTTTAGCATAGCTTTTATTGACATTGAGTATTTCGCCGGTTGATAAATTAAAATACACTTTTTTACTTTTGTGGTAAGAAGTTAATGCTGACGGTACTCCACAAGAACCAAAATCAATATAACCATAGATTTTACCATTGTCGGTGATAGAGCCGGAACTTTTACTGTAATAGTATTCGTCCGATGCGTCACCGGGATAAGCGTCGTAGCTACCCAATTTCTGCCAATACGAACCATTAATGTACTTGTATATAAAGCTGTATTCCTTGTCAAACAAATCCTGAAGTATGTCATCAAACTTGTCATCGCTGTATTTCCAAGTTTGTTCTTTATCTTCTGTGTCAGTAAAATCATAGGTATAGGCACACATAAAAGCTATTAATTTGTTGGCATCAAAGTCATACACAGGTTCATAGTTTTGAATGATATTTTTGCCGTAATAATATTTGGTTGGTGTATCATCCATACTGTCTGTATTGACTTTAAGATTTTTAAGTCCCTGACGCCATTCGTTTTTGCTCTTGCACCGGATAAGATTTAAGTTGTACTCATAAGCAATATTAGTGTACGATTCGATCGCCCTCGACATATCGTAGTCATTACAATAGTAAGTACCGAGGATTGCCGAGTTTTTGGACGCACCGCCACCGAAAACCATAAGAATCAGAGAGAAAAAGAAAATAATAATCAATAGGGGAGCTGCAATAAATCCAAAAAATTTAAAAATAAAACTGAATAATTTTCCTGCGAGCTTAGCAACCTTGTCCGTTGTTTTCGGCTTTGGTGGCTTTCTTTTTTTCTTATGCTTTATTTTTTCCTTTTGAAGTTTATTCTTTCGTTGCTGTAATTTGTTTGATTTTTTAGAAAGTTTTTCTTTTCTGCTCTCAGTTTTTGAAATCTTATGATTTTTACGCTTTTTTGAAATTGTTTTTGCGTGTCGGGTATATGTGACTGCTTTGTTGGCAGCTTGCACGAAATCATTGTCGGCAGCTTCCTGAGCGATGCGGTTTGAAAATCTGTAGACAGAACCCGATACAGAAGCTCCGACAGCTAACCTAATAAGTGACTTTGGCTTATACAGTTTTTTCAGCTTTCGCTTATTTTTGTAAGAGCGTTTCTTGTTTTTATATACCTTTTTGTTAAGTTTATAGTCATTCTTTATAAGTTTCCGCTTACGCTTAATCAACTTATAAGTCTTAACCTTTTTAGTTACGGAGGTGTTTTTGACTTTATCAAAGTTATTTGAGATAGATTTAAGTTGCTTTTTTTGAGCGGATTTTGCAACCTTGAAATTTTTCTTCTGACCTTTGAACTTAACCTTTGCACCCAACCGTATTGACTTTGCAGATTTAGCGGTCTTTTTGTGGAGCGTGTATTTTTTCTTTTGCAGATGATGCTGCACTATTGTTTTGCGAGCATTATCAATAGTCCGCAAAGTAGTAGCAGTACTCAACACAGCTTTACCGCTATCTGTAGTATCGGTTTTGTATCGGAGATTTTGCATTAACTGTGTTTTTGCAAAGTTGCCAAAAGTCAAACCAACCGTTTCTGCCGACAAAGCCGATTTCCAAACTATTCTTGTACCAGTCTTACGCACCTTATTTACAGCTGATAAAGTGTACTTTGTACCTTTACCGAAGGCTGTTGTCGGTCGCATATTCGATATACGCTTTGTTACCGATAAGGTCGGCTTATCACCTTCGAACCGTCTGCCTAATCCGTCAATGCGATGCAAAATTCCTTCCTGCTTAAATGCAGGAGCGTTTGCTCTTTTAAGTCTGACTGCGGTATGATATTTACCGGTTAATTTACTTTGCCGGCGGACAAATTTTATATGATATTCTTTTCCGGTAAGTCCCATAGAGCCACCTCAATTAAGTTGATAACGGTTGAAGTTTGCGTTTTGACGGATCCGTGTTTAACAGTTGGAACATAAGAGTATCTTCCGGGAATTCATCTTCAAATGGCAGAATTGTATCTCCGTAGAACACAAGACCGTGACCGGGTTTTGAACCTTTAACATACTTGATTTGTGCGTCTGAAATTTCAAGCTTTTGTTGTAAAATCTGTCTGTCACCGTCACTCTGATTCAGCATATAGATGAAGTCGGAGTTATCAAGAATATTTTCGATTTCCGGTGATGAGAGCAAGTCTTTAACATTTTGCGTAATTCCCGTCGGCACACCGCCCCACTTACGGAAACGCTTCCACATTTCAACAGAATATTTAGCAGTCTGTTCTTCACGCAAAAGCAAGTGAAATTCGTCAATATAGTAGCGTGTTGTCTTTTTACCTCTGTTCTGAGCCACTCTGCTCCATACCTGATCCTGAATAATGAGCATAGCAATCTTTTTAAGCTGACTGCCGAGCTCTTTAATGTCAAAGCAGACAAGTCTGTTACTGATGTCAATGTTGGTGCGGTATGAAAATACATTATGAGAACCCGTTACATACATTTCGAGCGAGTTATGTACCCTGCTTAACACATTTATAACATCGGGTGCAGTAAATTCCTTGTTAAGGTCTGCGAGTGTCGGCATATTGTCCTTTGTCGGATTATTCATCAGATAATCGTTGTACAATCGCCTTGTACATTTATCAATCGCCGAACGCTCCTCCGAGGTTAATCCGTACTTATCAGCCACAACAAGCTCACACAGAGAAATGAGAAAATCCGATTTTGTGGAGATTGGATTTTCTCCCTCCATATCGTCAATCAGATTGATGTCAAGCGGATTTATGTGATGAGGACTGTTGGTAGATATTTTTACAACCTGACCGTCAAGATGTTCAACGAGTGGATAATATTCGCCTTCGGGATCAGTGATGAGAATATCATCATTCCTTGTAAGAAACACATCGGTCAACTCACGCTTAACAGAAAACGATTTACCCGAACCCGGTGTACCGAGATACAAGCCGTTAGGATTCTTTAATTTAAGTCGGTCTGCTAAAATCATATTTTTTGTTACCTGATTAACTCCGTAGTAAGCACCGCCCGGCTGAAAGATTTCTTGCGTGGAAAATGGAATAAACACAGCTACAGAGCTTGTCGGTAAGTTACGGATAATCGGTACTGCATTGTATCCTATCGGCAGTGATGATGCAAGAGCTTTTTCCTGCATATAATCAAGTGAGATAAGTTTACAATTGTTCTTTTGAACAATTCTGGACAGCGTTTCAAGCTGTAATTCGCTCTTATTTTTGCTTGAAGCATAATTTCTGATTGTTACCGTAATATTAAAAAGCCTTTCATTCTTGCTGTTTAGATCTTCAAGCATAGTTTTAAGCTCATCAAGATAAATTTGAATGTTCTCCGGCAAAATATCTGAGTCATAACCAGCCTGAAAAGCCTTTTTTTGCTCATCAATTTTCATTTTTTGAACATCTGAAAGTTTGCCCCTGATATATTTGAGAGCTTTGAGTTGGTCAAACGGCATAATATGAAAATTGAGGGAAATCAGTCCGTCTGTATTATCAAGAAAATCAGCAATTATACCGTCCGATAATTCGCCTGCAAGAATATTGATTGATGTTATGCAGCCGTAAGCGTCATTGATTTCAAATTTATTTTTACCAACAAATTTTACCGAAGACGGAGCGATGAAATCTTTTGTATCGTACCCTTTTTTTACAAGTTCCCAGTCAAAAAGAAACGGCTGAGCAGAGTAAGGATTAAGCGATTGATACATAGATTCAAGTCTTTCTTTGCCGTTAAGCTTATGTGCAGATACTTTCATATCTCCGAAAAGTCGTACAATTTCATTTGATACTGTTCCGAGCTTTGCTCTTGCTTCACGCAAGTTTTTTGCTTCAGTTGAAAATGTAAGATACTTTTTAACACTTCTGCCGTTTTTTCCGCCTATGAGATTTTTGACTCTGATGTTGCTATATTCCTTACGAACATCATTAAAATCGTCATCAACATCATCAATCTTGACATACTTAATCATTGCATCTTTGTCAATGATTTGATTTTCATAAGTATTCTGAAACTCAATTGATTCGTCAAAGTAATTGAGAATATCGCACCAGTTAGTAAACTTTACACCTTTTTCATCAAATGTTGCGAGCTGATAGTTGGTGTCATAAAATTCAACTGTTTGAGAATAGCGTTTGCCCGAAATATGACAAGTACCGTCAGGAAACATAGTCTTGTATGGGATTATCGCTTGCGTAGATGACTTAGAACCCTCGTTTTGTTTTTTAAGGGTTGCCATACGCTTTTTTATAGCGATTATCTCATCCTTAGTCAGAGTATTATTTTTTCTTTTTGATTTTGTCAAATATATTCACCTTCTTTTGAGTATCAAATTCTGAAGTGTCAACTCCTGCTCTTTTAAGTTTAGTACGGAGTTTATTATATTCAATCTGATTTTCAATTGCTTTAAACGCATTTATAGGTTGAAATGTGCGTACTCGTGGTTTACGAAAAAATGTAATTATCAATTTGAGATATTCTTCAAGAAACATACCGTTTTTATTAAATAAACCACACGCTATGCCCGGAAAAGCTAAAAAGCCAAGAGCAAAAACCGAAACAGTAAGATTGTCGGTTAAGGCTTTAGAAACGAAAAATGCAGGAATGCCCATAGCAATACCAATGCCAAAACAAATAGCCTGCCTTTTCGTCAAACCAAAAATAAACTTTTGCTTGATAAGGCTCAAATCTTTAGGTATTCGCACAAAATTTTGTTGCATATTTCCTCCTTTCAACTTCTGCCCCAGTGGGGCAGAAGTTAAATGTAACGAAGTTAATGTGCTGCAAATGCAGACTTTGATATGTTTGATGTCCTGAACATTGTGAAAATGAACGCTATAACAAAACCAAGTAATGTTGCCATAGTCATTACTACATCCTGTCCGCTCATCATATTCGACAATGTATTGTTGAATAAAGTTTTAAAAATTGCCAGAGCGACAATGATGAAAAAGCCCTGAAAAGCAAGAGCAAGCAGATTTCTCAGCCAGTTTTTGCCGATATCGCTCCAGTCTTTATTCATAAAGCTTGCCATAGGTATAGGGGAAATAGACAGCATCATATACACATCAATAATCCTTGATGCAAGCACAATTACGATTGCAGCCAACAAGACAAATGTCACAATAATAATCACAAATGCAATTATCAAGGTAGTTATCAGAGTACCTATATCCTGTGCCATTAGTGCTTGATGAAACTCAGAAGAATTTACTACATCGGTAGATATAAATTTACCGCTTCCAAATAAAGTGTTTAATCCGGAATTTACAGCGTCTGTTCCGAAAACAAAAATACCGGTTGCAATGTAAAACACATTGCTTACAAGCATAATTCCGCAAAATGTTTTTAGAATCCAACGGATGAAAATCGAATCATCAAAATCTTTGAAATTATTGCCTTCTACGACCATTGAAAAAAGCTCGTAACACACAACTATCATAAGCATAAAGGCTCCGATGGGTACAATTACATTGTTTGATAATTTTTCAATTGTTGTCCAAATACTTGTACCACCGGAACCGGTTGTACCGGTAAAGGTTGTAGGATTACCGAGAAATTGTGAAAAAATACCGTTTACACCGGTGTTGTCACTATTGTTAAGAGCTCCCGAAAGCATATCGTTAACGGTGTTAAGACAACCTTCAATTGCTCCCGATAAAATTCCTTTAAACCAATTTTCAAGAGCATTCATAAAATCTTCAACAATCCAGATAATCGCCCTCTTTCTTACTTGTTTCCATATGCGGATATGGACATAAGTTTATTATCATCAAAATAATCAGCCTGACTGAGCCTGTGACATCATATTACCGAGAACAGGCACAATAAGTACGCCGACAGCAATCAAGGCTATTCCTGCCATTAACTGTTTCATTCCCTGTGATTTTGCTGATGTGCGATAAAGAAGTAAAAGAAGTGTAAAAAATTTTGCCGTTCCTATCCGGCACTTGCGCATTGTGTCGGATAGGTTGGGCGGTCATTCGGGCAAGTCTACCTTGCCGACGAAAGAGTAATAGATTTCAATTTCCTGTCTGCGGGTTCCGTTCTCGTCATAGCTGCACTCATGCACTATGATTTTCTCCACAAATTCCCGCAACAGGGTAGGGGTAAGTTCCTCAAAATTCATGTTCTTGCGGACGATATTCATAAACTTCCCGGCGTTTACGGTGGCTTCCTGTGCTTTGGAAAGTTCCGCCTGTAATGCGGCGGCTCGCTCTTTCAATTCTTTCTGCTCTGCTTCATAGTCTGCCGACAGTTCCGTAAACCGTTCATCAGAAATGCGCCCGGTCACGCTGTCCTCATACAGACGCTTGAAGATAGCGGAAAGTTCGCCGATACGCTTCTCGGCGGCTTCCAGTTCCTTTTTCTTTGCGGCGTTCCTGCGCTTGCCCCCGTCCTCGTTCTGCTCAATCAGCAGCTTCATAAAGCGGGCTTCGTGCTTCGCCGCATAGCTGGTAACTTTCCGCAGATTGTCCGTCACTCCGGCGGTCAACAGGTCGGTGCGGATAAAGTGCGCCGTACAGTCATGGGTACGCTTCTTGTAGCTGCCGCAGATGTAGCAATCCTGCTTCCGGGCGGCGTTCTGGTAACGCTGCTGATAAAGGACGCTGCCGCAGTCGGCGCAGAACAGCAAACCGGAAAACAAGCCCACTTCATCATAGCGGTTCGGGCGTTTGCGCTGCTTTCGTAACTCCTGCACTCGCTCCCACGTTTCCCCGTCAATGATAGACTCATGGTGGTCTGGGAAAATCGCCTGTTTCTCAATGGGGTTTTCTACGCTGTGCTTGGTCTTGTAGGACGGCTTCTCCGTTTTGAAGTTTACCAGACAGCCCGTGTACTCCCTGTTTTCAAGGATATGTACAACGGTGTTCGTCGCCCACTTGCACTCATAGCCGGGGTGGTAGCGGCGGGTGCTGCCCGTCCTGCGGTATTCCAGCGTCCCCGGCGTGGGGATCTGCTGCTCCGTGAGCATACGGGCGATTTTGGTCGGCCCGTTCCCGGCAAGGCACAAGCTGTATATCTGCTTGACTACGGGGGCGGCTTCCTCGTCAATGATGAAATTTTCGTCCTCGTCCATGAGGTAGCCATACACGGGCTTGCTTGTGACAGGCTTGCCGCTCATGCCCTTAGACCGTTTTACTGCCTTGATTTTCTTGCTCGTATCTCTCACCAGCCATTCATTGAAAATGTTCCGCAGCGGGGCAAAATCATTGTCGCCCTGTGCGCTGTCCACTCCGTCATTGATAGCGATAAAGCGGACGCCTTTCTGTGGGAATATCATTTCTGTGTACATTCCCACTTGCAGGTAGTTTCGCCCTAACCGGGACATATCCTTGACTATGACGGTGCCGACTTTTCCGGCTTCAATGTCCGCAAGCATGGCTTGAAAACCCGGTCTTTGGAAGTTCGCCCCAGAATAGCCGTCGTCTGTGTACCATTGCAGATTAGAAAAGCCGTTCTGCTTTGCGTAGGTTTCAAGGATTCGCTTCTGGTTGCTGATAGAATTGGATTCCCCTTGCAGTTCGTCCTCGTGGGATAATCTCGGATAAAGGGCGGTAATAAGGTTTCGGGTGGTCTGTCTTAACATAGTGTCCTCCATTTCCGACAGCCAGCCCCACTATTCCGTAGCTTTATTGTACCACGGAACAGGGGCGGTTGTATAGCGGTTTCTGCTTCTTTACGTCCCGTCAAAATGACGGTTTTGATGTAGCAAAATCTTCTCTGGGACAAGAAGTAGAAAATTTCAAAAGAATGTGATATACTTTACTCCGAAGCAAAAATGACATAGTTGAGGAAACAAAAATGGAGCAAAAAATATATCGCTTTTTGGGCGTAAATCAGTATCGCAAGTTTGTTATTAAAGTGAAAAAGCTGTATGATAAATGGCGCGGCAAACAAGATACGGATAACTATTTCTTGAAAGATTATTCCAAAGAGGGGATTATCTTTTTGAAAAATCAGTTTATAAAAAATGCAAAAATACATTCATTAGGCGTTTTCGCTGGTTTACTTGCTATGCTGGTTGCCGATTACTTATGGGTGCAAATAATTGCATTTCTTATTTTTCTGCATAATCTATACTGTGTAATGATACAAAGATATAATCTTATTCGTATCAATGCTTTATTGCAAAAAAAGAAATCACACCGACAAAAATCAATGTAAAATATCATTCCTGCGGTCATGCTCCCCGACATGACCGCTTTTCCTTTGTCTGGCATTATGCTGTATGCGGCGTATTCTGTCCGGCTCTGGCTTCGGCTTCCAGCACTTTCATCATTTTGTCGGCGGCGGTGGCGGTAGTGTTCTCCTTGAAATAGCCGGAAACGACAAGGACAGAGTTGCCTACACGGATTTCCGTCACGCAATCCGGGCGGCGGGCGGTGCAGTCATGCTTTGGGGTGTTGGTCATAGGCGGCTCTCCTTTCCATTCAGCAGCGTTTTCAAGCGTTTCATTTTCTCCTGTGCCGTGGCTTTTCTGAAATTCTCCCCGGTAAAACGGACGGGGGAACACATTTCAAGCAGACGGTCATAAATGCGGGCGTGGGCGGTGTCCTCCGGGTGCTGCAATTCCTCCAGCGTGAGATTGGTCGTAACGATTAGCGGCTTGTTGCTGCGGTATCGGCTGTCAATCACGTTGTAGACCTGCTCTAAACCGTATTCCGTCCCCCTCTCCATGCCGAAGTCGTCAAGAATGAGAAGCGGGAAGCTGCAAAGGCGGGATATATATTCGTTCCTGTCCTTGAAGCTGGCAGCAAGGTCACCCAGTATCAATGCAAAGTTCGTCATACACACGGCAATTTCACGCTCCATGAGGGCGTTTGCAATACACCCGGCGAAATAACTCTTGCCTGTGCCGACTTTGCCCCACAACAGCAAGCCGATATTTTCCGCTTTCATCTGCTCCCAACATTCCGCATAAGAACGGGCGTGTTTCATCTGCGGGCATTTCCCGTTGTCGTTTTCAAACGTCCATTCCCGCATAGCCGGATTGGTAAAGCCCCGCTGCTTCAAACGCTCAACAGCTTCAAGGTGGGTGCGCCGCTTCTCGGCGGCTTCCCGCTTTTCCCGCTCTGCCCGCTGGCAGTCGCACTCTGCCGGGTGGCGGTCACGCCCGAACAGGCTCTTGCCCTCCGGGAAATAGGCTTCTTTCGGCTTGCGGCACTTCCCGCAGTATAAAAGCCCGTCCTCCCCGGTATAGTCCTCCGGCTCCGGCGTGGTCTGTGTCATATTCAAAACCATATCGTCAAACTGGCTCATAAACTTTCTCCCTCCCTACAAGAATAGTCCGGGATGCCCTTTCTCCCGCCTCCCTTTGCTGCGTCCTCCTGCGCCCACTTGTAAATCGTGGCTGCATGGCTCCTGTATTTCTTCCCGCTGGAAGCGATATGGCAGGATAGGCGGTCAATGTAATACTCCCACTTGCCGGGAAGTTCTGCTTTCAGTTCGGCAAGTTCCTTGTCCGAAAGAAATACATTGTTGTATCTGCCATAGGCGGCGGGGTGTCCCGTTTCTAACTCTCTCTCTTTTTCTATCTCTATATCTATCTCTTTCTTTATCTCTATCTCTGGTGGACGAATGTCGGACAAATGTCCGCCGTTTGTCCTGGGCGGCAAAAGCGCCCGGTTTTCCAGCCTTGCAGCCCGTTTCCGCTCCGCTTCGGTAGAGGACTGACCTATCATCAGTTCAATGTCGGTCATGTAGAGAAGCCCGCTGTCAAGCTGCTCCACAAGCCCCAACTGCCGGAAAATCTCTAAAGCCCGTTCAACCGTCCCTATCTGGTGGCGGGTAAGCGTCGCAATCATCTGCGCCGTATAGGGGATATGTTCGTCAAGCTGTAACTTCCCGCCGTTTTTCAGCGATTTTAAGTACAGCTTCAACAGGATATTGGAGTACAAAATCCCGTCTTTCATATCCTCCAACAGCACAATGGAGTCGCTGTCAAAAAAGTTCTCTTTCAGCTTGAGGTAGTAATATTTGCGGTTATCTGCCATTGGCTGCGCCCTCCTTTTTCCAGCGTTTGGAGTAGTAGCGGGGGCAGAGTATGATAATCGCCCGGAAGCTCTGCTTGCAGTCACGGGTACAGCCCCGGCATAGGTCGTTGTATGTGATACGGTTGCGGTGGTTGAGGAAGAAAGACCATTCCTCTTTCCGCTTCTTGCTCATTCTTGGCAATCGTAGGCTCCTTTCTGCCGCTTCTATCGGCGTGGCGGGATAGGCGGCATTTTCTGTATGTTCTCGGTGTCATTTTCGGGCTTTTTCTGCTCTGTAAGCCCCGTTTGGAAGTCGGGGAGTATTGCGGTAAGGGGAAAGCCCGTACCCTTGTTTTTGTATGGTTTCGGTATCATTTCGGGGCGGTCTTTAACGCTCCTGTTCGTGCTTCTTCTGCTGGCTCGGCTCCCGGCGCAAAATCTGGTCGATGTTGCCCTTGACGGTCTGAAGCTGACGGACACGCTCATGCTTTTCCCGGTAGTCGTTATATCCGGCGTTTTTCTGGACGGTCAACGTCTGGATTTCCTCTTGGAGTGCTTTCCGGCTCGGCAGCTTCTTGATACCATGCTCCCGGAAATATCGGGTAGCTGCTTCGGCTATGATAAAATCGCTTTCGTGCTGCTCCCGGTAGGCTCTGCGGGCTTTGTCCGATTTCTGCGCTTTCAGACCGTCACGGGCGGGCTTCGTGCTGATGTAGCTTAGGAGATTGCGCTGCAATTCCTTTTTGTCTGATATGGTGGCTTCCAGTGCTTTCAATCCGGAAAGGCTTTCCTGCATATCAGCATGGGCGGCGGTAAGGGCTTCGTCCAGTTCTTCCGGGGAAGAAAAGCCGTATTGCTGGTAGGCGGCAAGGGTAGCCGCCATTTGCTTTAGGTTGTGCATGGTCGCCCACTTCTCATAGCCCCGTCCCTTGCCCTCGGCCTTCTTTGCGGCAATATCAACCATGCGCTGTACGCCGTCATTCTTTGGGGCGCTTTTCGCTGGTTTTGTCCTCTGTAACCGCTCTTTGATACTGGCGGGGTATTCCGGTATGGCTGCGGCTTTTTCGGCGGCTCTGGCGGCGTTCTGTTCCAACATGGAGAGGACAGCGGTGCGGTCAAAATCGTCCCCCAGCTTACGGGCTGTGATAGGCTTTGACCTATCCGGCGTGAGGTAGGATAGCCGCCCCCGGCTCTCCTTGACGGTCACGCCCTCACGGAGAAGTAGAGAAGAAAACTCGTCAAGGCTGGTTGCTTTTGAAAGTGCGTCCCGGATAGTCCGGCGCAGCTTCGCCTTGTCCGTTTCAAACTTGGTCGTCCGGGGTGCAATCCCTCCGGCAATCATGGGGGCATTGCGCTCGTCCAGTGCGGCTTGTCCTTTCTTCTGCGCCCAGTATTCCCGGTCACTCACTCGCTCCTTGCTGCCATTCAAGAGGTCAATCTGATAAAGCCCCTCGCTGTGGCACATTTCCATGACTTCGGCTTTCAGATAGTTCATGGCTGCGTCCGTACAACGGTGCTTGCAGCCAGCCCGCCGGTCTGCCGGTCTGTCCATGTGGGGCAGCATAGGAACCTGGGCAATCCGCAAGGAATTGATTACGATATGCACATGGATATTTTCGGTGTGGTTATGCCCGTCCGGGTGGGTGCATACAAGGGCTTGGTGTCCGGGAAAATGCTCGGCGCAAAACTTCTCGCCCAACTCCTGCGCCCGGTCAACGGTCAAGCCGTTGTCCGGGCCGTCACGGGGGTCAAAGCTGATGATATAATGGTGGCTCTTTACGTCCTCCCGCTTCTGGTTCTTGCCATAGCGGAGATTGGAGCGCATACAGGCAACGGCAAAATCCTCCCCGTCACAATTCAGAGAGGAAATGCGGTAGTCTGTCCTCGGTATCAGCCGCCCGTCTGCGTCAAGGGTGGGCTTCATGGTAAACTCGTCATGCTCGAATGTGAGGTACTTTTCAGCGTCCCCGTAGTCCGCATTTTTAGAGCTGATATGTTTGAGTATCGCCAACAGCATCACCTACTTTCTTGAGGACTTCAAACTTGAGGGCGGCAAGGTCGGCGGCGGCTCCCCGTACCTCGCCGGATAAGCTGGCGTAGGGTGCGCCGTACTCATTCAAAAAGCGGGCTATCTGGTTTAAGTTGCCGCCGATCCGCCCGTACTCGGCGGTTAGCTTCCCGACAGCGGAAAGCAATTCGTCATTGACGGGGGAAACGGTAATCACGGGGCGTATGGTCGCCCCTCGTATGGCTTGCCGGATAAACTCGGACTGGCTGATTTGATAAGCCGCCAGCCGCTCCATAAAGTCGGCGTGTTCTTCATCAGACAGCCGGGTTTTTACCACATGGCGGCGGTGGGGCGTGTTGTATTTCTTTCGCATGGTATGACCTCCTTTCGGTTGCCGCATGACAGCGGCGGGATAAGCGGCGCAAGCCGCAAAGCAGGGTTTGGGGAAGGCACTCCCCAACAAGATTCCCGCAGGGGCAAAATGAGCGGATAAGCGAATTTTGGTACTGTGGTAGAATCTTGCTCTAAGTAAGCCGTAGATTTCCCCTTGCACTTACTACTCGTATAGCTGCCGCCTGTTTTGGCCGGATTTCTGCAAAAATCTTACGGCGTGGGGCGATTTTTACCCGCAGTTCTTTCTTTCCGCTAAAGATACATTTCAAAGGCCGCCAGCTACCCGCTTGCCGGGAATTTTCTCAAATTTTCCTTTGCCTTAGAAATACAGAAAATGCAGATTTGGCTACCGCCGCAGAAAATTTTTTGTTTCCGGCTTCACCTACCTACTACGGATGACTTTGCGATTTTGCCAAACGGATAAAGAAAAAAGCAGCAAATCTTTTTCAGACTTACTGCTTTCGCTGGCCGCCGATGGGCGGTGGATATTCAGTTTTGAAAGTTCAGGTCAGGTTGGCCCGATGATGGATAGCACAATAAATTCCTGTTTTCCCTTTAAGGCATTGTGCATTTTTTCTATTTCTCTTGATGATTATTTTTTTCATAATCAATCAATAGTAACTGTGCGGTGTCATATATTTTTCAGTCAACGTGACAAAACAAGGGTGT
>OLNE01000954.1_pt1 | contig 23271 bp, 18 predicted proteins | sample 1672431 | NCBI WGS metagenome assembly OLNE01 (sample SAMEA3136685, study PRJEB25190) | human gut metagenome | reverse complement strand
AAGAGGACTGGGAAGGCTGGAAGCTGCTGACAGAAACTCTGGGCGACCGGGTTCAGCTGGTCGGTGATGACCTGTTCGTTACCAACACAAAGAGACTGTCCAAGGGCATCGAGCTGGGCAGCGCGAACTCCATCCTGATTAAGCTGAATCAGATTGGTTCCCTGTCCGAGACCATCGACTGCATCCGCATGGCAAAGAAGGCAGGAATGACCGCTGTGGTTTCCCACAGATCCGGCGAGACCGAGGATACCACCATCGCAGACCTGGCAGTGGCACTGAACACCGGACAGATTAAGACCGGTGCGCCGGGAAGATCCGAGCGTGTGGCAAAGTACAACCAGCTTCTCAGAATCGAGGAACAGCTGGGTGACGCCGCATCCTATGCAGGCTTCAACGCATTCAATGTAATCAGAAAATAATTCACGATTTCAATAGGCACGAACTAAAGACTTGGTGTAAAGAAACGGAAGGCAAATGGCCGGAACGGTTTCTTGCACCAAGTCTTTTTGTGTTCGCTATTTTTCTAATTACACCGCCATCGGGCAGAGCACCAGATACGCCAGCATGTAATGGCAAAAGCTTCCCGCCATGACGAAGAGGTGAAACAACTCATGGTTTCCGAAGCCGATATTGTTGGCCGGAATGATTTTCAGCTTGAGGGCGTAGATCACTCCGCCGACGGTGTAAAACAATCCTCCGGCCAGAAGCCAGAGGAATCCGGCGGAAGAAAGGTTGGCATAAATCGTGGGCAGGACGGAAATGCAGAGCCAGCCCATTCCGATGTACATCACGGAAGAGACCCATTTCGGACAGGTCACCCAGAAGAATTTGAACAGCATTCCCAGTGCGGCCACAATCCAAACCGCGATGAGGAGCCGGGTTCCGGCCTTTCCCGGAATGGCAATCAGGCATACCGGGGTATAGGAGCCGGCAATCAGTACGAAGATGCTCATGTGGTCCAGGCATTTCAGGCGATGGTTCCGAACTTCATCCAGATTAAATGCGTGATAGGATGCGCTGGCACCGTACAGCAGAACCATGCTCAGCATGAAAACCCCCATGGAAATCAGCGCCCGAAGCGGTGCACCGCCGAAGGCCCCGTGAATCAGAAGGAGCGGGGTCGCGACGATGGCCATCAGGAATCCGATAAAATGAGTCAGCGAACTGATGGGATCTTTGGCGCGGAATACCGGGCAATCCTTCGATGCCTCGGTACCGCCGGGAACGGAATTGGTGGAATAAGATAATTTCTGCATTGGGATACCTCCTGTAAAAAACGTTCGGTTCGGATTCGAGCGTGAGATCAAATTTGCGAACGTTGTAATCAACTCCTCGTCATCGGTTATTGAATATCCGATTACCATATATTAGCGGTTATTCAATAACTTGTCAAGAGTTACCGAAAATGTTATTGACGGTTATTGATATTTGCTATACAATGAATATCAGGTATTCGAAACAGGAGAAAATGATGACACAGAAAGAAAACGAAAAGAACAAAAGCATTCAAGCGGACATCCAGCGCACTCTGGATTCCCTGCATTTGCCGGAATACAAGGAGATTCCGGACGTGGGGCTGTATCTGGAGCAGGTGACCCGTTTTATCAATACCGCACTGGAATCCTTTCCGGATATGAGCGTCACCCCATCCATGATTAGCAATTACGTGAAGCTGAAGGTGGTGACCCGTCCAGAGAAGAAAGCCTACTCCCGGGATCAGATCGTGGCCCTGCTGTTCGTGGCCGTGGCAAAGACCGTACTGTCCATGGACAACATCCGAAAGGCCTTTGAAATCCGCCGCCAGAACAGCGACGTGGAAACGGGATACGAATATTTCCGAAGAAGCCTGGAGCATGCCCTCACCTCTTTCGGGAAAGACCCGCTACCGTGGAATCCGGAAGAAATTCCGCAGGACGTCAGCGAGGAAGCGCTGAATGTGGTGGATTACACCGCCTCCGCCATCGCGTATAAGATGTATCTGAATCTGTATTTCGACGCAATCAAAGAACCGGGCACCTCCAAATAGTTAAAAAATAAACGGCAAAAAGCCTGAAAAGCCCTTTATTAAAGGGTTTCAGCGGTGTATAATAACCAACGGAGTATTTATAGAAAAAACCAATGGTTATTTTGCAGGAGGAGTATTGCAAATGGAAATCGCAAAAAATGCAGGAATCACATACAAGCAGACACCGGTTGCCAACGGCACCCTGGTAAAGGTCATCAAGGCGGCGATGGCTTCCCATCTGGAGGACGAGAAGGGGTGGAACTACTACGTTTCCAAGTCCAAGGAGGCGATTGCCGAGCTGGCGGAATCCGGTGAGAATGCCGCCGAAGTGAAGGATGCACCGGCCGTTATCGTTCCGGTATACGCACCGGCAAAGGAAGCGCCGACCGCAGAGGATGTGGAGAGAAGCCGCGCCATCGGAAACATGCTGGTACTCATGGAAGAAATCGGTCTGGCCGGCACCTGGGTGAGCGTGATGTGTGACGAAGCGCAGCAGAAGAAGGTGGCGGAAGCCATGCACATTTCTTCGGAATTCATGCCGATGGGCATTCTGACTCTGGGCTATCCGGAGCAGGATGCAGAAGAGGATAAGCCGGGCAAAATGAAAAAGAAAGCCGAGGAATGTTTCCGCAAGAAGATTCACTTTGTGGACACGTTGGGCAGATACTAAGAACTTTGTGTCGGAAGCGAAAGACTTCCGGCACTTTTTTTACAAAAAAATCCGTGTATGAATTGCAGTATAATCCGTAAAAAGATATAATGAAAAAGATTATGAATCAATACCGTTTTGGTTAGTTGGAAAGGACAGAGAAAGATGAAACAGTTAGAAGAGACGAAAAGCAACGGATTGGCACTGATACCGTTCCTGTTGTTCATTGTGATCTATATGGGCGCCGGAATCATCCTGCAGATGCGGGGGGTGGAGATGGCGTTCTATCAGTTCCCGTCGGTGGTGGCCATGTCCATTGCGGTAATTGTCGCATTTGTCATGTTCCACAAGGCGGGCATTAACGAGAATTTTGCGACCTTCGCCAAAGGCGCTGCCAGTGAAGACGTGGTGACCATGCTGATGATCTACCTGCTGGCCGGCGGATTCTCCGCAGTGGCCGGTGCGATGGGCGGAATCGAATCCACGGTAAACCTGGGCGTGTCGATTATTCCGGCACACCTGCTCACTGCAGGCATCTTCGTGATTTCTGCTTTTATGGCGACGGCGACGGGAACCTCCATGGGAACCGTGGGCGCGATTGTGCCGATTGCCGTGGGCGTTGTGGATAAAGCGGGCTTGAGCATGCCTTTGGTGATGGCGGCCTGCATGTCCGGCGCGATGTTCGGCGACAACCTGTCCATGATTTCGGATACCACCATCGCCGCGACCCGGACTCAGGGCGTAGAGCTGAAGGATAAGTTCCGCACCAACTTCTGGTGCGCCCTTCCGGCGGCCATCATCGCACTGGCGCTGTTAGTGGCATTCGGCCGTCCGGAACATGCGGTGGCAATTCCTGCCGGAAACTATGAGCTGATCAAAGTGGTTCCGTACATGCTGGTACTGGTGCTGGCGCTGCTGGGAATCAACGTATTCCTGGTGCTGCTCTTTGGCATCGTGTCCGCCGGCATTATCGGAATTGTCTGCGGCGACCTGACCGTGATTACTTTTGCCACCAATGTGTGGGAAGGTTACAAAAGCATGATTGAAGTGTTCCTGCTGTCCATGTTCGGCGGCGGCGTGGCGGAGCTTACGGCGAAATACGGCGGGCTTCAGTGGATGATCGAGAAGCTCAGCGGAATTTGCAAGGGAAAGAAATCCGCCCAGGCGGCGCTGTGCGTGCTGGCGGGAGTGACGGATATGGCGACGGCCAACAACACCGTGGCCATCATCGTGGACGGAAATATGGCCAGATCCATCAGCGAGAAGTACAAGATCGATCCGAGAAAAACCGCGTCCATCCTGGATGCGTTCACCTGCATCTTCCAGGGCATGATTCCGTACGGTGCCCAGTTCCTGCTGGTGGCATCCCTGACCAAGGGACGAGTGAGCCCGCTGGACATCATACCGCTGCTGTGGTACCTGTTCCTGCTGGGACTTTTCACCGTGCTGTCCTTCCTGATTCCAAGCTACGAGAAATTGACCCTTCCCGGCGAATGGGATTGGGAGAACCACACCGTCATCCGATAGTTGTGGAAGGAGATGAATTGGAATGGGAAAAAATCGAAATCAGGTCATCGTGCGGGCCAGCGTGGTGGGCACCCGGCTGGCGGCAAAACCGGCGGATCGGGAGCATCCTCTGGGACACGGCGGGTGGAATTCCTCAGCGCCCGCGTGATTGCCCTGATCATTCTCTACGCGGGCATTACGGCTTTGGTGGAGTCCGTGACGAAAATCCTCCATCCCAAGACGCCGAACTATACCGGCGTTACCCTGCTGATCGTGGTGGTCAGCTTCGATTCCCCGGACCGGATGGAGACGATGAAACAGGTTCGCCGAAAAGTCCTTCAATGGATGCCGGACCTGAAGCTTCGAATTCGGATGGATGCGGATCTCAGCGATTGATTTTCCGCAATAAGTGTTAAGGTTTCTTAAGAATTGTTAAGATTGGGCTCCGGATGTTGTACACCGGAGCCCAATTCAGTATAATTAATATCATTAATTTCGACCGATACTGTAACAGCATGGGGAAAGAAAGGATAGAATTATGTCGCATATGATTGAACTTCATAACGTATCGAAGTTCTACAGCAATAAGGATACCGTGAGTACCGGATTTTCCAAGGTGGATCTCAACCTGGATATGGGGGAATTCGTGGTGATTACCGGCGAGAGCGGCAGCGGCAAGTCCACGCTGCTGAACGTCATTTCCGGACTGGACAGCTATGAAGAGGGGGAACTTTTCATCGCGGGAGAGGATACCAGCGGCTACCGAACGGAAGATTACGAACGGTACCGGAAGAAATACATCGGAAATATTTTCCAGGACTTCAACCTGGTGAACAGTTATACCGTATACCAGAACGTTGAGCTGAGCATGATGCTGTCCGGCATGCCTCGGTCGGAGCAGAAGCAGAACATCCCGGAATACATCGAGATGGTGGATATGACGGCCTATACCAAGACCAAGGCATCCAAGCTTTCCGGCGGACAGAAGCAGCGGGTGGCCATCGCCCGGGCGCTGGCAAAGAACGCCCCGGTTATCGTGGCGGACGAACCGACGGGAAATCTGGACAGTGCCTCCGCAGAGAAGGTGATGGAAACCTTGCATCGGATTTCCAAAGATCGCCTGGTGGTTATCGTAACCCACAACTACGAACAGGCGGCGCCGTACGTTACCCGAAAAATCACCATGCATGACGGCCGAATTATCGAGGATAAAAAAATTCAGCCCGCGGCAGGGGACCTTTCCGATGATGAGATGGAATCCTATCTTCATCCGGAGGAAGAACGAAAGGAAAAAGAAGCGGCAAAGCCTCGCAGCGGCGGAAGAGCCATGAGAAATGAAGAGGCGGAAACCGGAGGGAAAGGAAGAAGAAAGGGCCGGGGGCGGAGGAATCCTTTTGCGGAAGCACCGGTATACCGGAAGATGTCGGCCGGGTCGCAGCTTCGGCTGGGGGTTCGGAACACCTTCAACCTTCCGGCGAAATTCATTTTGCTTTTATTGGTGTACCTGTTTGTCACGGCGGCGGTGCTGAGTCAGTACGCGTCCACGAAGCAGGCCCTCCATTCCAACGATTTGATGGGGTACAACAATTACTTCACGGATACCTCCCCGGAGCGGCTGATTCTCACCAAGAAGGATGGGAGTGCTTTCACCACTTCGGATTACGAGAGCCTTCAGAAGATGGACAATGCGGATTACATCATCAAGGGCGATGCGGGCATCGATACCGGAATCATGTTTGAGTCCGACGATATCGATATCAGCGGACCGATGTATCCGGTGAGCTGCCTGAAGGAAAAGCCGACCATCGGCCGCCTTCCGAAGAAGGATACGGAGGTGGTGCTGGTGGCGGATCCGGAATGCTATTCCTACGATGCCATCAAGGAGATGGACAAGAAGATTCTGGGGAAAAAATACTACATCGATGCCCTGAATTCCATGGCGATACAGGGCGGCGACCGGCTGATTAAGGACAAGGTGACCGTGGTCGGCGTGGTTTTGCTGAGCGAAGATGCCGGCCGGTCCAGCAACGGAAACGTCATGATTTACGTAACGGATAACGTGGCGGCTCGGGTGCTGGTAAAGACCGCAGCGGCCTCCTCCGCCGTGACGTTGGACTTTAACGGTACGAAGAGCGATTACAGCGGCATGCAGGTGGTGTATCCATCCAAGAAGGTGCCGAAGGGCGAGGTATACATTTCCGAAGACCAGGCATACCAGTTCTACGAAGAAGGTGCGGCGCGGGGAAAGACCATGGGTCTTCACGTGAAAAACCATTATTTTGAGGAGTCTCGGGATTTCCGAATCGGTCAGGTGTTCAAAGCCGACAATATCCGGAGCCTGCTGGGTCTTTCCAAAAACAATTACGACGAATACACGTCCAACGTGTACATCAATCCGTCGGATTACAACAAGATTTTCAATCAGGGAAATTTCCAGAGCAGCTTTTTCATGAAGGACGAGAAGCTGTCCGATTCCACGGTGAAGGCCCTGGAAAGCGCCGGATACAAGGTGCTGGTGATTAAGGATACCTTTACGGATGCCACCGGCGGGTATGCGTTTATCCTGCGGATGTTCAGCATGGTTCGCCTGGCACTGGAATTCATCGTGCTGTTCTTCATTTCCTATGCGGTAATCCGGTTGATCATGCGGTCCCGAAATTCCTATTACTCGACCTTGCGAATTTTGGGCGCCAGCCGGAAGAATACGGATAACATCCTGCGCATCGAGCTGCTGCTCATGATGCTGATTTCCTATGGCGGCGTTTTGGTGGGAAGCAACCTGGTACGGCGGGGAATTGTCGCGGTGCCGGCGGTGAATGAGCGACTGGCGTTCCTGTCCGCGACGGATTATTTCATCCTGTTCGTCGGACTTCTGGTGATGTCCCTCCTGATTGCGAAGAGATATTCCCATAAAATCTTCAGCAAGAGCGCTATGAAAGTTTACAGAGAGGAGGCGTAGATATGATTGAACTTCAGAATGTAAATAAGTATTTCAACCGAAAGAAAAACAACGAAATTCATGTCATCAACGACACCTCCCTGAATCTGCCGGAAAGCGGCATCGTGGCGCTGCTGGGCCCTTCCGGCTGCGGCAAAACCACGCTGCTGAATGCCATCGGCGGGCTGGACCGAATCAACTCGGGAAAGATCTACGTGGACGGGGAATGCATCACCCGGAAGAGTTCCAACAAGGTGGACGTCATTCGGAATGCGAAAATTGGATATATTTTCCAGAACTACAACCTGCTGGATAACCGCACCGTCTTTGAAAACGTGGCCATCGCCCTGCGAATGGTGGGCATGAAGGATCGGGAACAGGTGAAGGAACGGGTGAACTACTGCCTGGAGGCGGTGGGCATCTATCCGTATCGGAACAAGATGGCGGATGCCCTGTCCGGCGGACAGCGGCAGCGGGTGGCCATCGCCCGGGCCATTGCCAAGAACCCGAAAATCATCATCGCCGATGAGCCGACGGGAAACCTGGACAGCCGGAACACCATCGAAATTATGAACATCATCAAGTCGATTTCCAAAGACCGGCTGGTGATTCTGGTGACTCACGAGACGGATATCGCGGAATTCTACGCGGATCGGGTGGTTCGAATCAAGGACGGCCGGGTGGTATCGGACCGGGAGAACGATCCTTCCCAGAAGCTGGATTATCAGTTGGAAAACAAGATTTATCTGAAAGATATGGAACACGGAGTGCGATTCCGGCACGATGGACTGACGGTGGACGTGTATCAGGATGAGATTCGGGAGACGGATATCAAAATCGTCATTCGTGGCGGCAACCTGTACATCAATACCGGCGGGGCGTTCCACGTGGTGGATGAAACCGCCAACATCGAGATGATTGACGCGCACTACAGCGCCATGGATTCCACCATCTACGAGGACGTGCACTTCCGGTACGACGAGCACATGCCGGAGAATTTTAAGGCGAAATACACCTCCGTATACAACGTCTGGAACATGCTGGCCAGCGGCTTCCGCAATGTGCGGAAATTCAGCCTGCTGAAAAAACTCCTGCTCATCGGATTCGTGTGCGCGGCGGCGTTTACTTTTACCGCGGTGAGCAACATCTTCGGTATTTTCAACGTGCAGGAGAAGGACTTCCTCACCACCAACAGTCATTACATCACCGTGGCCAACCCGAAGCACGATGAGTCGATGCTGAAGAAAATCCGGAAGATGAACGGGGTAAGCTATGTGACACCGGGAGATACCCGAATTTGCGTGACCCTGCCGATGGACGATTACTATCAGACCGCCCAGGCATCTGCCGGCCTCACCGGCTCCCTGAGCCATTCGGAAGAGCTGGAGACCAAAGATGTAATTGAAGGACGCCTTCCGGAGAAGGGACATGAAATCGTCATCGACCGGATGATTCTGGATAAATTCATCAAAGCCAAAGCGGGCAACATGGTGGGGCTGACTTCCGTAAAACAGTTCATAGGACGGCGGATTAAGATTCCGCACCTGAAGGATTACGAAATCGTGGGCGTTTCCGACACCAAATCCCCGTCCATTTTCATTCCGGCAAGTCAAACCATCGACGTGCTGTCCAATGCGAAGAAGGGAACGGATGATACGGCGAGTGATTTTTCGGATTACGGCGAGGATGACGAGATGGACGCAGAGGCTTCCGGCGAAGAGGACAATGCCATCGTGAATTACGACCTGCGTTCTTCGGCTCTTCGGATTAAGAAGGGATCCGCACCGAAGAATACCTATGAGGCGGTGGTGAACAATTCCCACAACGGCGAGGACGGGTATACCATCGGCAAGACCCTCAACCGAAAGGTGAACGGGCACAAGCTGAAATTGGTGGGATTCTACACCAGCGATTACCAGAACGATATCGTCTACGTGAGCAAGGATACGGTTCGGCAGAATTACATTGCAAAACAAAAGGTTTGTTCGGTATACACCACCGACACCTATGGGACGCTGACCACGCTGCAGGAAGAGGGCTATTCCGCAAAAATAAATTACGAGCGGGACCGCACCGATTACATGCGAAAGCACCGGGACAACCTGCGCTCCGCGCTGGTAGTGGCGGGAATCATTTTGCTGATTTCTCTCATTGAAATCTTCCTGATGCTTCGATCCTCCTTCCTGTCCCGAATCAAGGAAGTGGGCACTTTGCGGGCCATCGGGCTGAAGAAGCGGGATATTTACCGCATGTTCACCGGAGAAATTCTGGTAATCACCGTGCTGACAGCGGTGCCGGGCATCGGGGCGGCGTATTACCTTCTGTACAATTTGATGCAGGGAATCGATTACATTGCCAACCAGTATGTGGTGAACCCGGGCATTGCGCTCCTGTCCTTCGGCGTGCTGGTGCTGTTCAACCTGCTGGCAGGGCTCCTTCCGGTATTCCGAACCCTTCGGAAAACGCCGGCGGAAATTCTGTCAAGGACGGATATATAGGGGCATTTTCATATCCGGGTTCGGCGGTTTGTCGAGCCCGGAATTGCATTACGCTGATTGTAGAAAAATTCCCATTGTGCTATAATCACAAATAAGTGTATTAATTATTTGGAGGCTGGAATGAGTAACGAAAAAACGAACGAATACAAAGAGATGAGAGGGAATTTTATCCACGACATCATCGACAACGACCTGGAAACCGGAAAGTGGGATCATATCGCCACTCGTTTTCCACCGGAACCAAACGGCTATCTCCACATCGGACATGCCAAATCCCTGTGCTTGAACTTCGGAACCGCACTGAAGTACGGCGGAACCTGCAACCTTCGTTATGACGACACCAACCCGGTCAAGGAAGATACGGAATACGTGGACGCCATCGAGGAGGATGTACACTGGTTGGGATTCCAGTGGAACAAGAGACTGTGGGCATCGGATTATTTCGATCAGATGTATGAAGCCGCAGTGTCTTTGATTCAGAAAGGAAAGGCCTATGTGTGCCACCTGACGGCAGAGCAGATGAAGGAATACCGTGGAACCCTAACGGAGCCGGGAAAAGAGAGCCCATATCGGAACAGAAGCGTGGAAGAGAACATGGAGCTGTTCCGGCGCATGAAGGACGGAGAGTTCGGTGACGGAGAAGCGGTTCTCCGTGCCAAGATTGATATGGCATCCCCGAACATCAACATGAGAGATCCGATTATCTACCGGGTAGCTCACGTGACCCACCACAATACGGGGGACAAGTGGTGCATCTATCCGATGTACGATTTTGCTCATCCGATTGAAGATGCCATTGAGGGCATTACCCATTCCATCTGTACTTTGGAGTTTGAGGATCACCGTCCGCTGTACGACTGGGTGCTGCAGGAAGTGGGTCTGTGGCCGAATCCGCCGCGTCAGATTGAGTTCGCTCGTCTGAACATCACCCACACCCTGATGAGCAAGCGGTATCTCAAGAGAATGGTGGACGAAGGTCATGTAGACGGTTGGGACGATCCTCGGATGCCAACCATCGCCGGCATCCGCCGGAGAGGATATACGCCGGAAGCGGTTCGGGCGTTCTGCGACGAAATCGGTGTGGCGAAAGCCAACTCCACCGTGGATATTGCGCAGCTGGAAGCCGCAGTCCGGGACGATCTGCAGGATAAAGTGCCGGCCGTGCACGTAGTGACCAACCCGATTAAGGTGGTAATCACCAACTATCCGGAGGGTCAGATTGAAATGTGCACCGTAGAAAATAACCGGAAGGTTCCGGAGCTGGGTGAGCGAGAGGTTCCGTTCGGCCGGGAACTGTGGATTGACGGAGATGATTTTATGGAAGTACCGGTAAAGAAGTATTTCCGTCTCTTCCCGGGAAATGAAGTTCGCTTCAAGGGTGCATACTACATTACCTGCAATGAAGTGATTAAGAACGAAGATGGATCCATTCGGGAGCTGCATTGCACCTACGATCCGGAAACCCGCGGCGGAGACGCGCCGGACGGCCGGAAGGTGAAGGGTACCATCCACTTTGTGGAGGCCAGTACCGCGGTTCGGATCCGAATTCGGGAGTACGATTACATGATGATTGAGGACGAGGAAGGAAATTCCGTATTCAACGAGGATTCCCTCCGCGACACTTGGGGTTATGCAGAGCCGTCCATCAAGAAGGCAAAGCCGGAAGACCGATTCCAGTTCTTCCGGAAGGGATATTATATTGCAGACAGGAAGCTGACTACCGAGGATGAGAAGGTATTTAACAGCATCGTAGGTCTGAAGAGCTCCTGGAAGAAGTAGTACAGACAGAGGGAGAAAACATTGGATACCATCAATGGCATTGTGAATTCAATATTATCTCTGGCAAATTCCCATCCCGAAACGGCGAAGTACATCACCACCGGACTCCGGTGGGTGTTCGTACTGCTGGCGGTGTGGATTCTGTTGATGTGCATCATTTCATTGCTGTCCACCAGAGCCACGCCGGAGGTATGGGGGTATCTCCACGTGGAAGGGGGAGAAGGCATTCCCATCACCCATTGGGAAAACATCATCGGCCGATCCTCCTCCGTGGATCTTCGAATTAAGGATAAAACCGTCTCCAAGAGCCAGGCTTTGCTGATCCGACAATCGGACGAGAAGTGGATGATCAAGGACCTGGGGTCTACCAACGGAACGGTGGTGAACGACTGGAAGCTGGTGCCCGGAAGGCGGTACATGATTGAGCCGGGGGACAAAATCACCCTGGGCGGGGTGCGTACGACCTTGGCCTCGATCAGCTTGGAGGAAACTCGCAACAACGAAGAACTTCGGCTGATGGATAAAGAACCGCTGTCACCGTGGTCGGCGATGCTGGGAATTACGGCATTTCAGATTCTCGCTGTGGTGCAGCTGATTCTGGGAATGGGGACGAAAGTGACGGTGACCGCCCTTCTTTCCATTTTGCTGCTGGGTGTGGTGATGTGGGTGTACATCCTCACCGGAAAGGCGATGGGGCGAAAGGGTTTTGAGATTGAGCTGATCGCTTTTTTTATGTCCACCATCAGCCTGGCGATTACCGCATCCTCGGAGCCGGAGCGAACGTTCACGCAGTTCGTATCCGTTGTCATCGGCCTGCTGATGTTCTTCGTCATCTGCCTCTTCCTTCGGGATTTGGATCGGACGGAGCGGATTCGTCCCATCATGGCAGTGGCATCGGTGCTTCTGCTGGCCTTCAACCTGGTGTGCGGCCAGATTAAGTACGGTGCCGCCAACTGGGTGTATATCGGGAACTTCGGTTTTCAGCCGTCAGAGCTGGTGAAAATCGTCTTCGTTCTGGTGGGAGCCGCCACTCTGGAAGAGCTGTTCCAGAAGAAGAACCTGATGCAGTACGTGCTGTTTTCTTTCTACTGCCTGGGATGCCTGGCGGTGATGGGAGACTTTGGTACAGCACTGATTTTCTTCGTCACATTTCTGGTGGTATCCTTCCTGCGAAGCGGCGATCTGTCCCGGCTGATTCTCACCGGAGTCGGTGCCGGAATCATGGGATTGATGATTCTTCGTTTTATGCCGTATATCGCCAACCGGTTTTCCATCTGGGGACATGTGTGGGACGATCCGGCGGACAAAGGATACCAGCAGGTTCGAACCATGTGCTACAGTGCCGGAGGCGGACTTCTGGGACAGGGCGCCGGAAACGGATATCTGAAAACAGTGGGCGCCTCCAATACGGACCTGGTATTCGGAATGGTGACGGAAGAGTGGGGCTTGATCATCGCCCTGCTGCTGATCGTGTGCATCATCACCCTGTGCCTCTTTGCGGTGAATTCCATCGTGGCCGGACGGTCCACATTCTACACCATCGGGGCCTGCGGCGCGTCCACGTTCTTCCTGTTCCAGACCATGCTGAACGTGTTCGGTGCGGTGGATTTGTTTCCGCTTACCGGTGTCACCTTCCCGTTCGTGTCGGCAGGAGGTACCAGTATGATGGCCTCATGGGCCATATTGGCATTCTTTAAAGCGGCGGATATGCGGAAGGATGCCAGCATCGCCATAAAACGTTCTAAGGTAAAAGTATCTCTGCAGGATTACGCGGAGGAGACCGATGAGGACGCAGAAGAGATGTGAGACGGCCGGAGGACCGATAGAAAGAAGAGGAGCTATCCATGCGTAAAGTAGAAAGACGTGCAACAATATGTCTGCTTCTGGCAGCGGTCCTGTTCCTGGGGACCGGGGTGTTCGTGTGGCGTTTTGTGACTCAGGGAAAGACCTGGGCCAGCTTCTCCGGAAATCTGCAGATCTACGTGGATGGAAACCTGAACCGAGGAACCATCTATGACCGCCACGGGACGCAGCTTCTGAAGTGCGATAAGGACGGTACACACTATTCCGACGACTCGGAGCTTCGGAAAGCTACCGTGCATACGGTGGGCGATCCGGCCGGAAATGTGGCCACCGGTGCCATCAACATGTGGAGCGGGGACCTGATCGGATACGATCTGCTGAACGGAACTTACGACACCTCGGCAGAGGGTAAGGAAATCACGCTGACCATCGATGCGGAAGCCAACCGGACGGCCTATGAACGGCTTTCCGGCAAGACCGGTACGGTGGGCGTCTATAACTACAAGACCGGAGAGATCCTGTGCATGGTGAGTACGCCGGCCTTCGATCCGGAGCTGGATCAAAGCGGAAATGATAGCGGAGACTCCATCTATTTCAACAATTTCCTGCAGGGGGCCATGACACCGGGATCCACCTTCAAGTTGGTGACGGCGGCTTCCGCCTTAGAGTCCGGCGTGGACGTGGATTCCTTCCGATTCACCTGCGACGGAAAGAACCGCTATAATAAAGATGACATCACCTGCACCTCGGCTCACGGTACGGTGAACTTCCGCCAGGCCCTTGCGGTATCCTGCAACGGCGCCTTCGGAAAACTGGCCCGGGAGGTGGGTGCCGCAAACCTTTCCACCACCACTCAGAAAGTGGGACTGACCAAATCCGTGGATGTGGACGGAATCAAGACTCAAGCGGGTTCCTTTACTTTTCCGGAGGACAACGAGGTGAACTTGAGCTGGGCAGGCATCGGACAGTACGATGACCAGGTGAACCCGTGCGCCATGATGGTGTACATGGGCGCCATCGCCAACGGCGGCGAGCCGGTCCAGCCGAAGCTGATGAAATCCTCCAGCTTCCTGTCCGCCGGCAAATCCGGCAAATCCCTGGGAGAATACATCAGTTCCGAAACCGCCGACGAGCTGCGCTCCATGATGAAGAACAACGTAAAAGTAACCTACGGGGAGTCCAACTTCTACGGACTGGATCTCTATGCCAAGTCCGGTACCGCGGAAACCGGCAGCGGCGAAGACGGCTGGTTCGTGGGATTCATCGATAATGAGGATTATCCGTTGGCCTTCGTGGTATGGATCAAAAACGGCGGCACCGGGTACGCATCGGCGGGACCGGTGGCGAAGGACGTGCTGAATCGGATTATCAGCAATAATGACAGTGAATAAAAAGATTTTTCACTTTTACTAGAGGGTTCACAACCAACAAACCTGCACCGTTTAGCTGAGATTGCTTTCCGGATGCAGGTTTTTTGTTCCTAGGCGTAAGCAAATAAGACAACAAACAGGAAAAGTCCGGACTATGTTGGCGGGAGAAACACAAGAAAGGTGGGAAAAGAAAATGAAGATAGGAAAATTCAAAGAAATTATTCGAGAGAGAAGCAGAATTGCAGCAGAATGCTGTGATGAATGGTCATTTGGAATCGAAAAATGCTGGAACGAAGAAATAGAGATACTAGGTGAAGATGTTGAAGCAACAATCTCGTTTCTTCAGAATGAATGTACTGCTGAAGAATTCAGTTGGATTAGTGAAATAATTGATAATCTGGCAGAGCGAACCCGAAGTCGAGAACTTTTGCAAGCATATAAGAATCTTACTGATAAGTTCCCTGAAGAATGCAAGGAAAGTAACATCTTGGAGTCTGTCAAATTCGCAGAAAATGTATTAAATGAAGATGTAGAGAATAGAGGAAAACAGTAAAAATCTCGTCAATTGATAATTAGAATTTATCAATCTGATATAATAAAATATGCCTAGATTTTCAGGGCGACTTCACGCTGTTTTTATAATTTTTGCAAATCAGCGTGAACATTTTTTTTGTTATACACGATTTTGTCGTGTAATTTTTTCCGTTCAAATCATCCTTTGAAAAAAGTTCACGCTTTTGGGGAGGGAATCCTTATTTTGGCGTGAATCGCCAGTGGAAATCTGTCGTTCCAAAATTAGAATCTTGCAAAAGCCGCGAATTACGTTCACGCTGAATCCGCGTTTTCTGTCAAAAAGCGTGAAGTGCCTTCAAATTTCTAGGCATATGAGATTGCACGCGTTTATTCTAGATAATATTGTTAGAACCGCACTTTTTTTGCCTGGGGTTATAGTTAAGCGAACACTGAACGGACTCACATATGAAAAGGCAATCTCCGAGAAAAAATGAAGAACTTTTTCTTTTAGAATAACGTTATAAATTTGTTTAGTATAGTAACAATTGACGGCTATATTGAATGATATAACATGTTTTGCTACAATAAGCGTAGGACTTATATGATTGAATCTAGGAGGTTTTATATGAAGACAGACGTACAGATTGCACAGGAAGCGCAGATGAAACCAATTGTGGAGGTCGCATCCCAGTTGGATATTTCGGATGATGAATTGGAGCTGTATGGAAAATATAAGGCGAAAATCAGCCCGGATGTGTTGGAGCGGCTGAAGGACCGTCCCAACGGAAAACTGGTGCTGGTAACCGCCATCAACCCGACTCCGGCCGGAGAAGGAAAGACCACCACGAACGTGGGACTGTCTATGGCGCTGAACAAGCTGGGAAAGAAGACCATTACCACACTGAGAGAGCCGTCTCTGGGACCGTGCTTCGGCATTAAGGGCGGCGCTGCCGGCGGCGGATATTCCCAGGTGGTACCGATGGATGATATCAACCTGCATTTTACCGGGGACTTCCATGCCATCACTTCGGCACACAACCTGTTGGCGGCAATGCTGGATAACCACATCCACCAGGGAAATGCGCTGGATATCGTAACGAAGAAAATCGTGTGGAAGCGAGTAATGGATATGAACGACCGTTCCCTGCGCCACATCATCGTCGGCCTGGGCAAGAAGGGCGACGGCGTGATGCGGGAGAGCGGATTCGACATTACCGTGGCTTCCGAAATCATGGCAATTCTGTGCCTGGCAACGGACATCGAGGATTTGAAGGCACGCCTGTCCAGAATGGTGGTTGCGTACAACAGCAAGGGTGAAGCGGTAACCGCCGGCGACCTGCAGGCAACCGGTGCGATGGCACTGCTCCTGAAGGATGCTATTAAACCGAACCTGGTACAGACACTGGAAAACACACCGGCTATTATTCACGGCGGACCTTTTGCCAATATCGCTCACGGCTGCAACTCCGTTATGGCAACGCAGACAGCACTGAAGCTGGGCGATTACGTGGTCACCGAGGCCGGATTCGGTGCGGACCTGGGTGCGGAGAAATTCTTCGATATCAAGTGCCGGTATGCCGGACTGAAGCCGGATGTTGCGGTAATCGTGGCAACGGTTCGTGCGCTGAAGATGAACGGCGGCGTGGCAAAAGATAATCTGGCAGAGGAAAACCTGGATGCACTGAAAGCCGGATCGGCGAACCTGCTTCGCCACCTGGACAACGTGGCAAAATACGGTGTTCCGGCAGTGGTTGCCATCAACCGATTCCCAACCGATACGGAAGCCGAGCTGGAACTGCTGAGAGATTTGTGCAAGGAGAAGGGCATCGACGTGGTTCTGTCCGAAGTATTTGCAAAGGGCGGCGAAGGCGGAATGGAGCTGGCAAAGGAAGTCATCAACATCTGCGAGAATCAGAAATCCGATTTCCACACGCTGTATGATGTGAACGATTCCATCGAAGATAAAATGAACACCATCGCGACTGAAATCTACGGCGCAGATGGCGTGGACTTCACCGCAGATGCTCTGAAGCAGGTTCGGGAGCTGGAGAAGCTTGGCCTGGACCGCCTGCCAATCTGCGTGGCAAAGACACAGTACTCTTTCACCGATGACCCGAAGAAGCTGGGTGCACCGAAGAACTTCCGAATCACCGTTCGGGAGGTAAAAGTATCTGCCGGCGCCGGATTCATCGTGGCGCTCACCGGATCCATCATGACCATGCCGGGTCTGCCGAAGGTTCCGGCAGCCAACGGAATGGATATCCTGTCCGACGGAACCATCATCGGATTGTCTTAATAGACAAAGTAGGGTCAGCCTTGGCTGCTCTGACAATAAGCATAAGAAAAGACCTGTATCGTCAGCTAAAGCCAGACGATACAGGTCTTTCATGTTTTCGCTTAGCGGCGGGCCCGGGACTTGGTGCAAGAAATCCCGCAAAGGCTTGAAGTACCGTTGTGCTATTCCCGCGTCCGGCCTTCGCAATCCGGTGCTAAGGAATTGATTCTCGGGCATTCGGACATGAAATTATCCACGTGATTGCAAATCGCTTCGAAGGACTCGTTGCTGATATCGTGCTCGATGTTGCAAGCATCCTCGCCGGCAACATCCTTGTCCACGCCCAGCATAATCAGAAATTGGGAAAGCATCTTGTGGCGGTCCAGGATCTTATGAGCGATGGCCATCCCGGAATCGGTCAGCGTAATCAGCCCATCGTTGTTCATTTCAATATAGCCGTTCTCCCGAAGCCGTTTGGTAGCGTAGGAAACGCTCGGCTTTGTCACATTCAGATGTTTTGCAATGTCAATGGAGCGAACATATCCGTTCTGTTCCTTGAGCATCAGCATCGTTTCCAGATAATCTTCGGATGATTTCCGTATTTCCATGGTGGTGAATCCTCCCGTTTTGCCTGTATAATCTCTACATAGAATACCACAGTTAGAAGTATAAAACAAGGTGTGACGCGTTTTTGTTCAATCCGTCTAACCTCCGGATATCCCCTCATAAAAACACTTTCGCCATCCAATATGAGTATTCCGTGAAGTATTTAAAAGAGGGGTTGACTTCCAAAGCGGAAACGATTATACTAACTATACGAGATAAGTAAAGTAAACCTTTCGAATACAGTATAGTTTGAAAAAGGTTCATGAAAGAGAGGTAAGAATTATGAGTAAATGGGTATGTCAGGTATGCGGATACGTTCACGAGGGAGATCAGCCGCCGGAAGAATGTCCGGTATGCCACGTTGGCAGCGATAAGTTTACAAAACAGGATGACGAAATGAGCTGGGCAGCTGAGCACGTAGTTGGCGTTGCACAGGGCGCAAGCGAAGATATCCTGGCAGATTTGAAAGCGAACTTCGAAGGTGAATGTTCTGAGGTTGGTATGTATCTGGCAATGGCAAGAGTGGCTCACAGAGAAGGCTATCCGGAAGTTGGCATGTACTATGAGAAGGCTGCTTACGAAGAAGCAGAGCACGCTGCAAAGTTTGCAGAACTGCTGGGCGACGTTGTTACCGACAGCACCAAGAAGAACCTGGAGCTGAGAGTTGCTGCAGAGAACGGCGCAACTGCCGGCAAGACCGACTTGGCAAAGAGAGCAAAGGCTGCAAATCTGGATGCAATCCACGACACCGTTCATGAAATGGCTCGCGACGAAGCTCGTCACGGCAAAGCATTCAAGGGTCTGCTGGAGAGATACTTCGGCTAGAACCGGCACCGTTAGACTTGAGTATTTGGATGTCTCACTGAATTTTTCAGCGAGACATCCTTTTTTTTGCGTCTGCTATCGTTCAAAAGAATCCAAGAAATACCTTTATAAAAATAATGAATAACTATAGTTTTTTTCTTGACAATTATCTGTCAGAGGGTATAATCAAGATAAGAATAGACTGCGGTCTATAACTTAGTCAGAAAGAGAGATAAAGAGATGCACGCGATTACGAATATTCAGAAATTCTCGGTGCATGACGGTGATGGAATTCGGACGACGGTGTTCTTCAAAGGATGTCCTTTGCACTGTGTTTGGTGCCATAATCCGGAGACCCAGAAGTATAATCCACAGATGCAGTTTGATGAAGCAAAATGCGTTGGATGCGGATTCTGCATGAAAGCCTGTCCAAACGATGCTATCAAGATTGAGAATGGCAAGGCGGTCACCAACCCGCTGAAGTGCATGCTTTGCGGTAAGTGCGTAAAGGCTTGTCCGAGCAGCATCCGGGATATCCTGGGACATGAACACGAGATTCGTCCTTTGGTGAACGAACTTCTGAAAGATCAGATGTTCTACGAAGAGTCCGGCGGCGGAGTGACCCTTTCCGGCGGAGAGGTTATGAGTGTCGATCCGGAATACGTTCTGGCGCTGGCAAAAGAATTGCACCGTCAGGGCATCGACATCACGGTAGACACTTGCGGTGAGGCGCCATACGAACGGTTTAAGGCAATGCTGCCGTACGTAAGCACCTTCCTGTACGATGTGAAGTCGATGGATCCGGAGATTCACAAGAAATACATGGGGGCAGACAATGCCCGAATTTTGGACAACCTGTGCCGGCTGAGCGCAGACGGAGCTCGGATTTACATCCGAATTCCGATGATTAAGGAAGTCAACGCCACGGAAAAGAACATTCGGGCAACCATCGATTTCCTTCATAAAAACAACATTCATGTCGCTCAGGTCAACTTGCTTCCGTACCATAACACCGGATGCAGTAAGTACCCGAGAATCGGAATGACATATGAAGGTGCGGACCTGCAGGCACCTACAAAAGAAGAAATGCAGGAATTTGCGGAGATGTTCAAAGAAGCAGGATATGCGAATACCAAGATCGGAGGTTAAAAAATGGCAAAACGCGGTATGAACGAAAGAATCCAGCGCCTGAGAGAACAGAGTGTAACCACGCCGGTTCACATCGACCTGGAGAGAGCAAAAATCGAAACAGATTTTTACAAGGAAAACGACGGAAAGTATTCTGTTCCGGTAATGAGAGCGATGACTCTGAAGGAATACTTTTCCAAGAAGACCCTGTACTTCGGCGATGATGAGCTGATTCTGGGTGAGAAAGGTAAGAACCCACAGGCTTCCCCAACATTCCCGGAGCTGTGCTGCCACAGCGAAGAGGATATGAAGGTTATGAGCGAAAGAAAGCTGGTTTCCTTCCATACCACAGAAGAAGATCGCAAGCTGCAGGCTGCAGAAATCATCCCGTTCTGGAAGGGCAGAACCATTCGTGAGAAGCTGCTGTCCAGAATGACACCGGAATGGCATGATTGCTACGAAGCCGGCATCTTCACCGAGTTCATGGAACAGCGCGGCCCGGGACATACATGCGGCGGAGAGCAGGTATTCACTACCGGCTACTTGGATTACAAGGAAAAGATTAAGAAGACCATGGACGCGCTGGATTGGATGAACGATCCGGAAGCTTCCGATAAGATGGAAGAACTGAAGGCCATGGATATCTGCTGTGACGCGGTTATCATTTTGGGTGAAAGATACCACGAGATGGCTGTTGAGAAGGCTGCAGCGGAGACCGATCCAAAGAGAAAGGCAGAGCTGGAGCAGATTGCAAAGAACCTGGAAGTTGTACCGGCTCACAAGCCACAGACTTTCTGGCAGGCAATTCAGCTGTACTGGTTCACTCACCTGGCAGTAACCACTGAGCTGAACCCTTGGGACGCATTCAGCCCGGGCAGACTGGACCAGCACCTGAACCCATACTACGAAGCAGACGTAGAAGCAGGAATCCTGGACGACGAGCACGCATTGGAGCTCCTGGAGTGCCTGTGGGTGAAGTTCTACAACCAGCCGGCTCCGGTAAAAGTAGGTATCACCCTGAAAGAGAGTGCAACATATACCGACTTTGCCAACATCAACACCGGTGGTGTAACTCCGGAAGGAAAGAACGGAGTTAACAATGTCAGCTACCTGATTCTGGACTGCATGGACGAGATGAAGCTGGTTCAGCCGAACTCCAACGTGACCATCAGCAAGAAGTCTCCGCAGAAGTTCCTGAAGAGAGCTTGTGAAATTTCCAGAAAGGGATGGGGACAGCCTGCATTCTACAACACCGAAGCGCAGATTACCGAGCTGATTAATGCCGGAAAATCTCTGGAAGATGCAAGAAGAGGCGGATCCTCCGGCTGCGTAGAGACCGGTGCATGGGGAAGCGAAGCATATATCCTGACCGGATACATGAACATTCCGAAGATTTTCCAGTTGACTCTGTTCAACGGATTTGATGAGTATTCCGGCAAGCAGCTGGGTCTGCAGCTGGGATATGCGAAGGACTTCAAGACCTTTGACGAGCTGTGGGCTGCATTCAAGAAGCAGCTGAAGCACTTTGTTGACATCAAGATTCGCGGAAACAACGTAATTGAGAGACTGTACGCAGAGGAAATGCCGGCACCGTGCCTGTCCGTTGTAACCAACGACTGCATCTCCAACGCAAAGGACTACAATGCCGGTGGTGCAAGATACAACACCAACTACATCCAGGGTGTTGGAATCGGAACCGTTACCGACTGTGTAGCATCTGTTAAGTACAACGTATACGACGAGAAGAACTTCACCATGGAAGAACTGATCGATGCAATGGAACATGACTTCGAAGGCTATGATTACATCTACAGCCTGGTTCACGATAAGACTCCGAAGTACGGAAACGATGACGATTACGCCGATGATCTGATGAGAGAAATCTTCGATCTGTATCACGACACCATCGTTGGCCGTCCGAACATGAAAGGCGGAAAGTACGGCATCGACATGCTGCCGACCACCTGCCACGTATACTTCGGTGACGTTATCCTGGCTACCCCGAACGGCAGAAAGGCTCACAAGCCGGTATCCGAGGGTATTTCTCCGGAGAAATCCGCAGATACCAACGGTCCGACCGCTGTAATCAAGTCTTGTGCAAAGATGGATCACCTGGCAACCGCAGGTACCTTGCTGAACCAGAAGTTCACACCGAACGTAGTTGCCGGTGAAGCAGGTCTGAACAACATGGCCAGCCTGGTTCGTTCCTACTTTGCAATGGATGGACACCACATTCAGTTTAACGTAGTAGATCGTCAGACTCTGATTGAGGCTCAGAAACATCCGGAAGATCACAAGGATCTGATTGTCCGCGTTGCCGGATACAGTGACTTCTTCCGTAACCTGGACAAGCCGCTGCAGGACGAAATCATCGAACGTACGGAACAGTCTTTCGAATAATATAATTGCTTTTACCATAGGCGTTCCTCTAGCGGGAGCGCCTGTGGCATAAATAAAAGGTGTTAACCAATTAACTATCTCAAGTGTGAAGAAAAGGAGAATGAAATGAAACTTGGATTTATCGGATGCGGAGTAATGGCCAATGCAATGATGGGCGGCATTATCAAGGCCGGCCTGTACAAGCCGGAGGATATCTGGGGTGCAGATCCTTTCGAAGGAAGCAGACAGAAGACAAAGGAAGTAAACGGCATCAATGTAACCGATAGCAACGTCGAAATTCTGGAGAACTGCGATACTGTTTTCCTGACCATCAAGCCGCAGTACTATGCCGGCGTAATCGAGGGAATTAAGGATCACGTAACAGATAAGCACCTGTTCATCAGCATCGGTGCCGGCAGAACTCTGGCATACTTGGCAGAGCAGTTCGGCAAGCCGGTAAAAACAGTTCGTGTTATGCCGAATACTCCGGCTCAGGTTGGAGAGGGTATGTCCGCTGCTTGCCCGAACGAATATGTAACTGAGGAAGAAACTCAGCGCGCACTGAACATTCTGAACGCATTTGGTAAGGCTGAAATCATGCCGGAGAACCTGTTCGACATCGTTACCGGTGTGAGCGGAAGCGGCCCGGCTTATGTATTCATGTTCATCGAAGCAATGGCAGATGCTGCCGTTAACGGTGGAATGCAGAGAAAGCAGGCGTACACATTCGCTGCACAGACCGTACTGGGCGCAGCAAAGATGGTTTTGGAGACCGGAAAGCACCCGGGCGAGCTGAAGGACATGGTTTCATCCCCGGCCGGTACCACAATTGCCGGTGTTAGAGAGCTGGAGCTGGGTGGTCTGAGAACTACCGTTATCGAAGGGGTAACTGCAGCGACCGAGAAGTCCATCGCTATGCAGAGCGCAAAATAAGACACTACTTCTTTAGTGGGTTTTATAATTGCCGGAAGAGCTGTCGCAGGGATGCGGCAGCTCTTCTATCCTGGGGATAATAAAT
>OLNE01000948.1_pt1 | contig 23357 bp, 16 predicted proteins | sample 1672431 | NCBI WGS metagenome assembly OLNE01 (sample SAMEA3136685, study PRJEB25190) | human gut metagenome | reverse complement strand
ACCCCACCGTCTAGCTGGGATGTTAATGTTTGCGAATCCTCTAGCCCTGATACGGGTCAAACGAGTATCATTGGCGCGGTCGCATTTGAAGGTGCGCGCAAGGGGGAACTCTCATCTTTCATGCGAACTCAACCAGTGCCGGTTGCGTTCCATGAGAGCGAGAACAGGGAAGGATGGTCCATGGCGGCGGGGCGACTTGAGGTTCAAGGGGCGCTCAATGTACGGGGGCGAGGCGGTTTGGGTGAGAATCACCCCACCGTGTCATCGGGCAGAATCGGTTCCATCGTGCTCGCCACGCTGGCTTGCGTTTGCAGTTCGGTGGACGTCTGGGTCCTCATGACCATGGCTCTTCCGCTGTTGGAGCCTCTGAATCCTGCGGCTGCCACTATTCAGGCCATCGTCGCGGCAGCAGGTTATGCCCTCGTGGCTCTCGTGGCCCTCAAGGCGCCGCGCCTGGTGTCGCCCATTGTGTTCAGCGCCGCCTCCGTCGCCTTGATTTTAGGCGGGTCGTTTGTGTGGTGGTGGGGGATGGAGACCTCCAGCGCCCTCGTTGCCACGCTGGGTGTGTGCGCGGCTCACTTTGGCTGTTCTTGGCCGCGCATCTTAGTGGGCGCATCCCTGTGTGCCCTGGGCAACAAGCGCGACCTAGTCCTTGCCGCCTTCCTCGGTGAGGGAATCGGCGCACTCATGCGCTGCCTTATCCCGCAAACGCTCTCGCTTGTGGCATGTCTTGCCGTGGCCGGGCTTGCCGAACTGGTAATGACATGTGCCGGACACGCCGCGGGTGTGCCCTTCCTCAAGAGGGCCCTCTCTGCCCGCTCGCCTGAAGAGCTCGGCACCACAAACCCCAATTCCTTTGTGAGCCCCTCGCACCGGCTGTTCATTCTTATTTCGTTCTTCGAATTCATCCACGGTATCTCGCTGGCCGAAAAGACGGACGTCATCCTCGGGGCCAACATCGTTGTGGTCGTTGCCTTGATCGCCGGGGGCGTTTGGGTGTTTGCCCGGCATCGCATGGAAAGCGAGGACATCTTGCTCGTGACGGCGGCGCTGCTCATGCTTGGCGGTTTCATGCTGCGTCCCCTCACGCCCGTTGAGTCCATGATGTCGAGCACGCTTTCGTTTGCGGGCGCGGCGTTCTCCTGGGTGCTCATCTGGACGGTCTTCGCATCGGTTGGCGTGTCAAACCCGGCAGGTGCCCTTTGGGCGCTCGGCGCGGGCTATACCATGCAGGCGCTGGGTTTGGAGGCAGGCTCTCTTTTGGGCCGCTGGGCTATTTCGGAGTGGTTTGCGGCTTCGGAGAGCGTGGCCAACTGCCTCAATGCCGTGGTGGTAATTGCGTTCATCGGGTATCTGCTTGTGGGAATGCGTGGGTTCTCGTTTAGCGCCGCCTTTGCCGACATCGTGCCTGTCGAGCCGCTGCGCACCTTGGAGAACGCCGCTGCCCATATCGAGCAGAGCTGTGGGGCCCTGGCCCATGAGCACGGTCTTTCGGCTCGCGAACTCGATGTCATGCGCTTGCTCGCCCAGGGCAAGGCGGGCCAGGAGATACAAGACGAGCTGGTGGTATCACGCAATACCGTGAAGACCCACGTGCGCCATATCTACCGCAAGCTCGACGTGCATTCCCAGCAGGAGCTCATCAACCTCGTCGGGGGCGCCTCTGCGCGCTGATCGATGTCGGGCTGGGTATAATGGCTCGAAGGTTCACCTGATGTCGGAGTTTCAGGCGCCTGATGAAACGTATGATGTTGGAAAGGATGTTTGCCATGTATATGCCCTATGACGGCGTGGCCATGATCGCGACCATCATTGCCTGTGTCATTTTCGCCTGCTTTGTGGTGGCGTACTTCATGTCCATCTCCATGATGGTGCACAGCGCCGTTGAGAAGGGCTGCCCGTGGGGCAAGGGCCGCCTATGGTTCATTGGTATCTTCACCACGCCCATCACCTTGGGCGTCATTGTGGCAGGCCTTCCCGACCGCAAATAACGCTGGCAGGCCGGTTGTCCTTTCAAGTGAGTTGAGCTGTTCGAGCAGGTCGTCGACGTGGATTCGGCGACCTGCTTTTGTTTGCCGCCGAGTCGGTCCACGTGCTCTTTTAGCGTGAGGGCAAGCGGGCGCCGTTTGTCTGCGGGTGTCTCGACTGACCCGACCGTCTTAAACACCCTATGCCGCTATGCCGAAAAGAGGCTTGGGTTTTTGTGACACGCATGTAAGGTTTGTCACCTCCGTCCTTGGTATTATGAACAGCGTCCAAGCGGTGTGTCGGTGAGGTGAGTGATACATATATGCATATATATGTCATTGAAGACGACGAGTCGGTACGCGATCAGCTTGCGGTGCTCTTGCAGCGCGCCGGTTATGAGGTGGCGTGTGCCACTTCGTTCGACCACCTGGTAGACGATGTGCTTGCAGCCTCTCCCGACCTCGTGTTGCTCGACCTGGGCCTGCCGGGCACCGACGGTCAGATAGTCTGCCGTGAGCTGCGTCGCGTCTCGCATGTGCCCATCATCGTGGTCACCAGCCGTGCCACCGATCTTGACGAGGTTATGTCTATGTCGCTGGGTGCCGACGACTTTGTGACCAAGCCGTACAACCCCTCCGTGCTCCTTGCCCACATCGAGGCGTGCCTGCGGCGAGTCAAAGGCCCCAACGCCCACCTGGCCAGTGCACTAGAATGCGCAGGGGTTTCGCTCGATCTGGCCCGATGCACGGCGAGCTACGAAGGCAAGTCGGTCGAACTCACCAAGAACGAAGCGCGCATATTGTCGCTGCTTATGCGTCGCGCCGGCAAGGTTGTGTCACGCGAGGACATCATGGTGGAGCTTTGGAACTCTGATGCCTTCATCGACGACAACACCCTTACGGTGAACATGAACCGACTGCGCAAGACACTTGCCTCCATCGGCGTGGAGGGCTTCCTGCGCACACACCGCGGCCTGGGCTATTCGGCGGAGACATCCCTGTGAGGGCGCTTGAGCGTGACGCGCGCGGTCTGAGCCTTGCGGCCTACCTGCGCGGCCATGCGGCTACGGTGCTGGTGGGGATCGCCGTACTCGCTTTCGTGTGGCCTTTGCTGAGGTTGACAGGCATGACGGGCCAGTTGGCGGCCCTGTTCGTTGTTTTGCTTGCTTTGGTGCTGGGGTCCATGGGCCTTATCAACTACCTGCGCGCACGCAGCTGGTGCCAGGCGTTTCAGGATATTGCTGACGAGCCCGACCGTGCGCTCGCGCTCGCGAGCGAAATGGGTGAGCCTGATGGGGCCGAGGCCCGTGCAGCGTATGAGGCGCTCGAAGCGCTGCGTGTGCAGGCGGCACATGAAGTGGGGGAGTCGCAGCGCCGCGAGCGTGAGCACCGCGAGTACGTGGAAACATGGGTTCACGAGGTCAAGACGCCCCTGGCTGCCGCGCGGCTCATCATCGATAACGAGGACGGTCGCGTGCCTCGCAGCCTCACCGCCGAGCTTGACCGCGTGGACACCCTTGTCGAACAGGCATTGTTCTTTGCCCGCTCAAGTTGCGTCGAAAAAGACTTTCGCATTCGGTTGTGCGAGGCATCGACTCTTGTGCGCGATGCATTGAAGTCCCGCGCGGCGGCGCTTGTGAGCGCGCACATGACGGTCAGCATGGAGGGACTCGAGGGTGTCACGGTTTTTGCCGACGCCAAGTGGGTCGTGTTCGTCTTAGGCCAGCTTATCGACAATGCGGTGCGGTACCGCCGCACTGATGGCGCCTGCCGTATCGACTTCAGCGCATCTTGCGAAGACGAGGGTAAGGCAGACGAGCGCGTAGTGCTCAAGGTGCGCGACAACGGATGTGGCGTGAGCGCCGCCGACAGGGGCCGGGTGTGGGAGAAGGGTTTTACCGGCAGTAACGGTCGCACGCACGCCAAGTCGACGGGCATAGGTCTTTACCTCGTGCGCAATCTCTGCCAGCAGATGGGCATCGCGACAAGCCTTTCGAGCGTCGAGGGGCAGTGGACGTGCGTGAGCCTGACGTTTCCGGCCAATCGCATGCATATGCTGGGGGAATAAGACGGCTGGCACGTACCTTACACGAACGTCACCCACATGTAAGGACAATCGATGGCACGGCAGTGCCCGACAGACGATGATGTCTAGCGTTGGACAACATCTATGACGCGCGGCATCTGGCCGGTAGCGCGGAAGGGAGGCCTGCCATGGCGGCGGTCTTGGAAGTGCGGAACCTCGAGAAAGTGTATGCGGGAAGGGGCGCCTCGACCCGGGCACTTGCAGGCGTGAGCCTGTCGGCTGAAAAGGGCGACTTCGTGGGCATCATGGGTGCGTCGGGTTCGGGCAAGACCACGCTGCTCAACTGCATCGCCACCATCGATGCGCCTACCTCGGGCACGGTTCTCATCAACGGGCAGGACGTGACGAAGTTGAAGTCGCGCGCCTTGGCGGACTTTCGCCGTGAGGAGCTCGGCTTCGTGTTCCAAAACTCCAATCTGCTCGATACGCTTACCTGTCGCGAGAACATAGCGTTGCCCCTTACCATCGGGCGTGTGCCGGCGGGCGAGATTTCGGCGCGCATTATGGCTATGGCATCAACTCTGGGTATCGAGGGGATTCTCAACAAGTTTCCCTACCAGGTGTCCGGCGGCCAGCGCCAGCGCGTGGCGGCAGCCCGTGCCATGATCGGCCAACCCAAGCTCGTGCTTGCCGACGAGCCCACGGGCGCTTTGGACTCCAAGAATGCGAAGCTTCTGCTTGAATGTTTCGAGATGCTCAACAAGCAGCTCGATGCCACCATCCTTATGGTGACGCACGACTCGTTTGCCGCCAGCTATTGCAAGCGCGTCGTGTTCATCCGCGACGGTCGCGTGTTCACCGAGGTGGTGCGCGGTGACGCCACGCGCAAACAGTTCTTTGACGACATCATGCACGTCGTAGCTGTCATCGGGGGAGACGACACGCATGATTGCTAAGCTTGCCTTCGGCAACGTCCGCAAGTCCTTGCGCGACTTTGCCGTTTACTTTGCCACGGTCGCCCTGGGCGTGGCTATCTTTTACGCGTTTAACACCATTGCTGACCAGGCGGATTTTCTGAACGGCGATGCCTCGGGCATTGTCGCGTCCATCGGCGGCATCATGCACGGGCTCACGGTTTTCCTTGCGCTGGTGCTGGGCTTCCTTATGGTGTATGCCAATAACTTCCTCGTTCGCAGGCGCAAGCGTGAGCTGGGTCTCTACCAGATGCTCGGTATGCGTCGCTCACAGGTTTCGGCCGTATTGGCGCTTGAGACACTTATCAGCGGCGTCGGCGCCTTCGTGTGCGGTTTGGTGCTTGGCGTGCTGTTGTCTCAGCTGCTTGTATTTGTAACAGCGGCTCTCTTCCATGACACGATCACCGCGTTCTCCTTCCGCTTCAGCCCTGAGGCTGCTTGGTTTACCTTTGAGTGCTTTGCTCTCATGTTTGCCGTAATGTTGCTGTTCAACATGCGAGCGCTTCGCCGTGTGCGCCTGGTGGACCTCATGGAAGCCGATCGCGTGAACGAGGAAGTCAAGCTGCGGAGCTTGCCTGCCTCGGTGGTCGTTTTCCTGGTTGGCGCCGTTCTCATCGGTGTGTCGTATGCTCGCCTGCTGCATGACGGACTGCCCGTTGCAGGCTTTGAGGGGGAGGCGGGGCGCGCCTTCTGCATTACGACCGGCATGGTGTGCGCCGGCACGGTGGCAGTCTTCTATGCGTTGTCAGGGTTCCTGGTGAGCCTCATGCAAAGGGTTCCGCGTGTGTACTGGCGTGGCCTCAACATGCTCACGCTGCGCCAGCTCAACTCGCGCGTAAACACGGCGTCTGGTTCCATGGCGGCCATCTCGATGATCTTGTTTCTCGCCATCACGGCGGTCACAACGGGCGTGAGTGTGTGCTCAGCGTTTACCTCCACCATTGAGGAGCACAACCCTTACGATGCTTCCATCGACGTGTGGTACTTTGATCCCGATTCGCCCAGTTCGCTCCAGTCCCTTCCTCGTACTTCGGACGGCCAGGTCGCGCCGGGCTATGGTGCCGCCACCGAAGAGCACGATGTTGTGCAGATGCTTGCCGATGCGGGTTACGACCTGTCTTCCGTGGCCGACTACAACGTCCTTGAGCTGAGGGAAGCGTCAGGGCTTGCCGAAAGGCCTTCGGCATCTTTTGACGAGATGACCCGCGTTACCGGTGCTACCTTGCCTGCCAGCGTTGCAGGCATGGCTTCCGACGGCGGTATTCAGGTGGTTGGCGTGTCCGAGTTCAACGCATTGCGCTCCCTTCTGGGCCTCGACCCCATCGAGCTCGGCGAGGATGAGTACGCGATGGCCTGCGACTTGGGCGAGAGTCTTCGCGATTTTTATAGCCAGGTGATGCACGCCGGCTACACGGTAACGCTGGCAGGCAGGGACCTTGTTCCGTCGACTGTTGGAGTCATCGATGACGCCTCCGGCGCCCTGTCCAACTCCATCGTTGGATCAAACCCCGGGTACTTCATCGTCCCCGACGACATCGCGGCTCAGGCACCGTGTGCTTCGGCGTATATCAACATGCGGTACAAGAGCAGCATGAATGAAGAGGCGCGCGAGCTAATGAATGAGCTTGTAAACCTCCAGACGAGTGACATCTTCAAAGAGGGACAGACGACGTTTGCATACATCGGGAACGTGATTCAAAAAGAGGAGTCATGGTCTGCGATGAACGGCATGACCGGCATCGTGAGCTACATGGCGGTCTACATTGGCTTTGTGCTTGTGGTGTCGTGTGCGGCAATTCTCGCAATCCAGCAGCTTTGCGCCACAACGGACGCCCAGCATAGCTGGAGGCTTCTGTGGGAGCTGGGCTGTCCGCGCAAACTCGTGTACCGCTGCTTGCTTATGCAGACGCTCGTGTATTTCTTGCTTCCGCTTGTTGTGGCGCTGGCGCACAGTATTGTGGCGCTCAGCGTAATGCGCGACGTCGTGGAAATCTTTGGTGCCTTCGACATCACGACGGCGGCAATCTCGAACGGCGCTCTGTTCGTGGCAGTGTACGGCGCCTATCTCTTTGCGTCGTATCGCCTGAGCCGTGGCATGGTCAATGCAACGATGGGCAGCACCGGGCGTTTGAGCGCATAAGGACAGAAGCCGCAGGCAGAATCATTGCACGGGGTCCCGGGTCGGTTTAAAGCCGTTCCTCGGGACCCCTGTTTGTATGGCAATCATTCAGATGCGGCAGGGTTGTCTCGCTTGCACCTCCGTTCACGAGTAGAGCTTGTCTGTTTGCGGCGCAGTTGGCGCATGGCAAGTTCGCGCAGCAGGGCGAGCTGCTAGCCGCTTATCATTCAGGACTGCGGACAACAGGAGGCCTAACAAGTCCAAAGGGCGAGCGTGCGCCAGCGCTGCATGGCAAAGTCACTCGAGCAGGTGACAAGCGTGATGCAGCGCGTGGCCTGGGCAATCATCTGGTCGGCCTGGGAAGAAAGGGCATCGGCTTGTGCAGCGATGCCCTCAAGCCATGCACGGAAGCTGGCCACGTCATCCCGGTCTCCGGTGTCCTGGCCAGCGCCTCCCCAGTCGAACCGCTGGATTTCTTGCCAGCTCGCGTCTACCCGCAGGGCGCAGAGGGGTTCTGCTTGCACGAGCACCTCGGGCGTCTCCCAGGTCAAGGGGCCGAGTCTGTCAAACCTCTCTTGGAGGTATGCCTCCTGAAGCTGGGAGAACATACCCGAAGTGTTCGTCATGTGGTGAGCGTACGCGCAGACGTGCCGCGCACTTGCGCCATCGCAGCGCCTATCGAGAAAGGGCGTGCCGCTGGTCGCCGAGCGCCCCCACAGGTCGTGCGTGAGATACCAGGCCTGGTCGTCCTCGCTATGCGTGGCAACCACGGGAAGGTCGATGTCGGTGCCCTGCACGCTTACCCATGCCGCGACGGACTGGTTCACCTCGTGCAGGGCACCCCAATCGCGCTGGGCTTGCCGCGAGGCCCCGGTGCTTGCCGGGGAGTCTGTCGCGGCGGCGAGGGAGGGCACCGCGCCCAGGCGGGTTGCTTGGGCGAGGTCCCCATAGCTGCACGAGCACGCGGTCTCGTGCGCCACGCTGCCCAAGCCGACGCCTATGCACACCGCACCGCACGCCAGCGCCCCCATGCCAATCGCCCTGCGTCGCGAGACGAGGGGCACACCCATCTGCCTAGACATGTCGCCTGGTTCTCAGCGATGCCCTCGAGGTGCTTTTCGGGCGGATCCTTGGTACTTGTTGGGCGGGCTGGTCGCCTGTCTGCGCCTCATCGCTGCGGGCCACACGCGCGCCATGGGACACGTCGGCGTATGCGATGCGGGGCACACCGTCTTGGCCGTTGCCACGCTTCTTGAGGACGAGGACGAGTCCTGCGAGCATGCAGATTCCGCCTGCACCCACCAGGCAAGCCCACATGAGACCCTGGCCGGTCTGGGGAAGGTCTTCACCCGGAGTCGTGGGAGTGGGCGGGGGAGTGACAAGCGTAACCGTCTGCCCCGCGTCGTCGTAGTCGCGGTGCTGGGCGATGGTTTTACCGCCGCGCTGTAGCTTCTCCAGGAACACGAGCTTCTTACCGGCCAGGCCCGAGCCGTCAAACGTCGCGGTCACGTCGAGCGTTGTGGCCGACTTCGTGGGTACAAAGCTTGTGCTTGATGCGATGACCGTCTCGTGAGTGTCGGCCACGGCGAGCTCAGTCACGATGGTGTAAGAGGCTCCCGGTATGAGCCCGCGCATCTCAACACGGTCGACAAGCTGCATGTTTGCAAGTGCCGCCGCCTCATGGTCGCCGTCTGCAGGGTCCTGTGCCGTGGTACGGATGTCCACGAACGACACGGTCTGCGCCGCGTCGTCGATGTTTGCGTGTACGGCCACCTCTCTTCCGCTGAACGTGACGCTTTCGAACGCCACGACCTCCTTGCCCGCAAGCAGCGAAGCGTCGAAAGTGAACGTCACGTTGACGCGACCCTTCGCGGCCGATGCCGTGAAGTCACCGGAGGCGGTGAGCTGCTTGCCCTTGCCGTCTTTCAAAACCTTGCCCGTCTGCTTGTCTACGAGCTTGCCCTCAAGGTGGTAGGTCTTGCCAGCCTCGAGCCCGTCGTATTCGATGACGTCGACGAGGGTGACCTTGTCGGCAAGCGCCGTCTCATGCAATCCTGTCTCCTTCTCAGTGAGTGTGGTACGCAAGTTGGGTGTGTTGAAGCTCACCGTTTGGTTGGCGTCTGCTAGGTCGCAGTGCGAGGCCACGAGTTTCCAGGCATCGTCGCCCTCGCCGTCGCCTGCCTTGACATAGAGCTCCTCGAAGGCCACGGCCTGGCCCGCTTGAATGCCAGAGACTCCCTTGAAGGTCACATCCACGCTGCCGTCGCTTTTGTCAGCCGTAAACTCCATGCGAGCTTCCAGGGGTTTACCTGCAGCGTCTTGGTAAGCCTCGCCGGACTTTGCGTCATGAAGCGTACCGACGACTCGATACGTCTTGCCTACTGTAACGTTTTCATACGCGACCGTGTCGACAAGGTCGATGGGACTCGTTCCCATGACGGAATGCGCCCCGTCTGCGGTTGCAAGCGTCGTGCCAACGCGCGGCACGTCCACTGCCTGGGCCTCGTCGGCGATGTCGGCGTGCGCGGCAAGCTCGCGTCCCTCGCAGGTGAGCGTCTCGAAGGCGACAATCGTTTTGCCTGCCAGGCCGCTTGCGTCAAAGGTGAACTCGACCGCCTGCGTGCCCGAGGCTGCCTGCGGGGTGAACTCAACGCTCGCGCTCACGGGCTTGCCGGCGGCATCAAGCACCTGCGAGGCGCTCTCTTTGTCCATGAGAATACCCGTGAGGGTGTAGATCTTCCCGGGCTTGAGGTTGGTGTAGGCCACTGTGTCTGTGAGCGTGATGGCCTGCGCCGCGTTGGCCATGTGCAGGCCGGTGGCGGCGTCGGTCAACGTGGTGGCGATGCTGGGTTTGTCGACCACCCAAACGCTCTGGGCCTCGCTTGTCATGTCGTCATGGCTTGCGTACAGCTCGCCCCTCGCGTCATAGACCCGCTGGCGCGCCACGATGCGCTGCCCGGCAAACCCGCTCAGATCGCAGTCGATACCGATCTGATAGGTTCCGTCGCCCTCAAGTTCGAGTTCTGCGCTTGTGCGCAGCACGTTGCCAGCCGCGTCTTGCAGCTCATTGCCTGCCTCGTCGCACAGCTCAAGCTCCACGACGTACGTACCGGCTTTGAAGTGGCCGTACGACCCTGTATCGACAAGCCTCTCGTCGCCCAGCGCATAGGCAGCCTGCGATCCGTCGCGGCTAAGCAGTTGCGTGGTCAGCGTGGGGATCCAAGTGTCCTCCACGGTGCCCAGGTCGACAGTTGTTTTATCCTCGCGAATCGCAACATCGAAGCTCACGAGCTCAGTGCCCTGGCTGGCTGTCGTCGCGAGCTCGGTGAAGGCGTAGGTGTCGTAGGGGAGCGCCCCGAGAGCGTCGTTGGGCTCGCCCGTCCCCTCAATGTTGCCGTAGAACCACAGACCCGCATCCGCGTCAAGAAGCGCCTCATCGACCGTACCCGTTGCTGCATCCAAAGCGGCGTCGTTGGCGTTCGTGCGGTGGGTGTGGGGCCTAACTGCAGCCGAGGTGTCGACGTGTCCGGTGGTGTCCGTCACCACGACGTGGCGTTCGTGCGTTGTCGTGCTTTCAACGAGGAAGGCGACCCCGGGCATGGTGGCCTTGGTGTCCTCATATACCTTGTCAAAGGCGATGTCGCCACGGATGACCTGGTTGGCATATGTGTCCTCGCACCAAGCCACGGCGCCTGCCTCGCGAACTTCCACGGTACGTACCGTGTCGTCGAGGAGATAGCCGGCACCGGATGCCACTTCACGCAGGTAGTACGTGCCAAAGGGGAGCGACGCATCGACGCCGTCGCCGTCGGTATCGGTCGTGGCTGCGCCGTCGTGTGCCTCGATGGTCATGATTGCCTGCGCAGTACCCGCCTGCACGTCCTCAAGCGTCTGAGGCTCGTACACGGTGCCCTCCACCGTCACGTCGTGCTCGCTTGCGTTGTAGATGGCAAACGTTGCCCCGTCGAGGCTCGCGGCGCCCCTTGGGCTCGCCGTGCCGTCTTCGGCGTCGACCTTACGGATGCCGACACCGCCCATGACCTGCTCTTGCGGGATGGTTGCCGTCATGTCGAAAGAGATCCACTTGCGGCCCGACTCGTCGGGCGTGAAATGGCACACGTAGACCGTCGGGTCAAGCTCGTAGCCCTGAGGGGCCTTGGTCTCCTGTACGGTCACCGTGCCGAGCGGCAAGTAGGGGCGTCCGCCAAGTTTATACAGCTTGTCTCCGCCCACCTTGTAGCTCTCAAGCAGCAGTGATACGCCGTCCTCGTCAGTCTTGAGAATCCAGGTGCGCTCGGGTGCGGGAGCATTTTCGCTGCGAAGGTCGTCTTCGGTGTAGGAACCCTTGTAGTAGCACACAGTGATCTCGGCGCCCTCAAGCGTCATATCGCCTTGCGCCACATTGGTGCCCGTCTGCGCATCCACCTTACGCACCACAATAGCCTGGGGGTCGCCTTGGGGTTCCTCGAGCACTTGGCCACCGTTCTGCTCATTGACGCGCGACGTCATGCCCGACTTCACCTCGACGCGGTATACGGCCTCGTCAAGGGCGTATCCCTTGCTTGGTGCGGTCTCATGCACCCAATACGTCCCCTCGTCGAGCGTGCCCGACACGGCATGGCCCACCTCGTCGGTGCGCAGCGTGTCGACAAGCTGGGTGAGCTCTTCGTCGGCATAGACGCCATAGAGTGCTCCTTCCAGCGTGTAGCAGGCATTTCCGTCGGTCACGAGCGGCTCGGCAGACGCCTTAAAAAGCTCGATGGCTCCTGCTGTGGGGGCGTCCTGCACATGAAGCACGCCCTGGGAGATGCCCGTGTATACGGTCGAGCCGTCTTGTTCGGTCGCCCAGGTTGCAGCGTCCCAGGAGCCAGTTTGCGCATTCCACACCGACCAGCTCCCATCGGGATTGCAGTAGAGTCCAATCGTCTCGCGAGGCTTGAAACCGTCGGGCGCCTGCAGCTCGAAGAGTCGATAGCGCGTCTCCTTCGGGGTGTCCTCAAACGTGACGGTCGCCGAACCCTCCGTGGAGGTAATCGTGCGGTCGTAGACGACCCCGTCGGTGGTGCCGTCGGTGCTCGCAAGCCTCCAGGTTACCTGCTTGGGAAGCTCGGTCCAGGAACCCGTCGCTGCGTCGTATGACTGTTCCTTGCTCACGGTCAGGCTCGAGAGGGAATTCCATCCCGAGACCACGAGGTATTGCATCCAGCGATCGTAGTAGCCGTTGCCCGTGGTGGGCGTATACACCAGGCAGGCTCCGGAGTAATAGTTTGCCCCCGAGGCCGCATAGGCGTTGGCGGCGTCCACGAGCGCGCAAATTTGCTCGTTGTAGTGCGAATAGGAGCCGTAGGCGAAGCGGTCGGGGTTGGTGAGCGTCCACGCGGCATACTGGGTGATATACACACCCTCATCAGTCGTGCCGTCGGCATGCGCCATGATGTATTCGAGTTGAGGCAAGATACTGCCCAGGTTCACGCCCGAGACGGTGGTGGCGTCCCAAGGGGAGGCCTGAGAGAAGGTGGCCTCGGGCCATTCACCCGTCTCGGTGCTCGTGCCCGGCGCCGCACGGCGCGAGTCGGCGCACCAGGCAGCCTGACCCGTCTGTGCGTTGCGAATTTTGGGGCAGTTGCCGTCCACGATATGTTCGTTGTACGCGGTGAACGTCTCGCCTGCGGCCGAAGTCAGATTTGTGCTGTAGAGGGCCGGTCCCTCAGCAAACGTCACCGTCTCACCTGCCGAGTCGAGCAAGGCAGCGGTCGCAACGAGGTCGGCCATGACGCCGGGAAGCTCCCAGGTGCCAGACTCGTCCGTCATTGCCAGGTGGATTTCAACCTGGTTGTCACCGAGGTCGTCGATGGTTGCCTCGGGGTATGCCTCGAGCAAAAGTGCGGTCCAGATGGCATCGGCTCGGCCCATTACGCTTAGAACAAGAGCGTCGCCCTCCTGTGCACCTTCTACGGTGAGGTATGCCCAGCCGTCCTCGCTTGAATCGAGCGTGACAGTGGCGGAACGCACGTCATCCATCTTTGCTGGGGCTTCGTCGGAGTCGGAGACTTCATTCGAGGCGTCTTTTGCAGAGGCGTTCGGCACGTTGTCCGGCGCCACGTCACCCTCATTTGCAGCAATCTGCTGAGGCGGGTCAAGCGAGCCTGTCTCCTCGGCTTGGGGATTGCTTACCTTGGCGTTTTGTTCGGCGTATACCGAGGCGACCGTGGCAATGTCGGCCTGCTCGGCCCAGGCGCGATGAGCACTACCCACCATGCCCACAGGGCCCGAGAGAGCCAGCATACATGAGAAGGCTACGGCCCACACACGTGCTATCAGGCTTCTTTTTTCCGGTGATCCAGCTGTTTTTGTCCGCACGGCATGAGCGGCGGGTGTCCATGGTTTCCCAAACATGGCACACGTCCTTTCCCTCGGGGGCGTGTGGCCCCCAAGACGGTTGAGGTATTGGTTTGTATAAGTGGATGCAGGCGATTACTGCGCTTAGCGGTTACGCTCGGCCGTTGCGTCCAACGGCATCGACATGCCCGTTTCGCCAGGTTTGGGGGACTTTACTCCCAGTGGCCTTCCTCCTCGTGATGCACAATGGTGTACTCGGCCTCGTGGTGTATGGTCTGGTAGTAGCCCTTGTCCTGGTAGGAGCCGTGGTCTTCCCAGTGGCCCTGCTCGTCGTGGTGCACAGTCGTGTATTCGGGCTCATGCCAGACCTGCTCGTGTTCCCATTCCACGTAGTAGTTTGTGGGAAGGCCCTGGGACATGAGGTATTTGGTGTGCTCCGCCAAGTCCGCCTCGTCATAGGTGATGTAGTCGTCGGCAGCGAAACGGTAGTGGCTTGTGGTGCGCACGGTTTCGTAGTAGCCCTCGCGAACGACCACTTGCTCGTCCCAGGCGGCCTGATCGACGACCCACACGTTGTTGGGCACCCATTCTTGCACGCTCACCCATATCTGCTCGTCCCAGGCGGGTTTGTCCACGACCCAGGTGCGCTTGGGCTTTTCGGGCTGGGGCGGTGGGGTTGTGCCTGTGCCCGCGCCAGATCCCGATCCGGGCTGACCGCCCGAGGGGCGCTCGGTGACGTCTATGTCGCCGGGGTTGACAGGGCCGCTGGGCTGCGGGTTGGCGGGGGCGTTGCCGTCGGTAGCGTCGTTGTCGCCCGTCGTGTCGGCACCTGGGTTTGACCCCGGCGCGGTCGTGTCCGCGCTTGAGGCGGCACCCGGCCTACTTGTGCCAGCGTCACCCGCTGCCGAGCCGTCTCGGTCAGCCTCGTTCCCCTTGCCATCCTGAGTTTCCCCGCCGCCGTCTTCCCTCACAACAACCCAAGTAACCTCGGCTGTTGCGGGTGTCCTCGGCACATGCGCGACCAAGGCGCCCTCGGGCACCTCGAGCCGGGCGGGCTCGGCCCCGGATGCATCGCGTGCACCCTCGCCCTCGGCGCCCCCGTCCTCGCCGGTTTCATCCTCTTCCAGCGTCGCAGTGGCCAGGCTGCATGCCAGCACGCAGGCCCGCACCTCGGTGAGCTTGCCGTCCATGGCTTCCATCACTTTGAGACCCACGGCATCGGTTGCCTTCAGCCAGGGGAGCGCAAGCAATCCGCATTCCCCAGCAGGTGCGGAAAGCCCACATACCAACGCACCGGCGATTTCCCCTTCGGCTCTCGCTCTCTCTTCGGCGGATTCACGGCATGTCTCCAGCACCCAGACGCCGCCCTCGCTTACGTGCACTTCAAGCTCGTCGCGGTGCGCGGCTTCCTCAGCTTGTGCGCCAAATGCCGCACCGAGCCGCACATCTCCCATGCGAAAATCCGCACCCTGCAGGTACGTCTGCACCTCCTGTGCATCAACGCTGCACCGCTTGATTTGTGCGCCCGCATCCGCATCGTCGCCCTCAAGCGCCGCTTGGGCCTGGTTTCCTGCAGGCGTGGCATCGCACGCTGCAATGCAGCAGCTGCCGGCTATCGCCAATGCGCAGGCAAGGAGCACGACGCGTTTCTCCATCGAGGACCAGTTCATGTTCGACGCCTCCCAAACGGCAGGGGTGGGATGTGACCCTCATAGTATCCTGCCGTCAAAAGGAGGCGTTCATGTGATTCCTGCAGAATTGCCTGCCCATGTCACAGAGACATAACACACCAGCTAAATGGCTATTTTATTTGATTTTGTCACAAAACTAAGCGCGTTTTCCGTCGGCCTTTCGCCCAGCCGCGCCGGGCTACTCCCCGTCCACAATCTCGGCCTTGAACACGTTGAGCGTCTCGCGCTCCGGGCAACAGAAGGTCACGGTGTCGGGGTCGTTGCCGGGCACCTGGCCGCCGTAGCGCAAGATGTCGATGTAGGGGAAGCCCACGTTGGCCGCCATGGGGCAGAGCTGGCCCCGGTCGTGGTCGTAGTCGAAGGTGTCGCCGGGCTTGTGACCGTGGTGGCAAGCGCACTCGCCGAGCTGATCCACCACAGTGAGACGGATCTTGGGCCTCTTGCCGCGCGCGGCGCCCTGCTTCTTGCCGCCGGCAGCCTCCTCGCAGGGTACAGGCACCTTGTCGAGCACGTCCAAGCAGGCCTCAATCGGGATGCCGCGGGGCTTGTCTTCCTGGTCGGCGTTGCGCACGATGAGCTCGCGCACCACGTCCATGGCGTTCTTGGTGGCGTCGCGCAGGGTGTAGCCCTTGAGCACGCGGCCCAGCAGCACCGAGGAGAAGATGTCGCCCGTGCCGGGGAAGTACACGGGCACCTCGTCGAAGGGAATGGTGAAGTACTCACCCGACTCGGCGTCGTAGCCCACAACGGCGTTCACGCCATCCACCTTCGTGCTCGTGATGACCACCGACTTCGCCCCCAGGCTGCGCATGGCGTCTACCAGCGTCGCTGCATCCTCAGCGGTAAGTCCGGCCTCCATGTCGATGGACGTGCCGGTCAAAAGGCAGGCCTCGGTGTAGTTGGGCATCGCGATATTTGCCTGCGCCACAAGCCTGCGCATGAGGGCGATCGTGCTCTCGGGCACACCGGCATACAGCGAACCGTTGTCGCCCATGATGGGGTCGACGAACACGCGTACGCCCTTGGCCGCCTGGCGTTCGCAGAACTCGGCGATGATGCGGGCCTCTTCCTCGGTCACGATAAAGCCGGTGGACACCGCGTCAAACGTGAAGCCCAACTCGTCCCAGATGGGCAGCGTCTTCTTCACGTAGTCGGTCGTGTCGTGGATGAAGAAGTCGGGGTAGTTGAGCGTATTAGACACAAGGGCAGTGGGCAGGTTGTGCAGGCGGAATCCCATGTGCGACAGCACCGGCATCATGGCGGACAGCGCCACCTTGCCAAAGCCGCACATGTCGTTGATGAGTAGGACGTTCATGGACTCCGTTACAGCCGCCATCGCGCATTCCTCCATACCTTCGTGTCTTCATCGCGCCAGGTGCGCAACAGGGGGAATGGTAGCGCGGCCCGCCCGCGCGCCTCGCCCGCAACCCCGCCCCACACCCGAATCACGTGCCGTCTCCACGAGGGGGCAGGTATCTGCGTGCAAAAAGCTGCAGCATGGTTGAAATTCAAGCAGACCTTTACATGTTTGCTTCAGTATGATGATAGGCATATTGTGTTTAATTGTACGACTCACACGGCGCGGCCTGTGACGTTTGGCCAGGAACATGCCCGCTCGTCACGCGCTTACGCTTCAAATGGATGGCATGGGGGGAGCGCTTACATGAGGGATGAAGGATGCGAGTCCAATATCGACGTTTTAGCGGATCAGCGTGTATCGCACAGCGAGATCGTGGGAAAGGGGCTTGCTGACACAGAGGAGACGCCTCAAGTCAGCCGAAATTTGAGTTCGGGCATCGATTTGCCGATATGCTGGGGTTGTCCCACGACTGAAGACCTCAACCGAATTGAATCACTTGTCATCAAGATGGCTACGGCTCTTCCATGCACCGTTCAAGTTCATACTGGATTTACAAGCAGGGGCAATGAGGCGCTTGAACACATGATTCGCGGCGACGAAGTCTTCCTGCTATCTAATTGGGCGTCCACAAAACACGGACCACGAGTCACGCTTAAGATAAAGGCGCCCAAGAATAAGGTCCTTGGGTGCCTGGGTGGACAAGAATCTGGCATATTCGAGGACCATGATGACAGAGAGTCACTCATGGTGCTTGCATGCATGCTGCCCCATTTGAAGGCCACCGTCCACAGCGTTACCCCGCTTTCGATGCGTAGCAAGGGAGTCGACAACCCCTTGCTGTCTATCAGGGTTGATTTGAAGCCTGTCGATATGGGTGAGCTCTTGTCTGGGGTGCGGACCTTGTTCGACAAAGACTTGAAGGAGCGGAAGCTTTCGACTGAGGACGGAGATTGATGATGGCAGGCAGGACCAAAACCGTTTCCCATGTTGAAAATATCGTGCAGCCCTCAACCGACAATCCAGGGTCTCTTTTTCCTGATGCATTTGACGCTGACCTTGAAGTGGCCATCGACAAGTTGGGAAAAATACTGTGTGACGCGCCCAACGATGAAAAGCCAGGCACCATTGCAGCGCTTGTGGAGCAGTATCCGGAGCTCGGTGAACACATAATGGCTGGCAAGAAGAAGGGCTTGGTGGATAAAGCCTTGCTGCAGCAGCTCGGCATTCTCAAACCAACCGCAAGCTTGCTAAAGAACGGCGGAATACGCCACATCGACGCGACGGCTCTCGCAGCGTCTTTTTCCAAGGTCGTGCCCCGCCCTCTTATCGAACCCGACAGCGACAGTGCCCATGTATTGCCCACGGGGGTCATCGGTGTTGATGTGGCAAACAGCGTCGAGCTCAGGAGTGCCCTGATTGGCATCGAGGGTTTGGCTGCAGAGAGCGTGTCAGCTGGCGATACGTACGACATCCAGATTGACGCGCAATCCGATTCGCACGACCATGGCGCTCCGGTTGCTGGTATTCGGGGGATTCCAGGTGTCTCGCTCGTGCCTCTTTGTTGTGACAAGGATATTTTTGCCGACGCGGTCAAATGCAACTCTTCGGATTTGTCCCAGTATGCAGGCGCAATGGCAATGAGTGTTTCAAACTGCGGTGAAACTTGTTTTGCGCAATTCGAAATACGCTGGTTGGCCAATTTGTCCGCAGACACCATGGTGTATGCGCTGCGTGGGCTCGGCATAGTTCGCGATGCTGATCTCATTGGCGGTATGGGTTGGAATCTCCGCATGCGCCAAACCGTGCGTGGAGTTCAGTCCCCTAGCCCTTCGGCAAAGAAGGAAGAGGTGGCTGAGGTGCCCAATTCCAACCAGAGTGAGACACCGTGTGAAAAGTCTGTCGGCAAGAATGGCGAAGAGGCGATCGAGGCAAAATCTGTATCCGAAGAATCTGATTCCTCGATAGACCATGTCATCCAAACGGTTGAAAACGACACTGATCTCCCGTCCGTTGAACCCACGCCAGACCTCGAGGAGACGCTTCTCGCCTATGAGGATAACGTGAGAGAAGCCGAAGCGGCCTATGCGGTGGATGGACCCTTTGACAGCGAGCGTCTGCGTGCGGTCGAAGCCGAATGTGCCGAGGCTGTTACCGAGCTCAATCATGCGGGGTTCTTCGCATTTAGAAGAAAAAAGGAACTCAAAGCACATATTGCCGCGCTAAATGAAGAGCGGCAAAACCTCGTGAAAGCCCGTGCGGCCAAGGATTTCCTTGACGACGCACGCAAGAAGCTCGCCCAGGCGAAGGAAAACGCCGAGAACGAGTACAAGCAGCGCGGTTTGCTGTAGTTTGTAATCAGGAAAGTTTTGGCGGGCCGTGAAGCCCAATCGCTCTCACGGCCCGCCATCTACCTAGTGGAGGTTCACGTATGGAAATTGACGTCGACGAGCTGCGCGATTACATGGTCGACTACTGCGGCACAGCTGCGTTCTCCGACTCTCCCGCAGCCATTCTCGATGTGGTGGACATCGAACGAATGGACGGCTATGAGCTCTGTGAAAAAGCCGAAGACCTCGGCATCAACCTGAGGAAGTTCGAGGTCGAATAAACCCCTTACGCGATGGCGCCCGGCTTGCCGGCGCAGCGGACGGGGAGGGGCTCAGGCAGAGGAATCTGGCGGAACTCCTTGAGGAAGTCGACGATGTAGTCGGCGGTGCCGGCCATCATCGCGTCGCCCCACTCCTTGCTGGCGGTCTTGGCGTGGTCCGGGCCGATCCAGCCGTTGGCGGCATAGCGCACGGCGTCGCGCGGCATGCCCACGTGCACGCCCTTGTACAGCACGCTGCTCCAGCCGTCGGTGGGCATGGTCTCACTCACATCGTTAACCAGGTTCATCTCGCCGACCTGGCCCTCAAGCTGCGTCATGTCGACAAGGTCGGGGTTCACGGCAAGCATGGCCGAGGTCTCCTCGCCGGCGCCGTGTCCACCAGCCCAAGCGGGGTTGATTTCGCCGGCCATGAGCCACCAGTTCATGAGTGCGCAACGGGCGCCACGGCGGTCGAGCTCCTCGCCCACCTGGGAGAGCGGCTTGATATTGGGGCCGTGACCGTTGAGGAAGACAAAGTGACGCGCGCCGTAATCGTAGAGCTGGTCGGTGAGGCGCTTCGTGATCTGATACAGCAGGTCATAGCCGATGGAAAGCGTACCGGGGTAGCCCAGCAGATCGTCGGCCGCACCAAAGGGCAGCGTGGGGGCAATGAGAACGCTGGGATCCTGGGCCTCGATGAGGTAGTTGGGCGCGATGGTGTCCACGCCGAGCGGGTTGTGACGGCCGTGCTCCTCGGTGGAACCAATGGTGAGGATGACGAGGTCGTTGCCGTCGTCGAAGTACTTCTTTACGGCAGGCCAGGTAGAAGTCTCAATACGCATGAATGAACCCTCCTTTTGACTAGCCGGCTTTCGAGGCATGGAACCCCTTCGCCGGACTTCTGTAGAGTTAGGCACATTCTAGTTCAGGGAAGCAGGAATGCCACCCCTCCTGTCGTAGCCGTCGCCCATTGTCACCCGATGCCTACAATGGCTTACGGTATTCGGCGATTACAAACTCGATAGGCGTGTCGAGCGCCTCGAGGTTCTCGAGACGAGCCTTGTCACGGGCGCTTGTGCGGTAATAATAGGGGGTCATCTGGAAGACGGCTTCGATGTCGGCGTTGCTTGCAAGCGTGATGTTTGCGCTCACCTTTGTCGTGGCGACCAGCTCGAGCTCTTCGCAGGCAGGAAGCTTCTCATCGTTGAGATACGGCGTGTCGTAGAGCACCTGTTTGAGGCCAAAAAGGTGCCGGGCTCCCGGAATGACCGAGAAAAGGGTGCCATCGGGGCGCAGAATGCGCGCAAACTCTTTGCTGTTGAACGGCGCAAAGAGATGAGTTGCCACAGCCACGCTTGTGTCAGGCACGGGGATAGCCTTGAGGTTGGCGACGAAGTATGTGGCGCCCCCACGCTTGGCGGCAAGTCGCACCATCTCTTTCGCCAGGTCAAAGCCATAAACGTCAGTATAGGGGATGGCCCCGAGGGCCGAGGTGTAATAACCCTCGCCACAGCAGATGTCGAGAATGGGGGAGGGCTGATCTTCGTTGACGGTGCACGGCTGCACCTTTTCGCTCACGAGTTTCACGAGGGCATCTCGCAAAGGGGCGTAGTACCCCTTGTCGAGGAAGTCGCGCCTCGAGCGCGCCTGAGCCTTCGGATCGCCCATTGTGTCGCCAGCCTTGGAAGAACGCAGCAAGTTGAGGTAGCCCTCACGCGCACGATCGAACCTGTGACCGTTCTCGCAGGAGGCTTTCTTGTCCCCGTCATCAAGGGGCTTGTGACAAACTGGGCAGAGCAAAAGCGACATGGCACACGACCTCAGGCTCGGGATTGGGACATCGAGTATAGCAGGCAGGCGCGCACCCCTGGAAATCTCCCTACTCTGCATCCACGTGAAAAAACGTATAAAAAAGTCTTGCATAATCACGGGTGACATTTTATACTTTCGGTAGCCGAAAGCCCAAGAGGGCAAAGAGCCCAGGGCATTCAGCCACGACCTATTCCGTGCGAAGGCGCGACGAAGGAGGTGGCCCCTATGGCCGGTACCATGTGCAATGACGAGGGCATTGAGCCTGGCTCCATGGCCGCCGCCTGTGGGTGGTTGTAATTCGCCTGTTAGGCGGCGGGTTTTATCCTTGGTAGGACAGTTAGATAGCTTCCCAGATGGGAGATGAGTCCAAAGGGCAGTGGATGAGCGGCTTTCCGCTCAGAAAACCCCAGCGTTAGGTACCCAGTCCTTTCGATTTACTGGAGATGAGTCCGAAGCACTGAGTACGGTCCACCTCATGTTTTGTTGAGCTCCCTTCGAATTTTTGGAGTTGAGTCCAAAGAACTGAGTACGGGTTACCTCATCTTGTAAGGCGCATTATTCCTTCGATGTACTGGAGATGAGTCCGAAGTACTGAATATGGGTTACCAAACAATTGAATATTTACGTCTGAATATGCATCACTGCAAGCAACCGTTGTTCAGGCGTTCAAGCACTACAGTCGGAGGGGCGCACCCCTCCAAAGAGAAAGCAAGCGGGGTCGGAGCAAAGAGCTTCGACCCCGCTTTTCGTATCCTGTCGAAACAAAAAACGACCCTGGAACGACACTTACTGTCCCAGGGTCACAATGCACGCAATCGTTCTCTTCCTTAGGCCGCTTTCAGCGTGCCTTCTTCCAGCTCCTCCAACGCATCGTGCGCAATGTCGAGAGTGAAGGTAAGAAAACCGCGCGTGAGGTAGAGAACGCCGCGATAGAAACGCGTCTCCAACAGCAGCTGCGCGCGCTGCGAGAATGCGTCAAACCATGAGAGCATATGAGTTTCTACGAAGTTGTGGATGCAAGTAAGGTTGTGCCTTGCAGCCCCATCGTCGCCTGCCTCAATCGCAATCGCGGCCCTGTCGAGAAGAACGCCCGCAAACTCGAGCATGTACGACAGATGATCATCGGGAATGTGCAGCCCATCGTCTTTCTTGAGGCCTTCTCGGGCATACAACGCCACAATGTCATGATAAGCCTGCTGACAGAGCAAGCCGTCTTCACTCGTGAAGACCGATTCATAGGGGACGGCAGACTTTCCTTCATAGGTTTTCGTCCCCACAAAAGCCGACGTGAAATCACAGGCAAGCTGTTGACGCGTGCCTGTGTTGCGACGACGCAGGTAACGCACGATATCGTTGAGGCCTCGATCGAAATCCTCATTAAGGTCGGCAAACGCGGAGAGATCTTGCTGGGCCAGGGCGTCGATCTGCTCTTGCGTGAGAGTCTTGAAGAACAAGGCGGAGAGTGTCTGCGCGAGCTGGGAGCATGCGGCAAGGGTTTGGGTGAGGGCCCTCTTCTGATCATTGTCGCACGCCTCCTGGCCCGCCGCGAGGTCGCAGTCCTGCAATGCATCGCCAACGGCTACATTCAGGGCGCTCGCATCCAAGCGCTCGTCTGCCTTGTTCATCTCAATCGGTCCTCTCCATGTTCTTCTTGCTGTTTTGGGGCACATGCGACAATGCAAAAGCGCCAGGGCCATCAACAAGGATCTCGTCTGTAGCTGTGGCCCTGGCGCATGCCGTATGTATTAAATGCTCTTAGAGCTGAAAGTCCTGCAGCTTGTCCTGCCAGGCAGCAGTCTTCTCATGCAGGATATAGACCGTGCGCGGCTCGGCCCCCGAGGCGTCGGCCAGCCAGTGGCAGTTCTCCTCCCCGGCCTCTGCCACAGCCTTGGCGGCATCACTCTCAGGGTCGTCGAGATCGCCGAAGAAGCGGCCACCGGCGCAGCAGTTGTGCACGCAGGCAGGCTTTTCGCCATCCTTGAGACGTGCGATGCAGCAGTCACACTTCTCGACAATGCCCTTGCCCTCATCATAGCGGCGGGCGTTATAAGGGCAGGCGTCCATGCACAGCTTGCAGCCAATGCAGGCGTCGGCATCGATCACGACAAGGCCATACTCGTCCTCGCGGTAGGTTGCACCAGTGGGGCAGACCTCGAGGCAGGGGGCGTTCTCGCACTGCTGGCATTGGCGAGGCAGCCAGTACTGCTCGACATTGGGGAAAGTGCCCACGGTCACAGTTTGCACGCGATTCCAGCACACTCCCAGGTCGAGACCATGAGCGTACTTGCACGCAACGATGCAGGTGTCGCAGCCGCTGCAGCGGTCCAGGTCAATAACAAGGCAGTTTCTCATTAGAACACATCCTCCGTCCTAGGCTCGTTCTGGAGCGTCGGCATGAACGGGCGGAACTCCTCGGGCTCGACCCAAACGTTTTCAGGCTTCTCGGACTTCTCGATCTTCACCGTAAACCCGCGGTTGGTGT
>OLNE01000946.1_pt1 | contig 23447 bp, 14 predicted proteins | sample 1672431 | NCBI WGS metagenome assembly OLNE01 (sample SAMEA3136685, study PRJEB25190) | human gut metagenome | reverse complement strand
CAGGAGTTTTTGGAAGGAGGTCCAGTCCCAATTCTCTTCCTGCCTCTTCATCCACTCGTAATAGGTCAGTCCGTCGGTGCATTCATTTACCACACCGGCGCCGGTGAACATGGCCGTCAGACGGCGCAGTCCCAGGGAATGGCCCGCCATGGCCATCTGCTGCTGCATGTCTCCGCGGTCCTGCTTCAGCAGATTTCGAACAGCCTCTTCGTCCAACAGCTGCGTTTCACTCAGCACTTCCGTTACCAAGGCCACCGCCGCTTCCAAATTCTTCGGCAAAGTGCTGAAAGTAGCGACCAGCTTCGCTTTATAGGATTCTCCGTCGTTGTTCTTCGAGAATGTTGCCGTGCTAAAATCAATGTTTCCGCAGTACAGGCGGCTCCGGTTCAGCAGATCCGTCGGGGTGGACCGTCGGGTGGCGATTTTGCCCAGGATTTCCGTCAGGAATGAAATCCGAGACAGCTCTTCTTCGGTCCGGTCCGTAATGTCGAAAAACGCCGTTACGTACAGAATTCCGCCGGTTGGGATGTCGTGCACCAACACCTTGGTGCCTTCCATGTCCCGCACTTCCGTCGGGATATCCTCCGGCATATCCTGAATATCCGCTAAAGTCAAGTGCGGCAGACATTGCAGATCCTCCTCCGAATCCGTTTCCTCTTGCCATTTCTGCAGTTCTCTTTCCTGACGCTGAAGGGTTTCCTTCTCCGCCGAATCCCAGGATGCTTCCTCATCCCGAAGTCGCCGTTCCTCTGCCTTTCGCCGTTCTTCGCCCGCCCTGCGGGAAGGTTCCATAATAACCTCACAGCGGTGATCGTTATCCAGATAAACCGCCCGAAGGAGTTCCTCGAAATACCCTTGATCGGCTTTCTCCCGAAGCTTCTCGAAAATATCTCCCACCTGCAGGTTGGCTTCCGGCTTTCCGCCGTACAGCCAGCTCTCCAGGATGTTAAAACTGTAGATTAAGCCCGATGGGTAGGATCCGAAATCCCGTTCCCGCATGATGAATTCCGTATTGGCCAGGGCGGAATCCAGCTCCTCCCGGTCTAATCCTTCTTTTACCAGACGATTCAGCTCATCGTGAATCAAGGTGCGGATGAGATCCGTATTCTCCGGTGCGTAATTCCGGACTTCGATACGGGCGTAGGGCTGCCGCACCGAATCCATCACGGAGACAATTACGTCCTCGGCCAGGCCCCTGTCCAGAATGCATTTTACCAGCGGGGAGTGGTTGTTGTGGGCGATGACGCTGTGCAGCACGTGCATGGCCACCAGCTTCTCCCGGTCATCGTAATCGCCGATCACGCCGCCCCAGGCAATCCGCATCCGCGGTTCGTTCTCCTCATCCGGCGCAATCTCGTAGGTAACCGTGCGGCTTCCGCCGTCCACCGGCGCCTGTTTCGGCGGAAAGTGAACCGGCTCGGTCCGTCCAAAATCCTTCAGGTATTCGTCCTGGAGAATGCCCAGCACTTCGTCGATATCCAGATTTCCGTCCAGGCAGATGTAGGCGTTGGACGGTGCATAGAATTTCCGATGGGTGTGGATGAAATCCTCGTAGGTCAAATCCGGAATGTGTTTCGGATCGCCGCCGGAATTGAATCGGTACGGCGTATCCGGCAGCATCGCCTGACACATGGCATCCTCCAGCAGCTCGTCGGCGTTGGCCATGGCCCCCTTCATTTCGTTGAACACTACGCCCTTGTAAGACGGCGTCCCGGCTTCGTCGAAGGCGTAGTGCCAGCCCTCTTGCCGGAAAATGTTCGGGTTCCGATAGATGGCCGGATGCAGCACTGCATCCATGTACACCCGCATCAGATTGATGAAATCCTTGTTATTCTTGCTGGCCACCGGATACAAGGTTTTGTCCGGAAAAGTCATGGCATTCAGAAATGTGTTCAGGGAATTCTTCACCAGTTCCACAAAGGGCTCCTTCACCGGATACCGGTCCGACCCGCACAGTACCGAATGTTCCAAAATATGAAACACCCCGGTATCGTTCCACGGCAGCGTCTTGAATGCAATCCCAAAGGTCTTGTTCTCCTCCGCTCGATCCAGCCAAATCAGCTTCAACCCGGTGGTTTCGTGCTCCATCTGAATCAGGGTTCCCTGCAGCTCCTCCAAAGGCACCCGCCGCTGCACCCGAAACCCGTGCAGCACCTCATTTACTTCCAACTCTCTACGCTCCTGCATCGTCATACGCATTCCCTTTCTTCTATATTATAGGTAGTGATCTTCCACTTTTTCTGCCGCATACCGGTCCGTCACCTCCGCAACATCCGGCGCGTCCTCCGCTTCCGCTTCTTCCGCAGATTCCGCCGGTGCCGCCTCTGCAAATGCCTGGCTCAGCGCCGGCTGTTCCTCTTCTTGGGACTTCTTCTTGCCCCGCAGGGAAACGGCGTGTCCCGCCGGAATGTACTCCTTCGGATCCCGTACCTTCTTTCGGTTTCTTATAAAAAGAACCATCGCCGCCACGTAGAACACCGGGGTAAAAACAAGAACGAAGGTCACCACGGTTCGGTCCATATCGGATGTAACTTCATTTCCCGGAAGCACCATCAGCAGCGGGCACAGCCACAAAGCGTGGATGAACCACGGAACAATCATCGCGCCTTCCCGAGACCCCTTCCACAGCAGGCAGCTCATGATCACCATGGTGAAGAACGGGCTCAAAATGGTGTTCCAGCGCACGTCCGCCGGAACCGCACCTCCGCCCAAAGTGGTGAGTGCCGAGAGCAGTCCCACAAAGCCCAGGACAATCCAGAAGCCCGAATGGAGATAGCTCCGGAAGGCATACCGGTCGAAACCCGGCTGCTTCTCACTGCGGCACAGAAAATACCAGCAGAGGAATTCCTCCACTGCTGCCATCAGCACGCCCAGCACCAGGCCGCCGGCCGTGGTACCAATCTTCAGATGGAACGCCCCTTCCACCACGTAATCCCGCAGCGCGCCTTCCAGCACCAGCACCAGCAGTGCCGTGCAAAATCCATATATCAATCCGTGCCGGATTCGCTTGCCCGGCGTCCATTCTTTTTTTGTATTATTCGTCATTTCCCATTCCTCCTGATTTCGAAACTATGCCCCATTATACCCTATCCCCGGATTGAACGCAAAAAACATCCGGCGCCCCTGAACCCGTCAGGAGCGCCGTTTTCTGTTTATCTATATTCCCGTTACGAAAATTTCGATTCCGATGAGAATCAGGATTACACCTCTTATTCGGTCATTCCCAGAAATTCGTATCCCGCATCTTCGACCGCTGCTTTGACCGCATCGGCGGATACATCCTTGGAAAGAGTCAGCACCGCATTGCCGGCATCCTTATCCGGTGCCGCGCTCTCCACGCCATCCAGTGCCTCCAGTGCCTTCTTCACGTGAGCCTCGCAGTGCGCGCACATCATTCCTTTAATCTTTACTTCTGTTGTCATCTTCTTTTCCTCCTCTGTTTCATTAGATTTCAACAACGATTCCATTTCATATTCGATTTCTTCCATCGATGTCGCCTGTTTTCGAAGCGGTCGATCCTTTCCTGCATCCTGCATCCGGAAACGGTTCAGGCGAAGGGCATTCATGCACACCGTAAAACTGGACAGGGACATGGCCGCCGCGCCCCACATTGGGTTCAAGCTAATCCCGGAATACAGCCCCGCTGCCATTGGAATCAGCAGGATGTTGTAGGCAAAGGCCCAGAACAGGTTTTCGTGGATGTTCCGAAGGGTGGCACGGCTCAGCCGAACGGCCGCCGCCACGTCGGAAAGGCGGGAATTCATCAATACCACTTCCGCAGAGTCCACCGCCACATCCGTTCCGGCGCCGATAGCAATGCCGATATCCGCTCGGGTCAGGGCCGGTGCATCGTTGATTCCGTCCCCTACCATGGCCACGGTTCCGTGCTCCTGAAGCCGGCGAATCACCTGCTCCTTTCCTTCCGGCAGCACCCCGGCGATAACATGCTTCACGCCCGCATCTCGGCCGATGGCTTCCGCCGTGTTCCGGTTGTCGCCGGTGAGCATGACCACTTCCACGCCCATGTTCCGCAGCTGCGCAATGGCTTCCCGGGAATCCTCCCGCACCGTATCCGCCACGGCGATAATTCCCAGAATCTCATTATTCCGGGTAAAATAAATCGGCGTTTTGCCGGAGGCGGCCAACCGGGCGGAGGCCTTCGTGAATTCCTCCGGAACGGAAATCCGGCTTCGGATAAATTTCTCTGAACCTCCCACTATAGTACCGCCATCCACGGAGCCTTGCAAGCCGTTTCCCGGGAGTACTCGGAAATCTTTCACTTCCGTCTCCCCCGCCTTTTCTCCGGCATATTCCACAATGGCTTTTCCCAGAGGGTGCTCGCTGCGTTCCTCCAGCGCGGCGGCATATTTCAAAAGCGTTTCTTCCGAAATTTCTTCCGCCGGAAGGAGATCCGTCACCTTAGGCCGACCTTCCGTAATGGTACCGGTCTTGTCCAGGGCGATGATATTGATTTTACCCGCGTTTTCCAGTGACTCCGAAGTCTTGAACAGGATACCGTTCCGGGCGCCCATTCCGTTTCCCACCATGATGGCCACCGGGGTTGCCAGCCCCAGGGCGCAAGGGCAGGAGATTACCAGAACGGTGATGGCGTGTTCCAGTGCCCGGGACACTGCCGCCCCCTGCAGCATCCAAAGAGCGAAGACCAGGACAGCGATGCCGATTACCGCCGGCACGAAAATTCCGGAGACTTTATCCGCAATCCGGGCAATCGGGGCTTTCGTGCCTGCCGCATCGCTTACCAACCGGATAATCTGGGCAAAGGTGGTATCCTCTCCCACCCGAGCTGCCCGGCACCGAAGATAGCCGGATTGGCTGATGGTGGAATCTCCCGGCGCCTTGTCCACCGGTACGGATTCCCCTGTCAGCGGAGATTCGTCCACGGCGGCCGTGCCTTCCAGCACCACCCCGTCCACCGGAATGGCGTCGCCGGATTTTACAATGTAGATGTCTCCGATCTGTACCGAATCCACCGGTACTTCCTGCAGCTCGCCGTTTCGTTCCAGCAATGCGGTCTTTGGCGCCATCTGCAGCAGGTTCTTCAGGGCATCGGTGGTGCGGCCTTTGGAAATGGATTCTAGAGTCTTCCCGATGGTGATAAGGGCCAAAATCATGGCCGCGGATTCGAAGTACAGCTGGTTGTGGTACAGCGGCATCAGCGCCATGTTATCCGTGCCGTCGGTGATCATATATGTCATCTTCAGCAGGATGAACAGGGACCATAGAAAGGATACGCCGGAGCCCAGGGCCACCAAAGTGTCCATGTTGGGCGCTCCGTGCCGCAGGGATTTGAAGCCGGAGCGGAAGAAGTCCCGATTGATGGTCATGATGATTAGAGCCAGCAACATCTGCAAAATGCCAAGGCCAATGTGGTTGTGGTTCAGAAATTCCGGCACCGGCCAGTCCAGCATATTGTGGCCCATGGTGATGTACATGAGCACCAAAAGCACGCCGATGGAGAGTTTTAACCGGCGAAGGAGCTTCGGGGTCTCCCGATCCCGGAGGGCATCCTCCTCGGCCTGAAAACGCTCGGTCATCCCCGGACGTCCCTGCCCGGCGGATTCTTTTTTTAGCTCCGCATCGTAGCCCGCATTCTGCACCGCAGAAATTACGGACTCCGGCGCTGCTGCGCCTTCCACCGTCATGGAATGGGTCAGCAACGATACGTTCACGCGGTCCACCCCCGGCACGCCGCTCACGGCTTTTTCCACGTGGGCCTGGCAGGCGGCGCAGGTCATTCCCGTTACGATATATTGTTCCAAAATATAATCCTCCTTATTCTACTTCATCAAGCGCTGAAGCAGCTCGCACAGTTCGTCCACAGTCTCGTCCTTGCCGGAACGGATGTCTTCGGCCACGCAACTTCGGATATGGCATCCCAACAGCACCTTGTTGAAGCTGTTCAATGCACTGGTGGCCGCAGAAGACTGCACCAAAATATCCGGGCAGTAGGCGTCGTTTTCTACCATCTTTTCCAAGCCCCGAATCTGTCCTTCGATTCGACGCAGCCGGGTAAGCAGCGCCTTCTGCTCCTCTTCCGTCCTTTTCTTGTGCCTCGTCCCGCAGCAGCAAGAGCGCTCGCTGGATTCTTCTCGGGATTTCTCGCAAGTTTGCGCGTTGGATTTGTCTGTCATTTTGCTGTGTTCGTTGTCCATGTTGGTTCCTTTCCGGCTGTTGCCGTTTATTGATTGCAAGTCATTCCTCAGCAGGGCCTTCCGCAATGGGGCCTTCCTCAGTGGGGTCTTTGGCTCCGGATACCCCCATGGGGTATCATTACATCCAATATAATATACCCCCATGGGGTATCTGTCAAGGGGATAATTCCATTGTCGGCTGCCGGCTGCTAAAAAAAACAGAAGCTGCCGCACCTTCCGGTGCAGCAGCCTCTTTCGCTCTCAGCAGATTACCTTATCTGCCTGTTTTTACAGTTTTCTCTTCTTCCGGCTTCCGGCCAGCGCTGCGAGGATTGCAGCGGATGCGCCCATCAGACCCAGATACAGGTCTGCGTTGCTGTCATCTCCGGTGAACGGCCCGATATTGTTGTTATCTGCCTTTCCGCCGTGCTTTCCGCTCGGATTCGGTGTGACTGTTTTCTTCTTATACCGGTTATAGAAGTGGATTTCCTTCTTGGTTCCGGTGGACCATTTCACGGAAAGAGTTCCGTCCAGGTTATCCGTAACCGTCGCCGTTACATTATATGCATTTGCATCATAGGATACGCGCTTTGCATTGCCCTTTACTTCCTTGACGGTGTAGTTGTAGGTACCCACTTCGTCGAAGGTCAGGCTCTTAAAGGCAACACTTCCGTCTGCGTTATTCTTCGCTTCCGCAACGTTCTTTCCGTCCTTATCCTTCAGAACAAAGGTGAATTCCTTGTTCTTCAGTTTCCGGCCGGTCAGTGTCTTCCGGATTTTCACCGTATCCGTTACAGAGGATTCCTTGGAAGTGGTGCTGTAGGTGTTGTTAAACGCGAACAGCGGTGCTTCCTTCGGTTCCGTCTCTGCCGTGATATGGCCTTCCCCATCATCCTTTACCGTTACCTTTACGGTCTTTGTCTCGGTATCGTTGGCAACCCCCGGCTGCTCTCCGGATTCTTTTACCTGATAGGTAAATGTCTTCTCCGTCGCGTCGCCCAGGTCGTCCTTTCCGTAAGTGATAGTTCCGAAGTCGATGTTTCCGCCTTCTTTGTTCTTCACTTCCGTCTTCTCCGGCATCGGTGCGTTCTCTTCATCGGACGTCACGTTAAAGGTGAACTCATCCGCCTTCAGAGGGCGTCCTTCCAGCACCTTCTGACCGTTCAAGTGAACCGTTGCCTTATCCGACTTATACAGGTTCTCAAAAGCAAGCTTCGATCCCTCTTCCGATTCTGCCCTCAGGGTTCCGTCTCCGTTATCCGTTACCTCTACCCGGAAGGTCGGCGCCTGGGTGTTTGCCTGCAGGGCATTGTTCTCCGATGCGTTTTCGATTACCACATAGTCGATGTAGTATCTTGCACCGTTATCCAGCTCTGCCTTGTCGGCATATCCCTTTGCCACCAGCTTCTCCAGGTCGGAAATGGTGTAGGACAACTTGCCAAAACCAATTTCGGCATCCTTGCCGTTTCCGGTAGTTCCCGTAGTTACCGCTTCTCCATCCGTATGGCCGGTGTAGTACACGCTGAACTTGAACTGGTTATCCTTTACGGACAGCTTGTTTCCGTTCTCGCTCAGCAGAGTCTTAGTTCCGGCCGGTGTGAATTCACCGGATGCTTCGTAAACGTTCTTGAAGGTTGGAGTCTCCTCCTGAACCGCCGTCATGATGCCGTTTACCTTGGCAACCTTAACCTTGAATGTCTTTTCCTTGGTGTCGTAGGTCATTCCGGCTTTTCCGCCGTCCTTCTCCGTTACGGTAAAGGTGTACTCTCCCTCTTTGGAGAACTCGGCTCTGCCGAAGGAGAATGTGGACTTCTGACCGTCTCTCATGCCGCTCAGGCTTGCATTGGTGTCATCCAGAACGATATCCTTCTCGTCGATGGCCTTCTGAGTTGCCTCATCGCCGGCCTTCAGCGTGAATTCGAACTTCTCGTCCTTCTGCATGCTGCGTCCCACCAGTTCCTTCGTACCGGTAATAGCCGCATCGCCTTCCATGGATGCCGGTGCATACTCATTGGTAAATACCATTTCATCTGCACTCTTGTCTCCGGCGGTGATACTCTGTTCTGCCTTGAGTTCGCCCTTCACATCTTTTACCTTGTAGATCAGAGTGTATTCATTGGAGTCGTAGTTGTAGCTGGACTCGTTTCCGTTCTCCTCTGCCACCTTGTAGGTGTAGGTTCCGGCTTTATCGAAGGTAATTTTTCCGAAGTCCGCCTTTCCTTCGCCCGTAACAGATGTCGACTTCTTGCCGTCCTTGCTTCCTTCCGGCATCGGCGCATTGTCTTTGCCGGTGAGGGTGAAGCGGAAGGTGCTGTCCTTCGCCGGATTTCCTCCGGCAATCTTCTTTTCCACGCTCGGAGTCGCATCCGTCGGATCCACCGTGTAGGTGTTCTTGAACAGGATTGCTCCGGTTCCGCTGGTCCAGGTTACCTTCAGCGTACCGTCCAGGTTATCTGTTACAGCAGCGCTGACGTTATACGAATTCGTATCGTAGGTGATGTGTCGGTCGTTTCCGGCCACTTCTTCTACGGTGTAGTTATAGGTTCCCACGTTCTTGAAGGTCAATGCCGGGAAGGAGATGTTTCCATCCTTGTCGTTGGTTCCTTCGCCGACGGTCTTTCCGTTTTCATCCTTCAATACAAAGCGGAACTCACCAGCTTCCATGGCGCGTCCGGCCAGAGCCTTCTTAATCGAGACCTGTCCGGTGACAGAGGATTCCTGGGAGGTGGTGCTGTACGTATTGTTAAACGTAAACAGCGGTGTCGCCTTTGGATCCAGCTCAGCCGTGATGTGGCCCTTTCCGTCATCCTTTACGGTGACCTTTACAATCTTAGTTTCAGTGTCGTTGGAAACGCCCGGCTGCTTTCCGGATTCGCTGACCTTGTAGGTAAAGGTCTTCTCCGTCGCATCGCCCAGATCGTCCTTTCCATAGGTGACGGTTCCGAAGTTCACCGAGCCATTGGCCCGATTCTGAGCCTCTCTCGCTTTCGGCATCGGTGCATCCGCATCGTCAGAAGTTACCTTAAAGGTGAACTCATCTGCCTTCAGGTTCCGGCCTTCCAGTACTTTCTGTCCCTCGAAGTTTACGGTTGCCTTATCCGACTTGTATATGTTCTCGAAATTCAGTTTCTTTCCGGTTCCGGATTCCACGGTCAGCTTTCCGGTTCCGTTATCCTTCACTACTACCCGGAAGGTCTGAGTCTGCGTATTCTGCTGCAGCGCACTGTTGCCCGTCTCCTTCTCGGTTACCGCGTAGTTAATGCTGTATTCGGCGCCGTTTGCCAGCACCTTCTTGTCCGCATATCCCTTTGCCACCAGCTTCTCCAGGTCGGAGATGGTGTAGGACAGGGTTCCGAAGTGGATCGGTGCATCCTTGCCGCTTCCTGTGGTTCCGGTGGTCACCGGTTCCCGATCCTCATGACCGGAATAGTATACGTTGAACTCAAACTGACCGTCTTTCACCGACAGCTTGTTTCCATTCTCGTTCAGCAGAGTCTTGGTTCCTGCCGGTGTGTATTCTCCGGCGGCTTCATAGACGTTCTTATAGCTTGGCGAATTCATCTGAACCGCTTTCAGGACGCCATCTTCCTTGGAAACCTTCACCTTCAGGACTTTTCCTTCGGTGTCGTATTTCATTCCCGGTTTTCCGCCATCCTTCTCCGTTACGATAAAGGTATATTCTCCTTCCTTGGAGAATTCCGCTCTGCCGAACATGAAGGTCGTAGTGGATCCGTCCGCCAAAGTGCTTACCCTTGCATTGGTGCTTCCCAGCACGATATCCTTCTCGTCGATAGCCTTCCGAGTGGCCGCATCGCCGGCCTTCAGCGTGAAGTTGAATTCTTCGTTCTTCAGCATATTCCGGCCAACCAGCGTCTTGCGTCCGGTGATGGCGGTATCCGCGTCCATCACTGCCGGGGTAAAGGTATTCGTTACGGTTGCGGACAATGTACTGTCTGCGTCAACCACTTCCAAATGGCCCTTATTGTCTGCCACCTTTACGGTAAGCGTGCGTTCCCGGTTATCGTAATTCCAACCGCCTGCAGTTGTGGTTGTCGTTTCCTTTACTTTGAACTTATATGTTCCGGCCTTGGTGATTTCCACCGGCTGGAAGGATTTTGTTTCCGCACCGTCTTCCGGAATACTGTCGGAAGTCTTCACTTCCGTATTCGCCGGCATCTTCACCGCATCCCCGTAATTTTCCGCTGCAGTCAGTTTGAAGGTGAACGGTTCTGTGGATTTCTTTCCGATTACAACCTTTGTAACCTTCAGTGCGGCATCGCCTTTCAATTCTAGCTTCTCCGGCTTGTATGTATTGGTGATTACCGTATTTCCATCCGCATCCGTACTCTCTGCGGAAGTGTAGAACGGTACCGTATCTTCTTTTATCGTGTATTTATATTCTTTATCGTTTGCATCGAACTTATCCAGATTGTCGAACGTCCATTTCCAGTCGTCCGCTTCGGTGACCGTCTTGGTCTTGATTTCCTCGCCGTTTCGGAGAAGGTGAATCGTAATAGATTCCGGGCGCATCCGGCTCCGGTCGTTGGAATCTGACCAAACCTTCTCTACCTGAACGCGGGTCACCGGCTTATGATATTCGTTATTGAATTCTGCCGAGCTGCCGCTTTTACCGCCGTTCAGATATTCTGCTTTCGCGCTCAGCTTGCTCTTATTTCGGTCATACGAAACGGTCACGTTTACCGTATGCGATGCAGAATCGTTGGTTACGTTGGCCTCGCTTCCGCTCTCAGTAATCGTGTATCTAAAGGTTCTTGAGTTCGAACCCTTCAAATCCGCACGGGTAAAACGAATTTCGCCAAAGGTGAAATATTCCACCGCGCCGTCTTCCGGTTGAATGCGGGCGGTTGTCTTTTCCGGCATCGGTGCGTCGTCCGTATCCGCTTTAATAGCAAAATTCCAGGAATCTCCCTTCTTGAAATTCCGGCCCTTCAGATTCTTAATACCATCAATTTCCACCGTGCTGCGGTCCGTTTCCGGCTTATCTACGACCTGTCCGGTCTTCACGTAGTACACAACACCGTCCACGTTAACATAGGGACTTTCATCCTTGGATACGTACCACAGGACGTCGATTTCTCCTTTCGCGTACATTGCTGCATATTTGGCTCCCAGCGCCTTCTCAATGGATGCCTGAATGACATCTCTGGAAGGTTCCTGAAGGATGTTGTCGTATACGGTCTTGAAATACGTGTGCAGTGCTTCCGTGTCGAAGGAATCATACAGATTCACGTTTCCGCCGGTAATTGCCGCTTCAGCACCGGGCACGTATGCGCTTTTGGTCAGCACCTTTCCGTCCACAGAAGTGTAATCACTTCCGCCGCTTCCGTACACATAGCCGGATGCCGTAGTCCCTACCGGAAAGTAGTGCTTTGGGCTGTAATGCGTTGTACCATCCTCCTTCTGCGTACTGCTGTCATACCGAATAAAAAAATGTGCATCATAACCATCGTCCGCAGATGACGAAAATGGTGCAAAACAAAACACAGCAAATAAAACCAGCAACTATAAGGTCGCCCTCCTAAGAATTTTGTTCCCCATTGTTACACCTCAAAGAAAAAATACGTAAAAAAATAAACATAAAGAAAAAATACATTGAAAAAAACAATACTACCGAGAGTAACTATTCTTTTTCTCCACAGTATAGTTTATTCTTTACCATTTGTGTTGTAAATAGTTCTTCTAGTTTAATTCTTGTATTATTTTGTACAGTATAATAAGTGTAATTCCAAGGAAAAAAAGCATCCACCCATAGAAACTGCATGCTTCTTCGGGTGAATGCTTTATCGCTATTGTTGATATTTTCTTCTTTATAGGCCGTAACGGGCTGCGTGAAATCCCTTGAACACCGGATCTCCGGTATACTCCAGCACTTCCGCTTCCCCGGTAAGCGCCTGCCATGCGCCTCTCGCCAGCGCCGCCAACTCGTATTCTCCCGGGAGAACCCACACCGGCGCAATCCATTCCACGTACGGACGGATTTGATCGATCACATAGGTTGAATGCGCCACGCCACCGGTGATAATAATCGCTTCCACTTTTCCTTGCAAGGCGGCTGCACAGGATCCGATGGCCTTTCCGAATTGGTACGCCATGGCATCGGTGCACAGCTTTGCATACTCATCTCCGTGCCGGATACGACACACAATTTCACGCATATCGTCCGTTCCAAGGTGACTGTACAGACCTCCTTTTCGAGTAAGCAGTTCCTCCATCTGTTTGTAGGTGTACTTTCCGCTATACGCCATCTTGATGATTTTCACCGTTGGAAAAGAACCCACTCTGGTCGGCGTCATCGGACCGTCTCCCGCCAGATTATCGTTGCTGTCAATCATCTTTCCTTTTCGATGGGCGGTAAAAGAAACCCCGCCACCGATATGAGCGACCACAAAATTGTGATCTTCGTATCGAATGCCTTTCTCCAGGCAGTATCGATGTGCCGCCTCTTTCTGATTCAGACAGTGCACATGGCTGTCCCGATACATTCCTTTAATTCCGCTGATGCGAGCCAAATCCTGAAACTCATCCACATCCGGTGGATTGAATACCAGTGCTCTCCCGCCGTATCTGGATTCCAGGTAACGGGCAATCTGACAGGCCAGCATCGCCGGGTGGGAGACACCGGTTCGTGCGGTCTGACAGTCGTAGATCAGCTGATCATTTACCGAATACACGCCGGAAACACAGGATGCCATCCCGCCACCCCGGGCCACAAAGGAGTCCACATCATCCAAATCCACCTGATTCACCCGGCAGGCATTTTCTACCAGCTTTGCCCGGTACATCAATTGAGACTGGACGCAGTCGAACTGCTCCAGTTCTTCCTTGGTATGATAGATGTTCTCTATAAATACCTTCTGATCGTTCCGGTATACCCCGATTTTTGTAGAGGTGGATCCCGGGTTGATCGTTACAATCGTAAAGATCTTTTTGCCGTCTACGATTTGCATATCTCGGTCTCCTTTGCGTTTCATTCGGTATCCTTCTGCTCAAGCGATTGCCTGCAGCCATCGGCCGCAGGCAATCCAAGCAGGTAGTTATTATGCAGGCTAGGCTTGCGCTTTCGCCTCTTTGATGGAGTCAATCAGCAGCGGAACAACCTTGAACAGGTCGCCAACGATGCCGTAATCTGCCACTTCGAAAATCGGTGCATTGTCTGCCTTGTTGATAGCGATGATGCATTCCGAATCCTGCATTCCGGCTTTGTGCTGAATCGCACCGGAAATTCCCAGTGCTACGTATACCTTCGGATGTACGGTCTTTCCGGTCTGACCAACCTGATGATCCGCACCGATCCAGCCGGCATCTACCACCGCACGGGATGCGCCAACGACGCCGCCCAGCAGGTCTGCCAGTTCTTCTGCCAGCTTAATTCCGCCGTCTACATCCTTCGCGATACCACGGCCAACGGATACGATGAAGTCCGCGCCAATCAGGTCTACCATCTTCTTAGCAGCCTTCACGATATCTACTACTTCGGTCTCGATATCCGATGCTTCCAGCTTGAATTCCGGATGAACGAGTTCAACCGCATTTGCTTTTGCTTCGTCGAACGGTCTCTTCTTCATAACGCCCGGACGAACCGTTGCCATTGCCGGACGGAATCTCGGGCACACGATGGTTGCCATCAAGTGTCCGCCGAATGCCGGACGGGTCATCTTCATATTGGTATTTACATCGAAGAGCTTGCTTTCGAATTTGGTGTTCTCCACATCCAGAGAAGAACCGGTCTTCAGGAAGTCGATGTATCCGCCCAGATCTACATCCAGGTGGGTGCAGTCTGCGCACAGACCGGTGTGAAGTCTTGCGGCACATCTCGGTGCCAGGTCTCTTCCGATGTTGGAAGCGCCGAACAGCATGATTTCCGGCTTGTATTCTTCTACCATGTCACAGATGACTTTGGTGTATCCATCTGTAGTGTAGTTCTTCAGAAGCGGGCTGTCGCATACGATGACCTGATCGGCACCGTAACCGCCCAATTCCTTTGCAATTCCTTCTACGTTTTCTCCCAGGAGGATACCGCACAGGTTTACTCCCAGTTCGTCTGCCAACTTCCGGCCTTCGGAAATCAGCTCAAAAGTTGTCGGCATCATTACGCCCTGACGCTGCTCACAGAAAACCCATACATTCTTGAAAGCAGCAATATCTGCACTATCGTAAGCCATAAATATTTCTCCTTTCTTAGATGATGTGCTTGCCGGTGAGGATACCTGCCAGCTCGTCTGTTGTTTCTTTTCCGCAGCCGTCCAAAATCATTCCGGCGCCCTTTCTCGGTGGAGTGAAGGACTTGAAGATGTTGGTCGGGGATCCCTTCAGACCGATGGTGGTTTTGTCGATCAGCGGGTGATCCTTCAACGCTTCGTAATCCATTACCTTAACCGGCATGTCGAAGCACTTTTCGGTTCCTGCTACGGACATGTATCTCGGCTCGTTCAGCTCCTTGATGCAGGTAATCATGCATGGTGTGTGTGTTTTTACTACCATGTAGCCGTCTTCCAGCATTCTCTGAACGGTCAGTGTATTTCCGTCTTTCTCAATCTTTCCGGCATATGTAATCTGCGGGAGATGGAGTTTTTCCGCAATCTGCGGTCCAACCTGTGCTGTATCTCCATCGATTGCCTGACGTCCGGCGATGATGATGTCTTCGTCGCCCAGTCCGTAAGTGTCGATTGCCGCTGCAATGATCTGAGAGGTAGCATACGTATCGGAGCCGCCGAATTCTCTTGCGGAAATCAGCACGGTTTCGTCCACGCCCATTGCCATCAGCTCTCTCAGCATGCCTTCTGCCGGAGGCGGTCCCATGGTGAATGCAACTACCTCACAGCCATATTCGTCTTTCAGCGCCAGAGCCGCTTCCACCGCATTCAGGTCATCCGGGTTGATGATTGTCTGCATGGATGCACGGTTCAGCGTACCGTCATCGTTCACTGCTACCTTGCCGGAGGTATCAGGAACCTGCTTTACAGTTACCAAAATTTTCATATTTCCGTTACCTCCTTACTTTCTGAGCAGGCTGTTGGCGATAACCACCTGCTGGATTTCACTGGTTCCTTCGAAGATGCTCAGGATACGAGCGTCACGGTACATTCTTTCCACTCTGTACTCTTCGATGTATCCGTATCCGCCGTGAATCTGAACGGCTTCGTATGCGCATCTGTTTGCCATCTCTGCGGCAAAGAACTTCGCTTCGGAGCACGCCTTGCTGGCATCCGGATGGTTGGCATCCTTCAGAACCGCTGCGTGATAGGTCAGCTGACGAGCTGCTTCCAGTTCGGTCTGCATCTTAGCAATCTTGAAGCTAATAGCCTGGAAATCTGCCAGTCTGTGTCCGAACTGCTTTCTCTCCATGGAATACTTCACGGCTTCGTCCAGGCAGCCCTGTGCCAGACCGATTGCCATTGCGGCTACGCCCAGACGTCCGCCGTCCAGAGTCTTCATCGCATACTGGAATCCCTTGTTCAGAGGTCCTACCAGGTTTTCCTTCGGAACGCGAACATCTTCGAATACAACGTCGCAAGTCGGATAACCCTTGATCCCCATCTTCTTCTCCGGAGCGCCCAGGGAAACGCCGTCGGCGTGCATGTCCACGATGAACATGGAGATTCCTCTGGAACCCTTCAGGCTAAGATCGGTCTTTGCGAAAATAATAATCCAGTCTGCCATCGGTGCGCCGGAGATAAAGCACTTACGGCCGTTGATGATATAATCGTCACCATCCGGAATTGCGGTGGTGGTGGTACCACCGGCATCGGAGCCGGCACCCGGCTCGGTCAATCCGAATACCATGATTTTCTCACCGCTTGCAACCAGCGGCAGGTATTTTTCCTTCTGCTCTTTGCTTCCTGCCAGCATCAGCGGGCCGCCGCCCAGAGAGTTGGATGTGTTTGCATAGATTGCCAGTACCAGGTCCTGACGAGCAAATTCTTCGTCCATCAGTACATAGGACAGGCTATCACCGCCGGCTCCGCCGTATTCTGCCGGAATCTTTGTTCCCATGAAGCCGTAACGAGCCATTTTTTTATGCATCTCCCAGTTGAATTCCCCGGTGAGATCCAGTTCGTCCTGCAGTTCTTTGGTGAATTCCGTCTCTGCAAACTGACGGAACAGCTTCTGCTGCAGGGCATGCTTTTTGTCAAGAATCATGTTTTCCTCCTTGATTTTTGCTTTGAAAATGCCGGGAGAGTAAGTCCCCCTCCCGGCCTTACCGATTCATTTTATTGTGGAATTTCGTGTGCGGAAGAACCTTTGGTCAGCACTTCGTAAATTCCGTCGATACCGGAGAGTGCCATGGATCTGCTGGCCTCTTCTGTAAAGAATGCCATATGCGGTGTGTGAATTACGTTCACGAAGGACCGCAGATACTTCAGCTTGAAGTAAGGCATTCCAGGTGTGCGGATGATATCCTCATCGTGTGGGATGTGGATGATGCCCTCTTCGCCCGGGAATGCATCCATGAACAGTGCGCCGATTTTCTCGGATTCCACGCCGTCGATGATGGCATCGATATCCATCAGACCGCCGCGGGCATTGTTCACCAGAACCACGCCGTTCTTCATCTTAGACAGCGCCTCTCCGTCGATCATATTCTCTGTGCTCTCGGACAGGTTGGTGTGCAGTGTGATAACATCGGATTCTTTGTACAGGGTATCCAGATCCACGTAAGTTGCATATTCTTTTACTGCATCGTTCTGGTACATATCGTATGCCAGGATACGGCATCCGAATCCGGACAGAATCTTGATAACGGTATATCCGATCTTGCCGGCACCGATAACACCCACGGTGAGGGAACGCAGTTCCCGGCTCATTTTACCCTTCAGAGTGAAGTCGTTGTCGTTTGTATTGTACAGCGCCTTCTTCGCTTTCCGGATGCTCATCAGGATTGCCATTACGGTGTATTCCGCAACGCCGTTCGGAGCGTAGCTTCCGTGGGTAATCCGAAGTCCCAGCTCTCTTGCATAGGGAACGTCGATATAGTCGTATCCAACGCAGCGGAATGCCTGAACCTTTACGCCGTTCTCTACCATGGTGTCCAGAATGCTCTTGGAGAAATCACTCTGTCCCAGTGTGGTCACGCCGTCACAGCCCTTGCTCATCTCTACGGTGGAAGAATCCAGAATCGATCCGGTGGAAATCAGTTCGATTCCCAGTTCCTTGCAGCGAGCTTCAATAACCGGTTTTTCGTCCGGACGGACTTCATAAGCAGCAATTTTCATATCTTCTTCTCCTTTACTTTTGACCCTCTGCCGGGTCCCGTTTTGATCACTAATTTGTTTCCAGTCCCTAACTCTATAGCAGCTGGTGTAAAAACATTTTCACGATCTACACGTTTCCGATATTCCCACTAATCTCTCAGTGCCGGGTCCATCGGAATGGCAGCGCCCTCTTCCAGAAGTTTTGCTACTTCTTCATCGGAATATCCGTATTCCTTCAGAATGCTTTCGGTCTGTTCACCCAGATACGGTCCTCTGTTGTATTCCGGCAGGCCCATTTCCTTGAACATTACAGGCGGTCTAACCAGCGTACGCTTGTTTCCGTTGCTGTACTGCATTTCATAGAAGATGTTGGAAGCCCATGCCTGCTTGTCTTCCAGCAGGGTATCCCAGTTCTGTGCCACTGCGTAAGGCAGGTCAGCCGCATCCAGAATCTTGCACCACTCGTCGCAGGTCTTTCCGCGGAACTCGTTGGTAATCCATTCCGAGAATTCTTTTCTGTTCGGAACCAGATTCTTCTGCGGATAGAACTTCGGATTCTCTGCCATTTCCGGGTGTCCCATGGCATTCATGAGAACCGGATAATGTCTGTCATACTGCGGCATCGCAATCTGGAGCCACTGATCGTCTGAGGTCTGATATGCCAGAGTCAGCGGGTTTCCGTTCTCCCATCTCTCCATCGGGAACTTGCAGCTGTCGGAGCCGTACTGGCTGGCCTGCAGCATCAGGGATACGTCCCATACGGCACTGTGGAAGAGGGATACAACAACCTGATCGCCTTCACCGGTAGTCTTTGCACGATACAGTGCTGCCAGCACGCCGGCCGCCAGGTTCATTGCCACCTGGTGATCTCCGAAGCCCTGTACGGTGAGCATCGGCAGGCTCTTTTTATCTCTCAGAGGTCCCAGAATTCCGCCTCTTGCATAGAATGCGGTGAAATCGAATCCCGGCAGATCTTTGTCCGGTCCCACTTCGCCGTATCCGGAAACATAACCGAATACCAGTGCCGGATACTTTGCGTGGAGGGTTTCCCAATCCAAACCGGCTCTCTTCAGCGGTCCCTGACGCCAGTTGCAGATAAATACATCCGCATCGGCAATCAGCTTCTCCAGAGCTTCTCTTCCTTCTTCGGATTTTGTGTTCAAGGAAATACATCTCTTGCCGGCATTCTCCAAGTCGTAGGATGTGTTTTCCTTCTGATCCAGCGGACGACCTTCGTTTACAGCGGTGTATCTCAGCGGGTCTCCCTTCGGAGCTTCCACTTTGATAACGTCTGCACCCAGGTCTGCGAGGAATCTTGCGGTACAAGGAGCGGCAATAAATGTTGCCAGCTCTACAACCTTCACCCCTTCCAGAGGGAGTCTTACTTCGCTCATTTCATAACCTCCTGCTTTTCTAAGCTACATATTCACCATATCCCGGAATGTTTCGAGATTGGTTCGAATCTGTTCAAACTGCTTCATCTGACGGTCTACTTCGATTAATGTCGCCGGAATGTCCGCCTTTTCGCATGCCTTCTTGATCATCACGTAGTCGAATTCTTCCGGATCGCAGAACTTCGTCATGACCACGATAACGCCTTTGGCGTTTCTCTCTTTTGCTGTGTCCACAATCCACTGCACTCTTGGCTTTTCCACATTGTAGAGAACGGAACAGTTGTCCATGTTTCCGAACTTCTCTGCCAGTGCCTGAAGGGCATCCTCGCCTTCCGGAACATCGGTCCGATACTGACGGGACTGTGCCGCTACATCGTCGGCCACGATGTGGAATCCCAGCTCATCCATGATGGCATTCAGCTGCGGTGCGTCTGTCAGGATACCGGAGACGATAACCGGAAGATTTTCCGCTGCCGGTGCGGTGCCTTCCAGTTCCTTAATGAGCTGCTCTACCAGTGCGGTATGCTCTTCTTTTAGCATGAAGAACGCACTCTTGAACAGGTCGCTACGCTGTGCCGCTGTGATTTCAGGATGGTTCGCCAGAACTTCTTCTGCCCGGCGCATTACTTGATTGTGTCTGTTATAGATTCGATTGGATTCTGCCAGTGCGGCTGCGTCGAACTTGCCACCCAGCTTTTCCAGATCGTGAATCACTCTTTCATATCCGGCCTTTGTGTACGCAATGCCGTATGCCGGCTTTCTGTGCTGCGGATAAGTCATCGGAATGAACGGAATATCCTTCACGGCATATTTCCAGTTCTCTCCCAGCGTCTTCAGTGTATCGCACAGAGACGGAATGACGATTGCGCTGGCACCCTTATAGGCTCCGTTGATTCCCAGTTCCAGCATGGACTGCACGATGGAACATAGGAATGCCGGAAAATATTCTTTGGAACGGTTCAGTTCAACATCAGCACCCCACGCGCCCATTGGCACGAATCCCATTGAATGGAGTATTTCTTCAGGAGTATAGACAGGGGAAGTCAAAACGACTTTTTTACCCTGTTGGAGATAGGAATCCATCTGAGCACGCGGTGCTGTTGCTATCTTATGAAACTGATCGAAAATTTCGTTTACCATCGTTACTCTCCCTTCGCTTCTTTGTTCGCTTCCATGATTTCCATCAAGCCCTGTACGCGGGTATCGTACTGTGCTTCGGAGAAGTTCCGCGGATCTGCCTGGTCGCCGTCGAAACTGGTTACCGGAATTCCGCAAGCTTCGCCGATCTGACGGCTCATCTCGCTCATGAATCCACTCCACAGTTTGCAGGAACGGTTGGTATGAACCAGAAGTCCTTCCACGTTGTTGTCCTTGCAGAGCTTGATTCTCTTGTCTCTGGATTTCTCAAGGTTGATGGCGTTCGGTACGCTGCAGTATGCGGCGATCATCTCATCGAAAGAGTGGTAGTCGAAACCGAATGCATCGGCATAAATGGTAGTTACCATGTTAATGCCTCTGTCCCGCAGGCCGTGAGAAGTCGCTCTCAGATATGGCCAGCAAGCGATTCCTTCGAACATCACTCTGTATTTCTCTTCGCCGCGATAGGTGCTGGTGCCGTTCTCGTGGTTTTCTTTGTATTCTTTCAGGAGCTGCTCCATCGCCTCTCCGGCCGCTTCCTTGCCTCTTGCGGTTACCATTACCGCCATGTGGTTCAGAAGGTCAAATCCGTTGAACGGAGATGGTGTGTACTTCGCCTGTGCCGTTGCATCCAGCCATGCTCTGCTGGAGCGGCAGCTGAATCCGGTCACTTCCTTGAACCGCTCGTCGGACCACTTCAGGTCGAACAGGTTCTCCAAGGTGTGTACCGCATCCCAGAACTGAGCGGATACATAATCGATTTCCGCCTGGGACACTTCGTAATCCGGGTTGAACGGAATGTCCAGAAGGATCATCGGGATATTCAGTTCAATGGCCAGGTTTTCGTACCATTTAATCATGCAGTTGCAGATGTTGTTGCAGCAGAGCAGTACATCCGGCATTGCCACATCCTGCTCCGGACATTCCTTCAGCTTCGCGTACGCCATGCTGATTCGAGCATACGCACAGATGTCGTTGGAATATCCATCCGCTTCTGCCACTTCGCACATTCTTTCGCCGGCACCTCTTGCAGCAATTCCCGCTGCCTGGTTCTCCGGATATGCAGTTGCCAGTCCCAAAGTTTCCGGAATTTCTACCGGAAAGTTGCTGGATACCCACGCAACCGGTTTTCCTTCCTTCTTCGCCTCGATGGCATCCGCAAATGCATCGGAAGCGATTTTACCGAGTTTGTACTTCGCCGAATTCGGATCCACCGGACGGCGGGCTTTCTTTTCCTCTGCCATAAGAACCTCCTGCTTTCTTTCGCAATTCAGTAATGTGTTGTAAAAATAATATTCTCTTCAATAGCTCTTCCGGCTATTTTATCGCTTGTCGATATGCGTACAGCGCTGCGCCGATAGCACCGAAGTACTGTGCCAGCGGATCCACCGCGATCTCCATGTCCAAGCTTTCGGACAATGCTCTTCGTACAGCACCGTTCTTTGCCACTCCGCCGGACATGCACACCATAGGCGTTACGCCAGCCCTCCTTGCCAGTGCGGACACCCGGGCTGCCACGCTGCTGCAGATTCCTGCAATCAAATCTTCTCGTTTCACCCCATTTGCCAGCTGGCTGATGACTTCCGATTCAGCGAACACCGTGCAAGTGCTTGAGATCGAGGCCGGATCGCTGGATTTTGCTGCACAGGCATCAAAGTCGCCAATGTCCATTTGGAGAATCGTTGCCATCACATCCAGAAAACGACCTGTGCCTGCCGCACACTTGTCATTCATGACGAAGTTGGACATTCTGCCGCTCTCCGACAAGACGATGACTTTCGCATCCTGTCCTCCGATGTCAATGACGCTTCGAAGTTCCGGGAAAACGAACCGTCCGCCCAGTCCGTGACAGGTCAGCTCGCTGACCTCGCCGTCGCCGAATTCAAAATTTTTTCTTCCGTATCCGGTTACAATCGTTCTTGCAACGTCCTCGGGTGTTATTTCACACTCCTTCAGGACGGTATCCATCGCTTTCTTGGGACTGTCCGTACCCATACCTCCCACAAGGAGACTTTTTCCGATGATTTCTTTTCCATCCCGAAGGAGAATGCATTTCGATGTTGTCGATCCGATATCAATTCCCAGTGTGATCATTTTCCACCCCTGACATTTTGTGTTTTCTTTAATGCAATTCCATTATATCAACCGTTAATTTTTCGTCAATATCCATGGGCGATTTTGTGAGTGTTTTAACAATTGGTTTTACTTTCATTTTGCAAGGAATTCTTTTTATCTAAATTTTCCTTGATTTTAAAGGCTTTTATCTTGTCAAGTTTTTATCGATATTTTCTATAAACTATCTATCGTTTGATAAATTTTTTTCATATATTGCATTAATATTCATTGAATTCTATAATGAAAACGATTAGTTCTTTACATCAGAATGATGGAGTTTGACTATGGATATTAATAAATTGAAGGCCTTTGTGGCTGTGTGCAACACCGGAAGTTATACCAAGGTTGCCAAATCATTCGGCTATACCCACGCCGGAATTTCTTACATGATTAAAAGCTTGGAAGATGAGGTGGGCTTTTCCCTTCTGGAGAAAAAGGGAACCAGTCGGATTCCTACCGCCAATGCCCGAAAAATTCTGCCGGACATCCTGAATGTTTTGGATTCCATGGAACGACTGGAGCATTCCATTGCATTGGGGCGAAGCAGCATGGCGGCGGGACTTAACATTGCCGCCATCGAGTCGGCTTCCATCAAATGGATTCCGCTGACCATTTCCCGCTTCTCTGCGGAACACCCGGACGTCCCGGTGAATGTTTTTACCGGAGACCCGTTCCAGATTAACGGATGGCTTCGGGACGACGATGCGGACGTGGGCCTGACGGTTCGCTCCTGGACCGATCCGGATTACAGTTGGACGCCGCTGATTCAGGATCGTTTCTTCGGACTGCTTCCGAAAAACGACCCGCATCAGCATTCCGTTTCGGTGCAGGATTTCGAGGACAAATATATTTTCATCCCGAACCCATACGGAAACCGGGATATTACCAATCTGCTGGATAAGTACGACATTTCCTATCAGGTGCCGAACGACAACACCATCAGCATGATGTCGGTAAATACCAACGTGGCAGTGGGAAGAGGATATTCGATTTTCACCGGTCTGATGATCGATTCCAACCGGGTGGTGGCGGAAATTCCGGAATTGCAGCCGAAAATCCTGCCGATTGAGCCGGAGACTTGCCGGGAAATCGGACTTTCGAGAAAGAAAAATGCGGGCCGAAGCCCGCTGGTGGATGATTTTATTCGCTGTTTGAAACAGGTGATTCAGGAATACCCGATTAAGCCGATTGAATTGGAAGCTTCGGATTCGGAAGATGAAAAATAAGGTATATGAAAAGGACTTCGCAGAGTGGCTGTGAAGTCCTTTCCGTTTTCGACTTGATATAAGTCAAGGTCAAAAGCGTTGTTCTAATTGCATCATCTATGCTTTGCCCGCGCAATCTCATATGCCTAGAATTTCGAAGGCGATTCACGCTTTTTGGTGAATTGAAAAAGTAAGTTCCAGTTCAGCCAAAAAACTTTCCGCTTTGCAAAA
>OLNE01000931.1_pt1 | contig 23677 bp, 26 predicted proteins | sample 1672431 | NCBI WGS metagenome assembly OLNE01 (sample SAMEA3136685, study PRJEB25190) | human gut metagenome | reverse complement strand
CGTTCATCACGCTCAACATGGTCGAGATCTTCCACTGCTTCAACATGCGCAGCCGCCGCGCGTCGCTCTTCTCCATGAAGAAGCAGAATTGGTGGCTGTGGGGCGCGGCGGGCCTGGCCCTCGTGCTGACGCTCATCGTCGTCGAGTTCGAGCCGCTTGCCATGATGTTCTTCGGCGTGCCCGGTCTTGAGCTTCAGGGCTCGCTCACCGCCCTGGGCCTTGCGGTGCTCATCATCCCGATCGTCGAGGTCCAGAAGGCCGTCATGCGCCGCATCGAGAAGGAGGACTAGCTTGGGGAAGAGGTCCCACAAGGCTAGGTCTGGCAGCACGACGAGGCGTCGCTCCCACGGGGGCGGCGCCTCGCGCCCGTCTGCGGAGGACGTGCTCCGCGGTCTGCCCGTCGTGGGCGAGCTCGAGAACGTGCCCTCGTTTGCGGACATGACGCCCACGCAGCTGCGGCGCGAGCAACTCGAAGAGGCCCGCGAGAGGATCGCGGACCGCCTGGGCCGCGAGGCGGCCGATGCCGTCGAGCTCGGGTGCGTCGTGAGGCTCGACCGAGGCTTTCCGCTCGTGGCCTGCGAGGGGCGCACGCTTCGTGCCGAGCACGCGCCGGAGTTTGCCAAGGGCGATTCCGCCGAGGCGGGCATCATGCCCACCGTGGGGGACTGGGTGGCCGTCGCCGTCCCGCCCGAGCATGACATGGGCGTCATCCACGAGGTGCTTCCCAGGAGAAACGCCTTTGCCCGCTGGCGGGGAGGTAGGCGCGGCGAGTTCCAGACGCTTGCCGCCAACCTCGACGGCGTCATCGTCGTGGCCGCGCTGGGGACCGAGGAGCTGCCGCTTGCGCGCATCGCCCGCTCGGTCGTGCTGGCACGCGACTGCGGCGTGCGTCCGAGCGTGGTGCTCACGAAGGCCGACCGCAAGCAGACGGCCGAGGCCCTTGAGGCCGATGCCCTGCGCGTCCACAGGCTCGTGGGCGAGCAGGGAGACGTCGTGGTGACGTCGTCCGTGGCGGGCGAGGGCCTCGACGGGGTCCGCGCCCTCGTGCCGGCCGGAAGCGTCGCCATGATCTTGGGCGAGAGCGGTGCCGGCAAGTCCACGCTGCTGAACGCCCTGCTCGGCGCGGACGCCCTCGCGACGGGCGCCGTGCGCGAGCGTGACGACATGGGGCGGCACACCACCGTGGCGCGCATGATGGTCAAGCTCCCGGGCGCGGGCGTCATCTGCGATGCGCCGGGGCTCAGGAGCCTGCCGCTCGTGGGCCACGAGCGGGGCCTTGCCAAGGCGTTCCCGGAGATATCCGAGCTGGCTGCCACGTGCCGCTTCCGCGACTGCACGCACGGCAACGAGCCGGGGTGCGCCGTTCGCGAGGCGCGCGAGGCCGGCGAGCTCGACGAGGTGCGCGTCGAGTCCTACCTCGCGCTCGCGAACGAGATGCGGGCCAGCGCGAGCACGCTCGACCCGGACGTGGTGCTGTAGGGCAGGCGTCGCTCGCATGCGCGCAAGACGACCGTCGACCGACCGGTCGGGGATGCTCCCCGGCCGGTTTTTTCTTTGGCGTCTCGGCTCGGGCCTGTTCGACTGGTTGAGTTTTCAACATGGCCTTTTAGCAGCTCGTTTGCCGGTTTTCAACATCTACTTCGCGCATTTGCGCACCAAGGGGCCCTTTTGCTGTTTGATTCGTGCAAGGTCTGCGTTTGACCGCGCGGGACTTTCTCGCCAGTCGCGGCCCGGAGCCTCTCGCCTCGGGCGATGATGCCCGCATGGATGGGCCGTGAGACGGGGAGGGGCCATGAGGAGAAGGGCCAGGATCGCGACGTCTGCCGCGTGCGGCGTCGCCGCGGCGCTGCTCGCCATGGGCGGCGTGCAATCGGCGCGAGCGGACGTGCAGAAGGAGCGCTCCGAGCTGCTCGAGCGCTACGGCGGCGAGGTGGCGAGTCTCGTCATCGCGCGCAGGGAGCTTGCGAGCGGCAGCGTTGTCTCCGAGTCGGACGTGGAGCAGCGCGACTGGCTCGCCGACCTCGCGCCGGAGGGCGCCTTCACCTCCGTGGGAGACATCGTGGGGAGCCGGCTCACGTCTCCCGTCGCCAAGGGCGCCCCGCTCACGCGTCTGTCGATCGCCTCGGGCGAGGGGGACGTCGAGGTGCCCGAGGGCAGGGTGGCCGTGTCCGTCCGGGCGGGCGAGCGCGCCGGAATCCCGCTGGACGTGGCGAGTGGCGCCCGGGTGCTCGTCTACGAGGCCGCAGACGGCGGCGTGAGGCTCGTGTGTGGGGACGCGCTCGTACTTGGTGGATCGTCGACGCGCTCGTCCTCTGATGCGTCGCTCACCCTCGCCGTCTATCCAGATGAGGTGTCGGGCGTGCTCACGGCCGCGGCTGCCGGTGCCCTGCGCGTCGTGCTGCCGGCCGATGACGTGGCCGTGGAGCCTGCGGCGGTCGATGGCGGGGCGCCCACGAGCGTGGCGCCCGAGACGGGAGGCGAGTCCTGATGGCAACGTGGGTGATCTGTGCCGGCCCTCGCGAGGGCGAGGGGATTGGCAACTACGTCCGCGCCTGTGATGCGTCTGCGAGCGTTGTCATCGTGCCCAACCCCTGCCAGCTCAGGGCACGGCTGTGCCAGGACCTGGCGGGTTCGTGCGTCATCGTCGGCGAGGGGGCCGGGGGTCCCGATCCCGTCAACGTCGCCGCGGCCGTCGCGGGTGACGGCAACGCAGCCGAGGTGATGCTCGCGCTCGAGCAGACGTCTGGGTCCATGCGGTCGCGTGCCAGACGCGCGGGCGTCACGCGGGTGCTCACCCATGCCGACCTCGCCGCCTGCTCTGACGACGAAGGAACCTGGGCGCGAGGGGATGGCCGTGCGTCCTCGTCTGGGCTGGCGGCGAGAGAAGGGGGAGCCATCTGCGGCGAGACCGTGGAACGGCGGGCGAACGTGCCCGTCATCGTGCTCGTCTCGGGCAGGGGTGGCGTTGGCAAGAGCACGCTGTCTGCGCTTTTTGGCGGCGCCGCCGCTGGATGGGGCCTCGACGTGGCCCTGCTCGACCTCGACCTCGCGTTCGGGAACCTCGCGAGCCTGTGCGGCGCGGAGCGCCCCGGTGACCTCGCGACCCTGGCCGACGGCGTGACCAGCGACGAGGAGCTCGAGCGCTCGGGCGTGAGGGTGGCGGAGCGCCTGGCGGTGTGGGGACCCTGCCGGGCCCCCGAATACGCCGAGGCGGTGCAGCCGATCGTTGGGGACGTCATCGCCCGCCTGACCCACTCGCACGACCTCGTGATCGTAGACACCTCGAGCAACTGGGGCGATGCGGTGGCCTGTGCCGCCCAGATGGCAGACCGCCTGGTCATCGTCTCCGACGAGCGACCCGGTGCCATACCGGCGCTTGCCCGCTGCGGAAGCCTCGCCGTGAGGCTGGGCGTGGCCCGCACGCGCATCGTTCGGCTCATGAACGGGTGCGACCCGCGCAAGCGTGACGAGTCGTTCGTGGCGCGCGCCGCCGTGGGACTCGAGTGCGCCAGGGAGCTGCGCGTGCTCGATGGCGGGCTCGACCTTGTCGAGCTGGCGTCCGCGGGCGAGTGCGGGCGGCTCTCTCAGTCCGACAACCCCGCGGCGCTTGGCGCCACCTGCGGTCTTGCGGGCCTGCTGAAGGAGCTCGGGACCCTTCCCGAGTGCGAGGCGGCCCGAGCGGCCCTCGAGGGTGGCCAGCGCCGTCGCAGACTCTTTGGCTTTGCGCGGGAGGCGAGCTAGCCATGGGCGTGCTCGAGCGCGTCCGCGAGCTCGGCATAGCGCAGGGCGGTGACGGGCACGAGGACGTGCGCCAGCGTCGGCGCGAGCTCAGGGACCGTCTCAAGCGCGGTCTTGTCGAGCGTCTGGGCTTGAGCGAGGTCGCGGCCCTCGTGGGGGACGGGGCGTCTGAGCTCGTGCGCGAGGAGCTTGCCGTGGCGTGCCGTGCCGTTCTCAACGAGGACGGCTTCTCGGAGCTGGACGCTGACGAGAGGGACGGACTCGTGCGGCAGGTCATCGACGAGGTGGTGGGCCTGGGTCCGCTTCAGCCCCTGCTCGACGACCCCACGATCTCCGAGGTCATGGTGAACGGATGTGCCTCGGTCTACTACGAGCGTGATGGCCGCATCCTTCCCGCCAGGACGACGTTCGACTCTCCCGAGCAGGTCATGCTCGTCATGGACCGCATCCTGGCGCCGCTCGGCCGCAGGCTGGACGACGCGAGTCCCATCGTGAACGCGCGCCTGTCTAACGGATACCGCGTGAACGCGGTCATCGCGCCGGTTGCCATGGATGGGCCGGCGGTAACCATCCGCAAGTTCTCGGGCCAGATAAGGACGCTCGAGAGCCTCGTGGGACTTGGGTCTCTGCCCACGTGGTTCTCCCGGCTGCTCTCGTGGGCCGTGAGGCTCAGGCAGGACATCGCGGTGGCGGGCGGCACCGGCTCGGGCAAGACGACGCTGCTCAACGCCCTGTCCGCGGAGATTCCCCAGGACGAGCGCATCGTGACGATCGAGGACTCTGCCGAGCTGCACTTCGAGGAGGGGCTTCACGTGGTGAGACTCGAGGCCCGTGACGCCTCCATTGAGGGAATGGGCGCCGTGACGATTCGCATGCTCGTGACCAACGCGCTGCGCATGAGACCAGACCGAATCGTCGTGGGCGAGGTGAGGGGAGAGGAGTGCATCGACATGCTCCAGGCCATGAACACGGGCCATGACGGCTCGCTCACGACGCTGCATGCGGGCACGCCCGTCGAGGCCGTCTCCAGGCTCGTCCTCATGGCGCGCTTTGGGATGGACCTGCCCGCCTCGCTCATCGAGGAGCAGGTGGCCACGGCCCTCGACCTCATCGTCATGTCGCGGCGCATGCCCGACGGCACGCGCGTCGTCTCCTCGATGAGCGAGGTCTGCTGCTCCGCGGAGGGCGGGGTCGAGCTCAGCGAGGTCGTGTCGTTCGATGCCGGCGCCCGCGAGTGGCGGCTCGTTCGTGAGCCGGCGTTTCTGGGTCGCTCCGTGAGAGACGGTCTGCTGGATGAGGGGGAGGTGGAGGCATGGAGACGCTCCTGTGCCTAGGGTCGGGACTTTGCTTGGGCCTTGGCGCCTGGGTGCTCACGGCGCAAGGTGGGCGCGCGGCTTCCAAATCTGGGGGCGATCCGCGTGTTCGCGACTCCCTTGGGCGTCTGCGCGTTGTCTGCACTGCTCCTCCCGTGGTGGCGTTTGGCGAGACGCCCTACTGCCGCCGCGTGGCCGAAGAGCTTGCGAGGAGTGCGAGGCTCGCGCCGCTGGGGGTCGACCGCGAGCTCGCCTCGGCGCTCGTGGCGCTCTGGCTCGTGGCCTGTGGCTGCGCCAGCGCGCTCGTGACGCTCTCGGTGACCGGGCTCGTGGCCGGCGTGGCCGTGGGTGCCGTGGCATTGCTTGCGTGGTGCTCTGCCCGCGAGGCGGCCAGGCGCCGCGAGCTCGCGCGCCAGGTTCCGGACGTGTTCCGCTCCCTGGCTGGTGCGCTCGGCGCCGGCAGGACGCTCACCCAGGCCATCTCGTACGTTGGGTCATTGGGGGATGGCCTGCTCAACCGGGAGTTTGCCCGTGCCTCGCTCATGGTCTCGTGCGGGACCGGTGCAACGGAGGCAGTCGGGCGCGTGGCGAAGGTGACGGACGCACCCGGTGTGGAGCTCATGGTCTGCGCGTTGAGCGTGTCGGCGAAGACGGGCGCTCCGCTCCAGGGGCTGTTCCTGAGGTCCGCACGTCTGGCCGAGAGACGCTTTGAGCTCGAGCGCGAGCTTACGGCAAAGACGGCTCAGGTCAGGCTGTCGGCGCGCATCGTGAGCGCGTTGCCGGTGCTGCTCGTGGCGGCGCTCGTGCTCGTGTCCCCAGACTATCGTGCGGGCGTGGCCACGCCGGTGGGACTTGGCTGCGTGCTCGTGGCGGCGCTTCTCGACGTCGTGGCGCTCTCGATCATCAGGCGACTCATGAGGTCGGTGCTGTGATGTGGTGGCTTGCGTGCGGCGCGATGGCGGCGGTTGGGTCCTACGTGCTAACGGCTGGACGGGACGACGGGGCTGGAGGAACCCGCGAGGTGGTGGCGCGCCTGAAGGGGATACCGGCGCTGAGGCGCGCCCGCGAGCGGGAGGCGGGTGCACGCGTCGTGGCCGCGTGCGAGCGCCAGATGCCCGAGATGCTCGACATCCTGGCGCTGGGCCTGTCCGCGGGTCTTTCGTTTGATGCGTCGCTCGAGCTGTATTGCTCAGGTAGCGATGACGAGCTTGCCCAGAGGCTCCTTGCGACCATGCGTGGCTGGCAAATGGGCCTTGAGGGGAGGCGAGAGGCTCTCGAGGGCCTGGCCGCTCGCGTCAGCGCACCGTCCCTCGTGCGCTTCTGCGCCTCGGTGAGCGAGGCGCTCTCCTTCGGGGCGCCGCTCGCACAGACGCTCGAGCGCCAGGCGGACGCCATCAGAGAGGGGCAGCGCGCGAGCGTGGAGCAGCGCATCGAGGAGGTCCCGGTGAGGATGCTCGTTCCGCTTGGGACGCTGGTCGTGCCGGCGATGCTGCTTGCGATTCTGGGGCCCTTGCTGTGCGCGGCGCTTGGTGGGTGAGGACGGTTGGCCGGGGCACGTTGCCCCGTTGAGAAGGGAGAGGTCATGAACGTTTTGGCTTTGGCGAGGCGGCGCGTGATGGCTCGGCTGTGCCTTGCGAACAGGAGGACTCGCGGTGCCCTCGCGGAGGAGAGCGGCCAGGGGACGACGGAGTACGCGATTCTCGTGGGCGTTCTCGTGCTCATGGCGATCGTTGCGGTCGTGGCGTTCAGAGACAGGCTCCAGGAGCTTTGGACTTCGATCACCGATGGCATCAACTCGCTGTAGGGGACGGGTGCGGACCGTACTTATCGGTGCGTGCGCGGTGGCGCTGGCGGCGATGCTCGCGGGGTTCGTGGGAAAGGGCGCTCTCGTCGGGGCAGGTGCCTCGCGCGTGAACGGGTGCCCCTCTGCGGGCGAGGGCTCGGGAAGCGGTCAGGACGCGTCATCGTGGGACGACGAGTACGAGCTGGCCCTGCCATCCGATCTTGAGTCTGGCCTGACGCCCGAGGAGGGGACGCTCTCGGAGCGGGTCGTTGACAAGGACCTTCCGGACGCGGCGGCCGCACTGCTTGTGGAGTATGGGACCGAGCCGGGGACGCTCCTCGCAAGGAGCGGTTGGCTCGACCTCGCCGGGCGGGTCTGGGGCTGCGTCGTCATGGGACCGGGTTGGGTTGACGTGTGCTTGCTCTCGGACGGGCAGTCGGACGGGCGGACGCGCGTGAAGACGCTGCGGATGGAGGTGTCCGAATGGAGGGATTCCTATGCGGGAGGGCAAGAGGCGCCCTAGCTGCCTGGCCGTGGACGAGGCGGGCCAGTCAAGCGTGGAGTACGCGCTGGTGCTGGGGGCGTTTCTCGCGCTCGTGCTCGCCCTTGGTCTCGTGTGGAGCGTTGTGGGGCAAGGCGGGCTGCAGCGCGCGTCGGAGCGGGCGGCGTCACATGCAATCGAGGGTGCCGGCGCGGTCGATGGCATTCGCGACCTCGTGCTGTTTTGAACAGACGGGGCAGGCGAGCGTGGAGGCGGCGCTGTTTCTGCCCACGATCATGCTGCTGCTCGCCCTGCTGCTCCAGCCGGCGTTTCTGCTCTACACGCGCGCCGTCATGCAGCAGGCGGCGTCCGAGGGGCTGCGCGTGCTCGCCACGCGCGAGAAGCAGGGTGCGGCAACTGAGGAGGCGTGCGCCTCCTACGTGAGGAGGCGTCTGGGCGCCGTTCCCAATGCGGAGGCATTTCACGTGGGTGGCGCGGATGGTTGGGAGGTCTCGTGCGAGGGGGACGCTTCCTGCGAGCAGGTGAGCGTCGAGGTCACGGGACGCCTGAGGCCGCTGCCGCTCGTGGGTGTGCTGGCTGCGGCGCTTGGCGAGGCGGACGGCGAGCTGGTCGTGGTGAGGGTTCGCGTGACGGAGATGGCAAGGCCGGAGTGGTTGGAGGGAAGCTATGCGGACTGGGTGTCCATGTGGGGATAGGCGGCGTACCCTGCCGTCCGGCGGCCTTGACGTCTTCATAGGGGAGGACGGCGGCTACACGTCCGTTGCCGTGGCGTTGGCCCTTCTCGTGAGCCTCTCGCTCACCTGCTCGCTCGTGTCCGTCGCCTGGCTTCAGAACAGGTCGGCAGACGTGCAGTCGGTGGCAGACTCCACGGCGCTTGCGGGCGCAAACGTCGTTGCCTCGTACGCCACCATCGCCACAGTCCTCGACTCGTGCGTGCTCACGCTTGGCCTTGCGGGCATGGTGACGCTTGGGGCCGGGCTCGTGGTGTCCGCGATTCCCGGCATGGCGGCGGTGGGCGCGAGCACCGTGGAGGCCGCGGGGAGGGTGCTCGACGCCCGGGGCGGGTTCGCGAGGTCTGCCGCCAAGGGCCTCAAGGCGCTCGAGGCAACGCTGCCGCTTGCCATCGCATGCCGCTCTGCGGCTGTCGCCCAGGCAAACGAGGAAGGGTCCGCCGGGTACACGGGCGTGGCCATACCGTTCCCAACCCAGTCCCAGTCAGACTTCTCCGGTCTCGACGCCGAGGTGAATGCGAGCGAGGCCGCAGCAAAGGCGGCCGAGCTCCAGCAGGCCTCCGAGCGGGCGAGGGAGGCTGACGCGCGGGCTAACGAGGCAAAGCGTGCCGCATGGCGTGCGGACTGCGTGGCACAGCCAAGGTGCCTTCGCGAGCGTGCGGACGTCCTGGCCGGTCTCGACGCATCTCAGAACCCAAGCTACGCGTTCGAGGACTGGACGTTTGGCGCCGCGCTCGTGCGGGCCCGCTCCTACTATGCCGCTCGCCTCTTGGCCGAGGCTCCCCTCTCCCCGTCTGCCGAGGAGCTCACCAACTCGGCCGTGCGCCGCGCCTTCTACGAGTACGCGCTCGGCCAGACTCGGCGGGGGCGCTACGAGGAGCTTGGGGACGGGAGGGTCGAGATTGAGCTGCCAAGCCTGCCGGCGAACACTGAGCAGATGCGGCAGACGACGCTGTACACGGAAGCGTGCTGGCCGTCCACGAACGAGCAGGCGGGCCCCACGCTCCACTCAACGGCGGACTGCGCGGGCGCGAGGGGAGCCTCCGCCGGCCACGTCTCCCTGTCCCAGCTCGACGCCGGCTCCGTGCGGCGCTGTGGGGTCTGCCGCATGGACTCGTCTGCGATGGGTTCGGTCGCGGCCGCCTCGACGAGCATTGACAACGGCTTCGAGCACTACTGGAAGACCATCGTGGACGAGTCCGAGAGGTACGAGGCTGCTCGGGAAGACCTTGCCGAGGCGCAGGAGCAGATGAGAGGGCTTGCCGACGAGGGCGCGAGCGCCTTCGACAGGGCCATGCAGGCCCTGGCCGTCCCACGCCCCAAGCTCTGTCCCCCCTGGTGCCTGGGGATGCGTCGCCGTGGTCACGCGTGGAAGCGAGGCGGTGCCCTCCCAGATCACGAGCGCCTTTCTCGAGGAGTCGACGGTGCCTGCCGGTGCCGCGGTCTCGGCGGCGACTCTGGCGCCAGACGGCGACACCGAGGGCAATGACGTGCTGGTGCGCTCCTTCGAGGCGCTTTCTGACGAGCTGTTCGAGGGTGACGCGGGAGTCTTGGGATCTGTCGGCGCCCTGTGGTCTCGCCTGCTCGAGGGCTACGGGGCGGCGATGGGAAACCTCGATGAGGCGGCGGGGCGTGTGCTCGATGGCATCGATGGGGTGTTCGGAACCACGGTTGGGTCTTGGCTGCGCGACAAGCTCAAACAGTCCATCCGTGATGTTGGCCTCGAGCCGGCCGACCTGAGGCTTCGAAAGCCCGTCGTCACGAACAGCCAAAACGTGCTCGACAAGGCGGGCTACGACCATGTCTCGACGGCGCGAGAGCTTGTGGGAAAACTGCCGGACTCCGCAGATCCCTCCACGCTCGCGCGGGCGTTGGGGCAGGAGGTCGCCAACGAGCTCGGGGAGGGCGAGGTAACGATTGCGGAGATTCCCATTCCCGGCACGGACCTTGCGGTGCCGCTCACGGTCGATGTGGGCCAGCTGCTGGGTGCCGCATGAGCGGGCCTGTGCACGAGGATGCGGGCCAGATGGCCGTTGAGCTTGCCGTGCTCGTTCCGGTGATCGTTGCTGTGGCGCTCGTCGTCGCGAACGTCCTGCAGTTTGCGGAACTCGTCTCGCGCTTCGACAGGGTGGCGCCTGACGCAGTCGTTCTTCATGGCGTGTCCGCGTCGGGCGTGTCGAGCGAGCTTGCGGGCGTTGCCGAGGTTAAGTCGGCCATAGAGCAGGCGATGGGAGAGATGCCCTGTGAGGTGGCGGTGAGGGCCGAGCCCGTCTCGGGCGACGGCTCGGAGGCACGCATCGACCTTGCCGCCGGAACAACGCGTTTCGTCTGCGAGCTTGGCTACAGGCCATGGCCCTCGTCCGTGCAGATCGCGGGTGTGGGGTTCGAGCTACCCGTCATTGTCTGGCATGAGAGGAGCTTTGTGGTGGATAGGTTTCGAGCGGCGGTGGTCTCGTGAGAGGAGTGGGTGGAGGCGGCTGTGAGCGATGGGCAAGGATCGAGTTCGATGCGGGCGCCGGCCTTGGTTGCTGGGGCATGCGGGCACTTGTCGTCACGGGCTTCTTGGGGAGGCTTCGCGGCCTGCTTGGGACGAGCCGTGACGACGAGCGGGCCGTTCCCCTGCTTCTCGTCGGCTGCCCGTCCGTTCACACGCTTGGCATGCGCTACCAGCTGGACGTTGTTCTCGTGGACGAGGGTGGCCTCGTACTTGGCTCGTGGCGCGAGCTACCTGCGGGGAGGGTCGTGAGATGTGCCGGCGCGCGTCATGCGCTTGAGCGGCCGTCCTGCGGGGAGCCGTGGCCGGTGGTGGGTGACCGGGTTGAGCTAAGGAACATGTGGCACGTGATGGGAGCGTGAGATGGGCAAGACGAATGAGCGGAGGACGAGCATGAGCGGCGAGGAGGCAGGAGGGCTCAAGACGTGTCCGAGGTGCGGTGCCAAGCTGTTTGCCGACATGGACGTGTGCTACGGGTGCCTGTATGACTTTGCGACAGAGCATGAGCGCCCTGTCGACGTGGGTGACGGCGGGGTGATGTCCGAGCTGCTGCCGGCGCTTGATGAGCCGGATCTCGCGGAGGGGCCAACGCCCGGCTCGGTGCCGCCGGAGAGCGCCCGCCCCCTTGAGGCGGTTGGGACGGCGCCCACAGGGGGAGAGCCCACCTTGCGCGAGAAAGACGAGCTTCTCGAGCCCGTGGCTCGCCTCGTGCCGCCCACCCACGTGCGTCTTGTCATGGGGCGGGTCTCCATGTGCATGCGCGTTCCGGAGGGCGGCCTCTCGATTGGGAGGGATCCTGGCAGCGACGTCGTGGTCACGTGCGCGTCCGTATCGCCCCGCCATCTTGAGGTTCGCATGGAGCAGGGGGCGATGGTTGCGCGTGACCTGGGCGCGTCAAACCCGGCACTGCTCAATGGATGGGCCCTGGCGGGCCCGTGCTCCCTGCGCATGGGCGACAGGCTCGAGGTGCGTGGCGCCGGGCTCTCGATATGCCCGGTGTGCGCGGGTGAGAGGGGAGGCGAAGAGCCGTGATCTCCTATACCGTGCTCTCGGACAAGACGTCTCGCGAGACGCACCCAAAGACGGGCCTGCCCATCATTCACAGGACCTGGGTGGTGCTCATCTCCGGGGCGTTCTACTACCTCTCGTGGCTCTCATGCGCACCCGATCACGAGCTTCCGGAGTGCATGGCATTTGCGTGTGACGAGACGGGCCACGTCGACGAGTGGCTGAGCCTTGCGTGCTGCTACTGCGTTAACCCGCATGTGGCCTTCGCGGAGGTCATGGACCAGCTACTTGGCTTTGAGGCGGCATAACCTGGAAACGTTGCGGCTAGATGCCTATATCAAAGATTGGTGCCAACATTTTTTCGAGAAAAGGCAAATTTCTTGCTTGACCGGCGTTTGCGGTTTGATATAGTAATCAAGCCCGCAAGGCGGGTGCACATTTCGGCTGGGTAGCTCAGTTGGTAGAGCAGGGGACTGAAAATCCCCGTGTCAGGGGTTCGATTCCCTTCCCCGCCACCAGAAAAGATGCAGGTCGGAGGCCATGAGCTTCCGGCCTGTTTTCTTGTCGGTGCAACTCTTTGTTGATGATCGTCTTGATGCGCTCCTTTGTGAGGGTCGTGTTCTCGTGAAGCAGCCAGTTCCTCACGAGCATGAGGTGCAGCTCCCGATGCTGCTGCCCGAGTATGCCGAGGAGAGCCGCGGGCGCAGCGTCTACGCGCGCCTGCGGCACAAATGGCTTACCATCGCTGGTCAACTGCGGTGAGCGGCGGCGGCGAGCGGCAAGGATGGCGCGGCGAGCGGCAACGGTCCCTCGCCACGCTGCTTCCGCAATCGCTTGCCGAGTCCTGACTCGCCCCACCTCCTCTCGCCCCTAAACTAAAGGGGTCTGTGAATCGCTTAGGAGAAGGAGCGTTCATGTCCAAGATCTTCAACAGCCCCAGCAAGTACATCCAGGGTCCCGACGAGCTCGCCAAGCTTGGCGGCTACGTTGACCCGCTCGGCACCAAGGCCCTCGTCATCAACACGCCCTCCGGCGTCAAGCGCGTGGGCGCCAAGGTCGAGGCCGGCTTTGCCGAGGCCAAGGCCACGCCCGTCTACGAGGACTTCAACGGCGAGTGCTCCGAGAACGAGGTCAACCGCCTCGTCGAGGTTGCAAAGGCCAACGGCTGCGACGTCATCGTGGGCATCGGCGGCGGCAAGACGCTCGACACCGCCAAGGCCACGGCCTACTTCATGGGCTGCCCCGTCGTGATCTGCCCCACCATCGCCAGCTCCGACGCCCCCTGCAGCGCCCTGTCCGTCCTCTACACCGATGACGGCCAGTTCGACCGCTACCTGTTCCTGCCGGCCAATCCCAACATCGTCCTCATGGACACCACGGTCATCGCGGCGAGCCCCGTTCGCCTCACCGTCTCCGGCATGGGCGACGCGCTTGCCACCTACTTCGAGGCCCAGGCCACGCACGATGCCGACGGTGCTACCTGCGCCGGCGGTAAGGGCGGTCTGGCGGCCCTGCAGCTTGCCCGCCTGTGCTATGACACGCTGATGGAGGATGGCGTCAAGGCCAAGGTGGCCCTCGAGGCCGGCGCCCTCACGCCCGCCGTCGAGCACATCATCGAGGCAAACACGCTGCTGTCCGGCATCGGCTTCGAGAGCTCGGGCTTGGCTGCTGCGCACGCCATCCACAATGGCCTCACGCTGCTGCCCGAGTGTCACGGCATGTACCACGGCGAGAAGGTCGCCTTCGGCACGCTTGCCCAGCTCGTGCTCGCCAACGCCTCCACTGAGCAGCTCGAGGAGGTCCTCGGCTTCTGCATCGAGGTGGGCCTGCCCGTCACCCTGGGCGAGCTCGGCGTCGAGGAGGTCACGCGCGAGAAGGCCATGATCGTGGCGAAGGCCGCGTGCGCCCCGGACGACACCATGGGCAACATGCCGTTCGACGTCACGCCCGAGATGGTCGCCGATGCCATCCTCGGCGCCGACGCCCTGGGTCACTACTATCTGGACTAGGCCATCAACGATTTGCCTAGTTCGGGCGCGCCGGCCGCTTGGCTGGCGCGCCCTTTTTCGTAGGGAGGCACCATGCGCATCAAGTCGAACATGTGCTGTTGCGGGGGTGGCGTGGGCAGCTCGTTCATCGTGCAGATGAACGTCGAGAGCCTGCTCAAGAAGCACGGCATCGAGGGCGTGAGCGTAGACCACGTCTCCGTGTCAGAGATCTCCATGCACAAGGTGGACCTCTACGTGGTGGGGAGCGATCTCGCGCCGTTCTTGAAGGACAAGCCGCACGTCGTCACACTCGACAACATCATGTCCATGCCCGAGCTCGAGGAGAAGCTGCTTGCCGCCTTCGCCGCCGCCGAGGCCGAGTAGCCGCGGTGTCCGCGCTGCTGCGCAAGCACGACGGCTGTGGCCGTGCCGCCCTCGTTCGTGATCGAGACGGGCAGCTCGCCTACGCCGGCCTTCTCGAGAACCTCCACAAGCTCAGGCCTCACGTTGACGTAGGGGGCTGCCATCCTCGCGGCTGAGCGTCTCCACGATGCGGAAGTCAAAGCCGCCCGGCAAGCGGTGCGAGCGCCTTGAACGCCGCCTCCCTCGCGGCAAAGCGCTTGGCGAGAAACTCGGCTGGGTCGTGTCACGTCTCGCTCAATCAATCGTGGCCGATGGCCGCAGACACAAAAGGAGCCCCTCCCGCCTAGGCGAGAGGGGCTCGGTGCGCTTTGCGCGAGAAGTCGTGCGACGAGTGCTAGGCGCTCGGGCAGATCTTCTTGAACAGGGCCACGACGTCGTCGTGGTTGGCCTCACGCGGGTTGCCGGGGAAGCAGGCGTCGGCCATGGCGTCGGTGGCGAGCTGGTCGATCTCGTCGGCCTTCATGGCCTCGCAGACGTGCGGGATGTTGACGTCGGCGGAGAGCTGCTTGACGGCGGCGATGGCGGCGTCGGCGGCCTCGTCCTCGCTCATGCCCGTGGTGTCAACGCCCATGGCCACGGCGACCTCGGCGAGGCGCTTGGTTACGACGGACTTGTTGAACTCCATGGCGATCGGGAGCAGCATGGCGCAGGCGACACCGTGCGGGGTGTCATAGTGCGCGGAGAGCGTGTGCGCCATGGCGTGGTCGATGCCCAGGCCCACGTTGGAGAAGCCCATGCCGGCGATGTACTGGCCCAGAGCCATGCCCTCGCGGCCGCTGCCGGGCTGTCCGCTCTTGGCCTCAGCCACGGAGTCGCGCAGGTTCTTGGAGATGAGCTGGATGGCCTTGAAGTGGAACATGTCGGAGAGCTCCCAGGCACCCTTGGTGGTGTAGCCCTCGATGGCGTGCGTCAGCGCGTCCATGCCGGTGGCGGCGGTGAGGCCGGCGGGCATGGAGGCCATCATGTCGGGGTCGACGACGGCGACGTCGGGGATGTCGTTGGTGTCGACGCAGACGAACTTGCGGACCTTCTCGGGGTCGGTGATCACGTAGTTGATCGTGACCTCAGCGGCGGTGCCGGCCGTGGTGGGGACGGCGATGGTGAACGTGGCGTGCTTCTTGGTGTCGGCAACGCCCTCGAGGGAGCGGACGTCGGCGAACTCGGGGTTCTCGACGATGATGCCGATGCCCTTGCAGGTGTCCATGGAGGAGCCGCCGCCGATGGCGACCATCATGTCAGCGCCGGACGCCTTGTAGGCCTCGACGCCGTCCTTGACGTTCTGGATGGTGGGGTTGGGCTTGATCTCGGAGTAGAGCGTCCAGGGGATGCCGGCGGCGTCGAGCTCGTTGGTGACCTTGGCGGTGACGCCGAACTTCACGAGGTCGGGGTCAGAGCAGACGAAGGCCTTCTTGTAGCCGCGGCGGGTGATCTCGCCGGGGATCTCCTTGATGGCGCCCGCGCCGTGGTAGGAAATGTTGTTCAGGACAAAGCGATTGACGGCCATGTTCCCTCCAAAGGGTTTCTCGCGCGACAGCCCCTGCCGCACTCGTTCGGCTCGGCAGACGCCGGGCACATTCCAGGTTTCAGGATACCCATTGCGCCACGAACGGCTTCGATTAATCGGGTCAACGGTAGCAAATTGGAACATAGTTCGTGATTACGAACACTTCTAGGCCTTTTCCGCGTTGGGCCGCGCTTCCAGCCTCGTGAGCTCCCTAGAACGGGGCCTTCGTCACACGGTGGAGGCGAATCTCGTCGCACACGGCGTCCGTGCGGTGGCACAACAGGTACTCCACGGCGTCGGCCATGTCATCGGGCACGATCATGGGCGTCCCCGTGAGGTCGGGGCGGGCGATGGCCACCATGTCGGTGAGCACGCCGCCCGGCGAGATGACGTGCACCCGCACGCCCTCGTCGTACACCTCGGCCGCGAACGACTTGGACATGCCGTAGAGCGCGTGCTTGCTCGCGACGTAGGCGCTCTGGTTGGGGTAGCCTGCGTGGGCCACGACCGAGCACACGTTCACGATCTCCGCCGCCCTCGAGGCGCGCAGCAACGGCAGCGTCTCACGCATGAGGATGAACGGAGCGCGGGCGTTCGTGGCCATGACGACGTCGAACTGCTCGGTGGCGATGCCCTCGAGAGGCCCCGCCTGGACGATGCCGGCGTTGTTCACGAGAATGTCGAGGCCGCCCTCGTCTGCCACGGCGCGTACGAGCGAGAGGATCGACTGCTCGCTCATGAGGTCGCAGGTGTGGGCGATGGCGTTGGTGCCATGCCCCGCCTCGCGCGCGGCGGCGTTGCACAGCGCGGCCGTCTCCTCGAGCTTCTTGAGCGTGCGAGCCGCGAGCGTCACCGTGCATCCAAGGCTCGCGAGCCTCACGGCCACGGCGCGCCCGATGCCGCTCCCCGCGCCCGTGACGAGTGCCCGCTCTCCCGCAATGTTTGTCTTCATGCGACTCCCTTTCTCATGTTGGCACACCCATTGTTTGCGATGCCGGCACATGCGGCCCCGGCTTTGCGGCAAACGGTGCCACGCTATGCAAAAAAAGTTAGTCAAGGATTCATATAAGTGCAGTTAGATTGTGTCAAATAGCTAACTTTGCCTTTCGAGCTGCGGTGTTCACGCTTCCGTCAAATCAGGAGAGGCAAACACTTGCGCGAACCAAATCTAACTCGGTAATTATGCCGTAACGGGTTTGTCCGGTCACAGTAATTGAACCTGGGTAAATAAAGTCCTGGCGAAGTCCGTCGGCTGCTTTCGCGCCATCCTCCTTGGTACAAATCACGTGAAAAAGTTAAAAAGTTCGTGTGCCTGCGCCGCCGTTTTGAGTAAGATACAGCTAGCGTAGTTAAGTTCATAACCAACAAGGAGAAAGGTACGCGAACATGGTCAACGCCCTGGTTGTCTGCCGCGCCGGTGTCGGCTCCAGCATGCTGCTCCAGACGAAGATCCAGCAGATCTGCGCCAAGCGCGGATACCGCATCAACGTCGAGCACGGCAAGCTCGAGGACCTCATTGGCTATGACGGCGACGTCATCATCACCATGAGCGACCTTGCCCCCGAGATCGAGGGCAAGTTCCCCAATGTCATCAGCATCTTCGACATCACTAACGATGAGGAGATCGGCCAGAAGATGGGAGAGTTCACCGTGGCACACGACCACATCCCCTCCGCCGCAGACGACAAGAAGTCCGTTGACGTCTTCCTCGGCATCATGAAGGAGCAGGTTGCCGCCTTCATGGACACGATCGACTACGACTCCATCACCGCCGCCAAGCGCCTCATCCAGGAGGCCGAGGCCAACGGTGGCCGTCTGCACGTGACGGGCATCGGCAAGCCGGGCCACGTCTCCGGCTACGCCGCGTCGCTGTTCTCCTCGACCGGCACCCCCACCTACGAGCTCCACGGCACCGAGTGCGTCCACGGCTCCGCCGGCCAGGTCAAGCCGGGCGACGTCGTCATCGCCATCTCCAACTCGGGCAACACCACCGAGCTCAAGGCCACCGTCTCCTGCCTCAAGGGCAACGGCGTCAAGATCATCTCCCTCACGGGCAACCCAGACAGCTGGCTGGCCAAGGAGGGCGACGTCACCCTCATCGCCGGCGTCAAGGAGGAGGGCGACCCCATGAACAAGCCGCCCCGCGCCTCCATCATCGTGGAGATTCTCATGCTCCAGAGCCTGTCCATCCTGCTCCAGGAGGACTTCGGCCTGAACCCGCAGCAGTACGTCAAGTGGCACCCGGGTGGATCTCTGGGCGCCTCCATCCGCGAGGGCAAATAGCTCTCTCGGCATCGCATACATATATGTAGCGAGCAAGTGGTCCGTGGCCTCAGGCTGCGGGCCGCTTTCTCGTGCCCGGCCAAGCGTCCTGTCAAGCTCGCGCCCGTCCGCCGAGTCATGCCCCGGCGCCACGGCTAGTCTGCGCCGGCGTGGCTACACTAAAGGTTACGAACGAATCCGCGCCCGCGGGCGCGCAGAGAAGGGGAGATACGCATGGACGACAAGATTCTCGCTGCGGCGCAGCTCTGGAAGGACAACGTCACCGAGGCCGACCTCGCCTCCGAGCTCGACGAGCTCATGGCAGACCCCGACCCCGAGAAGCTCTCCGACGCGTTCTACCGCAGCCTCTCGTTTGGCACGGCCGGCCTTCGTGGCACGCTCGGCGTGGGCACCAACCGCATGAACGTCTACACGGTCTCGCAGGCCACGCAGGGATTGGCCACCTACCTCAACGCCCACTACGAGAACCCTACGGTCGCCATCGCGCGAGACTCGCGCAACAAGGGCGAGGACTTCGTGAAGGCAGCGGCTGGCGTGCTTGCCGCCAACGGCATCAAGTCCTACGTCTACCCGCGCATCGAGCCGGTTCCCACGCTCTCGTTCGCCACTCGTGACCTGCGCTGCTCCGCTGGCATCGCCGTGACGGCCAGCCACAACCCCGCGCCCTACAACGGCTACAAGGTCTATGGCGACGACGGCTGCCAGATCGCCAACGAGGCCGCAGACGAGATCCAGAGCACCATCTATGAGACGGACATCTTCACGGGCGTCAAGCACATGGACTTCGACGAGGCCCTCGAGGCGGGCCTTGTGGTCTGGACGCCAGACGAGGTGCTCGACCGCTTCATCGACGCCGTGGCCTCCCAGTCTATCGGTGCCAAGCCCAACCCGGACTTCTCGGTGGTCTACACGCCGCTCAACGGCACAGGCATCGAGTGCATGAACAAGATCTTGGCCCGCGTGGGCATCACCAACGTCACGGTCGTGCCCGAGCAGGCCGAGCCGGACGGCAACTTCCCCACCTGCCCCTATCCCAACCCCGAGTTCCGCGAGGCGCTCGAGAAGGGTCTCGAGCTGTGCGACAAGGTCCACCCCGACCTCATGCTCGCGACCGACCCGGACGCGGACCGCATGGGCGTGGCCGTGCCGCACGACGGTGACTACAAGCTCATGACGGGCAACGAGATGGGCATCCTGCTCATCGACTGGCTTGCCCGCATGAAGGCCGAGGCCGGCGAGGACGTCTCCCGCAAGGTCGTCGTGACCACGATCGTCTCCTCCGCCATGCCCGACGCCCTCTCCAGGCACTATGGCTTCGAGACCCGCCGCGTGCTCACGGGCTTCAAGAACATCGGCGGCCAGATGGACCAGCTCGTCGAGGCGGGCGAGGCAGACCGCTTCCTGCTCGGCTTCGAGGAGAGCTACGGCTACCTCGTTGGCCTACACGCGCGCGACAAGGACGCCATCGTGGCCAGCATGCTCACCTGCGAGATGGCTGCTTGGTACGCCGAGCGCGGCATGGACCTCTACGAGGCCATGGAGGCACTCTATAAGGAGTACGGCTACTACCTCAACGGCGTGGTGAACGTGAGCTTCCCGGGTGCCGCCGGCGCGGACAAGATGAGCGCCATCATGAACGGCCTGCGCGAGAACCCGCCCGCAGAGATCGCCGGCATGCCGGTCAAGGGCTTCGTGGACTACAAGACCGACGTTCAGATGACGGTTGCCGGCGGTGACGGATCCTGCCCCGCGCAGCTGCTGCCCAAGAGCAACGTGCTCGAGTTTCAGCTCGACGAGGGCGTGAAGGTGATCGTGCGCCCGTCCGGCACCGAGCCGAAGATCAAGGCCTACCTCTTCAGCAGGGGAGAGACGCGCGAGGAGTCCCAGGCCCTCAACGACAAGCTGGCCGAGGTCGCCAAGACCCAGCTGCTGGCGTAGGCGCCAAAGGGGACGGGTTCGTCTGGTCCCACTCAATAAGGACCAAAGGGGACGGGGCCATATGGCCCCAAGAGAGGGGCGCCGGAGGTGATACTCATCTCCGGCGCCCCTACTTGTTGGTGCGTGTGCGGATTGACGGGAATGCGCCAACCCTATATGAGTGTGGCCTACTCCCAGCCGGCCACACTCTGGGCCGTGGGCGTCGTGCGAACGGTCATCGGCGCGGCTCCCGCGGCGCAGGTGACGGTATACGTCACGGTCATGGTCTCGCCACCGTCGATGCGCGGATTCGCGAACGTCACGGAAAGGCCGTTGTATGGCAGCTCAGTGAAGTCCTGTAGTGCCACGTCGCCTCCTTCCTGCGACACATTGGAGATGCTGCCTCCAGCAGGTGCCACCAGGTAGATCCACATGACCATGTCGGTGTTGTCGCGTCGGTCTATGTTGCAGCCAGTGATGTAGCTCGCGGAGTTGTCCGCCTCGTCGGCCGTGAGGTGGTTGGTGAGCGTGGTGGTCACATGGTAGGTCGTGGTGCCATCCGCATTGGTGATGCCGTCGCTTACCTGCGTGTCGGTCGAGAAGAACCAGCTCTTCTTCGAATACGTGTCATCGGAGATGAACACGCCAAGCTGTGGGTTTGCCGAGTCATTCCTAAGCGTGCCGGCAGCTCCCGCCTTCTCTACGAGTGCCTGTTCGTCCGCGTTGGCCATCCAGGCGAAGAGGTGCTGCTCGCCCACGGCGTCGCCAAGCGTCTGCGCGAGGTCTGGCAGGCTTATGCTGCCAAGGCTGCCCATGACGTGGTCGAAGGCCTGACTTGCTACGTCCGAGAAGAACTGGTCCGTCTGATCGATGGGCATCTCGTTGTATGCGTCGTTGATCAGCGCCTTTGCTGCGTTGCTGCCATCGATTGAGTGGCCGTCTACCTCGATCCCTCCGGTAAGCGCGAGGAGCTTCTGCAGCAGCACCGGGTCGATGGCGATGACGCCGTCCACTGCGATGCCCTTCTTGTCCTGCCACCATTCGCTCCAGATCTGGGAGTCGCGCGCAAAGTCAGGAATCAGGTTCGTGTCGCCAAAGTACTGTCCGAGGCGGTCGCGGCCACCGCCCCAGATGGCGACTTCCTCGTCTGTGAAACCGTAGTGGCCACCCTCAGTGTTTGTCAGCTCCTGAAGCCCCGCGAACTCGCCCATCGAGATGTGGCCGTTGTCCACGGTGAGAATGCCCACCGAACCAGGGAATCCGCCCGTGCTGCGCAGCTCGGCCAAGTTCTGCGCCACGAGCAAATAGTTGCGGGTCCCGTTGACACCCAGCATTTGCGGAAGCATCGGGGCGATCTCGTTGAGGCCGCGAAGCGTCTCGGCGGCGCTGGCGATGGGCTCGCGCACCTTGTCCACGGCATCGCGTACCTTGCCGATGTGCGCCTGGGGCAGCGCCTTGATGGCCTCGGAAGCCTGCTCCACGACGGGCTGCACCTGGGAGAGCGCTGCCGAGACCGTCTCGAGCGTCTTCACGTCAACGGTGGCGTCCGTAAGAAGCGTCGAGAGACTCACGCCCTGCAGGCTCTGGGCTGCGGGCATGAGGGCGTTTTGCATGAGGTTGTCGGCCTGCTCCACCACGCCGCGCGCCACGCGAATGTCATCGCCGAGTACAGGGACGTATGAGGCCGCGACCCAGAGGGGTCCGCTCGTCTTTGCGTGCATGGATGAGACCTCGGAGGCCATGCCCTGCACGGTGGAGTTCAATTCATCGCCATTCCCGTTCTTGAGGTCGTCGCTTATGGTGGCAGCCTGAGCCATAACGTCCTTTGACTGATCGAGAACGTCCATGGCGTCTCGGTACACGATTGCCCCGCAGACGCCGCAGGCAACGACCAGCACGGCGACGACGGCGCCGACAATTGCGGCGATGCGGCGCCCGCGGCGGTGGTGATGGTGGTGATGGTGACGGTGATGCCTGCGGCCGCCGTCATCCGAGCTGCCAAGGCTCCCCATCCACGCGTCCCCAAAGCTGGGACTCTCCTGTTGGCCGTTCGGGTTGCCGCCGTGCGGAGCAGCGTAGGGGCCGGATGAGGGGACGGTCCGGGAAGCTCCCGAACGGACTTCCGTCACGGGCGGCTCGGTAAAGCCTGTCTGCTCGCTATCATCAGGCACCTGCCTAAAGTGCTTGCCATGCGATCGCGGTTCTTCGGTCATGCGTCCTCCAGGGATTAACACGTCTGGTGTTGAGCACGTAAAAGCATAGCCCCACGTGGCGAGGGGCTACGCATAATGCAGCAAAAAACGAACATGCTGGCTATCACTATTAACAGATAAATACATATTTGCGTACAGATATCTAGCTCGTAAAACAACATGCCGAAATGAGGGACTACGTGACTCTCAGCGGGGGGGGGTATCGAAAGTGCGCTATGCTATCTGAACATATCCCAAAGGCTGGCAATCGTCGCTGCGCGCGCGTTGCCGATGCGCTCTGGGCAAGAACACGTCATCAGTCTGTGCCGGCCATCCGGTTGGGCGTAGCCATGGAGAGGTCTTATGGGCGTATTCGTGATACAGGTGGCCGGGGGTCAGGAGCGGCGCTCGGCTGAGCTGGTGCGCAAGATGCTCGGCGACGAACTTCAGGACTGCTTCGCGCCCGTCCGTGAGGTCAAGAAGCGAAAGTCGAGCCAATGGGAGAAGGTCAGGGAGCTGGTCTTTCCCGGGTACCTGTTTCTGGTGACGGATGACCCAAAGGGTGCATATACGCGGCTGCGTCAGGCTCCGGTGCTGATGCGAATGCTTGCAAGCGCTGGCGATGAGTTCTTGCCCTTGAGTGACGAGGAAATCGACTGGATTCGGGCGCTTGCCGCGCCGGAGACGCATGTTGTCGAGATGAGCGAGGGCTTCATCGAGGGAGACAAGGTAGTGGTGACCAGCGGGCCGCTCAGGGGCCGCGAGGCACAGATTTCCAAGATCGATCGGCATAAGCGACTGGCCTGGCTGGATATGCGCATGTTCGGGAGGAACAAGAGCATCAAGGTGGGTCTCGAGATTGTCTCAAAGCGAAGCTGACAGAGTCATTGTGGCGCCGTACTCCGAGCCAGTGGAGCGCGGCGTTTCTGGTGGGGCGAGTACGGACACAAACGAGGCCTATGACCGCGCTAAGCGTCATGAGGCTGCCATTGTCGATGCAGCTGGTAAGTACGAGCCCAAGATTTCCGAAAACGGAATACCCTCCGACGTCCTTGATAAGCTGCTTCCGGGAGACGAGGTCATTGAACTAAACGAGCCTATTGTTGCAGGTGGTCTTATCTACCGATTTGCCAAACGTGTGTTTGATGTCATTTCGTGTGGATGTGCCCTCATTATCTTGTCGATTCCAATGGCCATTATTGCCTTGAAAATCAAGGTCGAGTCTCCTGGACCGGTTATCTATGCACAGAAGCGCGTGGGGAAAAACGGTCGTGTATTCAGCGTCTATAAGTTCCGTTCTATGTATGTTGATGCCGAAGCACGTGGAGCCCAGTGGGCACAGGGGGACGACCCCCGCGTGACGCCATTCGGCAAGGTCATGCGAAGGACACGAATGGATGAGATTCCTCAGTTCTGGAACGTGTTCAAGGGTGATATGAGTTTGATTGGTCCGCGCCTCGAGCGACCCGCTTTTTGCGAGGAGTTCGAAAAACGAATTCACGGTTGGCATTACCGAACGTTAGTAACGCCTGGCCTTTCTGGCCTGGCGCAGGTGACGGGTGGCTACGATTTGCTGCCGAAGGAGAAAGTGGTGCTGGACTTGGCGTACATTGAGCATCGCTCCATCGCTATGGACCTGAAAATCATATTGAAGACTCTCGGCGTTGTTTCGACTGGCGAGGGGGCTCGGTAGAGTGCGTATCCTTGTCTCCTGCCAGCACTATTGGCCCGAACCCTTCAACACCAGTGACGTATGCGAGGCGCTTGTCGCGCGCGGCCATGAGGTGACCATCATCACTGC
>OLNE01000921.1_pt1 | contig 23924 bp, 28 predicted proteins | sample 1672431 | NCBI WGS metagenome assembly OLNE01 (sample SAMEA3136685, study PRJEB25190) | human gut metagenome | reverse complement strand
GAACAGTTCCCCTCGTTCCAAAGCCCCCTCTGCGGTGGCCCGCGTCGGATAGATTCCGCGAATCCAGCCGGTCATCAATCCGCCCTTCTCCTCTTTCGTATGAATATCATTGTAAATCTCTTCCACCGCGGAAATGTCCGCCGCGCTTGCCTTTCGGAATATCATAATTCGCTCCTATCACTAAAGATAAGAGCATTATATCACAGATGAAGGGCGGAAATCCCCCGAATCAGCCCGGCCGCAATCCGCTCCGCATTTTCCGGGCTCGTGGCCAGATTCAGCCGGATGAAATTCCTGTACGCCTCGCCGCCGAACCATTCGCCGAAATCCGGTGCGACGCCGCATCGCTGAAGGACAAAATCCTCCGTTGTCAGACCTTCCGCTTCCCACGCTTCCGCGTAAGCGCTCAGATCCACCCACTGAAGGTACGTCCCTTCCAAAGGCGACAGCACCGCCCTCGGTGCGCCCTCTGCCAGCCGGGACTTCAGCAATTCCGCGTTGTCCCGAATCAGTCCGCGCAGCTCCTGAAGCCATTCCCGTCCGTGTTCATAGGCGGCGGTATACGAAATGTATCCCATATTTCCGCCATCCTTGATGTGAATTTTCGTGGTGAAACGGTCAAATTCTTCCCGCAGCTTCTCGTCCGGAATGATGACAAACGAATTCTGCATCCCCGCCAGGTTGAAGGTTTTGGACGCGGAGGTCAGGGTGATGAGAAGGGAATCGTATTCTCCCGGATCCCCTGCCGTCGCCGCCGCAACGTTCTCCCGAAACGCCTTTTCGCCGCCGCACTCCGCTTCCTGAACCACCAGGTCCTGATGGATTTCATCGGCGATGACATAGACTCCGTGGGCCCGACAGATGTCCAGCACCCGCTTGATTTCTTCCCGGCGCCACACTCTTCCCACCGGGTTGTGAGGGGAACACATGATGTGCACCTTCGCCCCGGATTCCACAATCACCCGCTCAAAAGCATCGTAATCGATCCGGTACCGGCCTTCCTCGTTGATCAGTGGCACCGGGCACACAGTCCGGTCCGTTTCCCGAATCGCATTTCGGAACGGGGAGTACACCGGCTCCAGAATCACCACCCCGTCACCCGGTTCCGTGAGAATCTGCAGCAGCCAGTAGATGCTCTGCACCACGCCCGGAGCGAATCGAATCCACTCCTCCTTCACCGCGTATCCATGGTACTTTTTTTCCCAGTCCATAAAAACACGATGCAAATTCCCGGGTGCCCGGTAGTATCCATATACGTTGTGGGCCACCGCCTCCGTCAAGGCTTGCTGCACGCAGGCCGGCGCTTCGATATCCATGTCCGCCACCCAGGCCGGAATCAGGTCATCCCTTCCGAAATTCTCCTGCAATCCATCCCACTTGTCGCAGTTCGTGCCCTTGCGCTCCGCAAATTTCAGATACTGATATTTCACCATCCCTTTGAGCCTCCTTTTCTAAAAGTCGATTTTCATTACTTCCGGGAAGCAGGTTTTCTTGTACTGGCTGCAGGTCGGACAGCTGCTGGTCAACGGGGAATCCTCGTATGGCACCGTGTCGAAACCCAGTTTTTTGTAGAAGCCCGGAACCCGTCCCATCAGCCACATCCGATGACCGTCCCGACGCGCAATCTCTTCCATACTTTCTTTTACCAGCTTGGTTCCGAAATCCTGACCCCGATATTCTTCTTCCACCGCCAGGTAGTTCAGGTGAAACACCCCGTCGTGATGGGTGATGGTTGCCGCCCCCACCAGCTCCTTCGTGTGTTTGTGGATCAGCTCCAGACTGGTCAGGAAGCCCTCCGGCTTCGGATCGTCCAAGGAACATTCCAGTCCGGATTTCTGATACAGGGGCAAAAGCTCTTTGAAGCGGTCCGTGTAGACAATCTTATATTCGCTCCGCAGCTCCTTGCGCAGGAAGGCCACGGTTCTCGGGTTTTTCGGGTGATCCAGAATCTCTTCCGGCGTACCCTCCTCCACGATGTTTCCGTTTTCCATAAAAATAATTCGGTCGGACACATCTCGCGCGAATTCCATCTCATGGGTAACGATGATCATCGTGTAATGTTCTTTTGCCAGATTTTCAATGACGTCCAGCACCTCGTTGACCCATTCCGGGTCCAGGGCGGAAGTGGGCTCGTCCAGCAGCATCACGTTGGGCTGAATGGCCATGGAACGGGCGATGGCCACCCGTTGCTGCTGACCGCCGGACAGAGTAATCGGATACTTGTCGGAAAACTCATCCATGCCGACTGTTTTTAGGTTCTTGTGAGCGATCTCCTCCGCCTCCTTCGGCGGGATTTTTTTTGCCGTCACCAGAGGCTCCATCACGTTGTGCAGCACGTTCTTGTTGGCGAAGAGGTTGTAATTCTGGAAAATCATGGCGGAATGCTTCCGCAGCTCGAAAATCTCCTTGTCCGTGTGATTCTTGGCGTCCACTGTGATATCGTCGATGGTAATCTTGCCCTCGTCCGGCACCTCCAGGTAGTTCATGCACCGCAGAAGGGTGGATTTGCCGGTTCCGGACGGGCCGATAATGGACAGCACCTCGCCGGTGTTCACGGTGAGATTCACTTTGGAGAGGACGTGCAGGTCCCCGAAACTCTTGCTTAAATTCTCTATTTTTACCATAGTTCCTACCTCTCATAACCAACGGACATCTTCTGCTCCACGATTTTTTCCACGCGTTCCAGAACCAGAATAATCGCCCAATACATCAGCATCAGCACCACGTATGCCGTAAAATAATCATACGTCACGGCCGCCTTCAGCTTCGCCGCCGCTGTCATCTCCACGACGCCAACGGTGAACGCCATAGAGGTTCCTTTTACCGTATCCACTAAATTATTGAACAGGGACGGAATCGCCACCCGGGCCGCCTGGGGCAAAATAATCCGGAACATGGCCTGCCGGGAGGTCATTCCGTGGGCCAACGCCGCCTCCCGCTGTCCGTCCGGAACGGAAAGCAGTGCACCTCGCACCACTTCCTTCATATATGCCGCGGAGTTCAGCGTCAAACCGATGATGCACACCGCAAAAGGCGAGATGTCCCGCAAAGACGGAACGATGGACGGAATGCCGAAATACAACAGAAACAGCTGCGGAATCAGCGGCGTCCCTCGGAAGAAGGATACATATACCCCGCAGATTTTGTCCAGCACCGGCACCTTGTTGTAATCAATCACCGCCAACAAAATCGCCAGTGCCAGCGCCAGAATAAAAGAAATCGCCGTCAAGGCCAGGGTCGTCGGAATGGCTTCCGTAATCCTAAAAAATATCGATGGTGTGGCTGCAAAATCCATACTTTCTCCTTTACAAATGAACAACAGGCTGCACAGATGCGAATGATCCGTGCAGCTTGCCTAAAAACATATTCGTATCTTACTTGGTGTAGGACATCAGGGTTTCCGCGCCTTCCGGCTTCTCGGAAATGTCCTGATCGAACCACTTCTCAGAGAGCTTCTTAATTGTTCCGTCTTCTCTCATCTCGTCGATTGCCTTGGATACTTCTTCGCTCAGCGCCTTTCCTTCATCGGTGTCGGCAAACGGATACACGTTGGTTTCCAGAATGTCGGTTTTTCCGAGAATCTTCAGGTTCTTGGTTTCCTTTACCGTGAGGATGGAGGATGTTTCCGCTCTCGGCCAGAGGTCGCAGCGGCCCATTGCCACGTCGGTGACGGACATGCCATCGTAGTAAGTCTTCTTCAGCTTGAAACCGTATTTCTTCTCCAGTGCGTTTACGATGAGTTCATCGCTGGTGTTGGACTCGCAGGAAATGCTCATTCCGTCCTTGATATCCTCAAAAGAATTCAGTTCCTTGTTGTCCGCTCTGGAAAGCAGGCAGTATCTGTTGTACGCATACGGAGTGGACAGGTTGTACTTCTCCGCTCTTTCCGGTGTCTCGGAAATCTGCTCTGCCACGGAATCGATTCTGCCGTCGCCCAGCATCGTCCACATGCCGTCCCAATCCATCACCTTGAACTCAATCTTATGGCCGGTTCTTTTTCCGATTTCCTGCCACATATCATAATCGAAGCCCTTCAGCTTGCCATCATCCTTCTTCACAATCCAGCCCGGAGTTGTCGCCTCACATCCGATGGTCAGCGTCTTCTTATCGGAGCTGTCGCTTCCGCCGCATCCGGTCAGTGCAAATACCATCACCAGGGTCAGGATGCAACCCATCAAAACAGTTAACTTTTTCTTCATCTCAATTAACCACCTTCCTAATTGGTAAAAAATTTTTCAACCTATTTTATCAGCATCAACATCAGGTTTCTAATTCAAAATTTTTATCCACACTTCTGCCGGTATCCTTTTTAACTATATTGAACGCCGGCGCCCGGCCCGCCTTTTCCCAAATTTCAGGCCCGGGCTCTAATACAGAAAATTGCCAAGCTTTCTGCCCTCCTCCCAAAGATTGCTTTGCAACAGTATATCAACAAATGTCTAATTGATGAAATCATCATAACCAATAACATCGAAGGTGTATACAGCACGCGGAAGGAAATCGGTGAAATTCTGGATGACCTGGAAGGAAAAAGCAAAAACAGATTCTTTGGTCTTGTAAATAAGTATGCGGCATTGCAATCCAAAGAGGATTTATCGATTCAATCATTTTTAGATTCTCCTTGCTTTACGTTAATCTTTTTTTATTTCGCTTCATTGTAACATAAAACAATGTTTTCTCAAGAGAAACTTGCGGCTGCATACAAAAAGTGAAAATCCTAAAAATTTGACGATAAAAGCAAACTATCCCGACCGCCAACGTCAATACGCCACATGGGGACGGGAGCAATTAGAGTTCCTGGCGGTGTTTTTCAGATAGGATTGACGATAATGCTGTGAAACAGGGGGCAATATCGTCAATCCCGATGGAAGTCGCATGGGATTCCACCGTACTATCGAGTGGAAAAATCGAGTCCTTGACGATGGAAGTGAAAATACAAGCCTTCCATCGTTAACTTTTCGAAAAAAATATTACTTTATTGGAATTTCGTGAAAGACAAGCCATAGATATTGTATCCTTCATAGTAATAACTGTGATCAATTCCCTTCATGTACATTTCTCTGTCATTGATCTTATCAGTCAATGCATTTCTTAATATATGCTTTATTTCAATATCCTTAATCGGACTGCGTTCCATTGCCATAAGGTAGTCATCTTTATCAACCCTGCTCCAGTCAACAACCTGTTTGATTTCCTTCTTCAATATGAGATCAAGCCAGATACGTGTGCTTCTGCCATTACCTTCTCTGAATGGATGTGCTATGTTCATCTCAACATATTTCTCAACTATTTCATCAAAGGTCTGCTGCGGCATTTCTTCAATATGCCGAATTGATGATTCCGAAATCATCAAGATGGCTGAAAGTGCAGATTCTGTAAAATAAAAACCACAGTCTACACTTCAAATCGGAGCGTGACTGTGACTTTTTATTTATGTACGGGCATGATTTTTCTATCATTCCTTCTTGGAAAAATGTGATTTTATCATGGAGAGCGCCTCCGAAACAGGTTATACTATAAACACAAGGTTCTGCTGACAAAGCGGTTGCGCAGCTGAAAGAACGGAGGAAACCTTTGATAAGGTTGTGGATCTGAATGTAAAAGGCGTGTTCAATGCTACAAGAGCCGCCAGTGAGTGCATGATTGCAAAAGGTCAAGGTGTTATTCTCTCCACCTCCTCAATGGTCAGCATTTACGGCCAGCCAAGTGGCTTTGCTTATCCCGCATCCAAATTTGCTGTCAATGGCCTGACGGTTTCCTTGCCAGAGAATAAGGAAACAGGTCAGCTGGAAACGGCTGCCCGATCTTCAAAATATGGAGATATACACATGAAAAGAATCATTCCCATTTTAATGACTTTACTGCTTCTCTCTGGTTGTGCAACGCAATCCGCTGAAAAAACCTATCGACAGATTACTATGGAGGAAGCTATTACGATGATGGAGGAGGAAACCGGATACATCATTCTCGATGTTCGTACTGCTCAGGAGTATAGAGAAAAGCATATTCCCGGTGCTATCAATATTGCCAACGAATCCATTGGCACAGAGGATATCTCTGAACTGCCGGATAAAGATCAGCTGATTCTGGTATACTGCCGCAGCGGTAATCGGAGTAAGCAAGCATCTGAAAAACTGGTGAAACTGGGCTACACCAATATCATTGAAATCGGCGGAATTAATGTTGGCCCGGTGAAACAGTCACCGGCAATAAGTGATAAAATCACAGAACAAGGAACGACTACTGGATATAATAAAGCCATAAAAAAGAAAACAGGAGGACTTAAATATGTCTGCTATCAGTGTTAATAAAAACAATTTCAATCAAGAGGTTTTGAACTCGGACAAGCCCGTCCTGATGGATTTCTGGGCTCCCTGGTGTGGTCCTTGCCGCATGGTAGTTCCTCTGGTAGAGGAGATTGCCAAGGAGCGCTCCGATATCAAGGTTGTTAAAATTAATGTGGATGAGGAACAGGAACTGGCTATGCAGTTCGGTGTGATGAGCATACCCACTCTGGTGGTTATGAAGAACGGAAAGATTGTCAATCAAGTCACCGGTGCCAGACCTAAGGCTCAGATTCTCGCCATGCTGTAAGGAGGTGCAAAGATGAGATTGTTCGATTTCCTGAAAGGCCCTGACATCAATCAGGGTGTCAAAGAATATAGCACTACGGATGGCGCAGTCCTGCTGGATGTTCGCACCCCCGACGAATACCGGCAGGGGCATATCCCCGGCAGTAAAAATGTTCCTTTGCAGTCCATTAGCAAAGTGGCTGGCATGATTGACAATAACTCTACCCCCATTTTTGTTCATTGTCTCAGCGGTGCAAGAAGCCGTCAGGCAGCTGCTATTTTGAAGCAGATGGGTTATATCAACGTGAAAAACATAGGCGGAATTTCCGCTTATGCAGGAAAGGTGGAACGATAATATGAAAGTTGTCATTGTAGGCGGTGTGGCAGGTGGTGCTACCGCTGCTGCCCGTATTCGCAGACTGAATGAGCAGGCAGAAATCGTAGTTTTTGAGCGCTCGGGGTATATCTCCTATGCCAACTGTGGTCTGCCATACTATATCGGTGATGTGATTACCGATCGGTCGGATCTGACCCTCCAGACCCCGGAAAGCTTCTTCTCCCGGTTCCATGTAAACATGAAGGTGCGTCATGAAGTCACGGCTATCCATCCCGAAAAAAAAGAAGTTACCGTGAAAAATCTGGAAACCGGTGAGGAGTTCGAGGAGAGCTATGACAAGCTGATTCTCTCTCCCGGAGCCAAGCCTACCCAGCCCCGGCTTCCCGGTGTAGGTCTTGATAAGCTGTTTACCCTGCGCACTGTTGAAGATACCTTCTGCATCAAGGATTACATCAATGCAAACCATCCCAAATCCGCTGTACTGGCAGGTGGTGGCTTCATTGGATTGGAGCTGGCAGAAAACCTGCGAGAGCTGGGGATGGATGTCACCATTGTCCAGCGTCCAAAACAGCTTATGAATCCCTTTGATGCCGATATGGCTTCTTTTATCCATAATGAAATGCGCAAGCACGGCGTAAAACTGGAACTTGGTCATACCGTAGAAGGGTTTGAGGAAAGGGACGGCGGCGTGGATGTGCTGCTGAAAGACGAACAGCCTCTCCATGCGGATATGGTAATCCTGGCCATCGGTGTTTCTCCCGAAACCACCCTAGCAAAGGATGCCGGGTTGGAACTGGGCATTAAAGGAAGTATTGTGGTCAATGACCGAATGGAAACCTCCATTTCCGACATCTATGCCGTGGGCGATGCGGTGCAGGTGAAGCACTTCGTCACCGGGCAGGATGCTCTGATCTCTTTGGCTGGCCCTGCCAATAAACAGGGACGAATCGCTGCGGACAACATCTGTGGCGGAGACAGCCATTATGCCGGCTCCCAAGGCAGCAGTGTCATCAAGATCTTCGGCATGACTGCCGCTACTACCGGCGTAAATGAGACCAACGCCAGAAAAACAGGGCTGGATGTTGATACAGTTATCCTGTCGCCCATGAGCCATGCAGGTTACTACCCCGGCGGGAAAGTCATGACAATGAAGGTGGTCTTTGAAAAGGCGACTTATCGCCTGCTGGGTGCGCAGATCATAGGCTATGAAGGTGTGGATAAGCGCATTGATGTGCTGGCCACCGCTATCCGGGCAGGAATGAAAGCCACGGAACTGAAGGATCTGGATCTGGCCTACGCACCGCCTTATTCCTCTGCGAAAGACCCGGTAAATATGGCTGGCTTTATGGTTGAGAATATCGCAAACGGTGTTCTGAAACAATGGCATCTGGAAGATGCAGATCGCCTTCCTCGTGACGGAAGCGTAACTCTGTTGGACACCCGCACTGTGGAAGAATTCGCACACGGACACATTGACGGCTTCTATAACATCCCGGTGGACGAGCTGCGGGAGCGGCTGGGTGAGCTGGACAAGCGTAAGCCTGTCTACGTCATCTGTCAGAGCGGTCTGCGCAGCTACATTGCCTGTCGTATCCTGGCCGGAAACGGCTTTGACTGCTATAACTTCTCCGGTGGCTTCCGGTTCTATGATGCTGTGACCAATGATCGCTGTCTCATTGAATCGGCTACGGCCTGCGGAATGGATCGAGCATAAAATCAGGACATCTGCTTGCAACTAATAGCAAGCAGATGTCCTTTTTGCTTAATCATTTTGCAATTGTTCCAGTCTGATTTTGTCTGTAACCTCCACTGTTCCACGAGTCAGCCTGACCATACCCTCGTTCTGGAAATAGCGAAGCATTCGGGTAACTACCTCCCGGGCGGTGCCCATGTGGCTCGCAATGGTTTCATGGGTAATCTTGAGGATGTTTGTTCCCTCTAAGCTGCATTCCTCCAGCAGAAATTCTGCCAGCCTTTTATCAAAGCTTTTCCACATGATCTGCTCCATGAGCCACATAACCTCAGAAAAACGGGTAGCCATAATTTCGTTGGTAAAATTAGCTACCACAGCAGACTCTTTCATAATGCGCTGATAAGTGTCAGCAGAAATAACCCACATCGTGGTATCCTTCTGCGCCTCAATGGTGATCTCAAACTGAATGCTGTTCATCATACAGGAGGCGGAAAACAGGCAAATATCCCGATCAAACAAACGATAGAGGCTAATCTCTCGTCCTTCATCGGAAAGAATATAGGCACGAAGCTGTCCGCTTATTACCAGCAGAAGACCGGTACACTCCACAGTTCCGTTGTAAATCACAGTTCCGTTGTGAATCACAGTCCCTTTGTCCACTTTTCGTAAAACTGCATTTCGCTCCAAAATCTGCTGCTGGGTCGGTGTCAGTTTGTTCCAAATTGGAAAATAGGATGAAAAATCCATGGGTACACCTCCTTGAATACACATAGTATAAAATGATTTATGGCATAAGTCAATAATTCCTTTGACACATAGAAAAAGGAGATGTACAATGGTCGTATAAGTGGCATATGCCGCAAATAATATGGAGGTGAATCTATGCCAAGACCGAAAAAACGCAGAAAAGTTTGTTGTTTGCCGGATAATGATGGTTTTGTTCCGGTTCGTGGCGGCGAGGAACTGACTCCCATTGTCCTGAATGTGGATGAGTATGAATCCATCCGCCTGATTGACCGTGAAGGTTTTTCTCAGGAGCAATGCGAAGAATATATGCGTATTGCCAGAACAACGGTTCAGCAGATTTATGCAGCTGCCCGCAAAAAACTGGCCGATGCGCTGGTTGAGGGACTTCCTCTGCGAATCGAGGGAGGGAATTTTACACTCTGCAGCGGAAACAGCGCAGCCTACGGGTGCAAAAATTGCTATCAGAAAAAAGAACATCCGATGCAAGAAAAACCGAAAGGAGATACTATTATGAGAATTGCAGTCACTTATGAAAACGGAGAAATCTTTCAGCACTTCGGTCACACCGAACAGTTTAAAATCTACGATGTGGAAGATGGAAAAATCATTTCGTCTGAGGTTGTGGATGCTGGCGGCAGCGGGCATGATGCACTGGCAGGCGTCCTGAGTGCACTGAAGGTGGATGCCCTAATCTGCGGCGGTATTGGCGGCGGTGCCCAGATGGCACTGAGCGATGTGGGTATCCGGCTTTATGGTGGTGTTTCCGGCAACGCTGATGCAGCAGCAGTAGCACTGGCAACAGGCGAGCTGGACTTCAACCCCAATGTCAAGTGTGATCATCACGACCACCATGGGGAAGGTCACTCTTGCGGTTCCCACGGCTGCGGCCATCACTCCTGCGACTGAAATAGGTGATTAAGTCACGGAATATGTGTCGTGATTTGATAAAATATAGATATTATATGATATAATATAGATAAAGGAGGAGATAGAACCATGAAACAATATGTTTGCGGCATTTGTGGATATATTCACGATGAAGCCGTCGGTGGCAAGTGGGAAGACCTACCTGCCGATTGGAAGTGTCCTGTCTGTAAAGCAGGCAAAGACGCTTTCAAACCCAAAGAAGAAAAAACAGCGTCACAAGAGGTCCTTGAAAAGCCCCATGTGGACAAGGAACTCTCTCCCATGGAAATGAGCATCATCTGCTCCAATCTGGCCCGTGGCTGCGAAAAGCAGTATCTGCCCCAGCAGGCAGATGATTTCAGAAAACTGGCAGAGTTCTTCAGAAGCAAGGCTGCGCCTGTCGAGGAGGCCAGCACAGCCAAGCTGCTGGAACTTATTGACAAAGATTTGTCTGTAGGGTATCCCTATGGCAATGCTATAGCCGGTGAAAAGCCTGATCGGGGTGGCATTCGCTGTCAGGTGTGGAGTGAAAAGGTTACCCGAATGCTCCAATCTCTGCTGACTCGATATGAATCTGAGGGAGACAAGATGTTGGAAAACACCGGTGTCTGGGTTTGTACGGTCTGTGGTTTTGTCTATATTGGTGACAAAGCTCCGGATTTATGTCCGGTGTGTAAGGTTCCCAATTGGAAATTTGAAAAAATGGAAGGGAGGGCATAACTATGGCTGAAAAATATGCAGTAAGAAATCTTCGCTTATGTACCAAGGATTGCCTTTGCCTCTATGTCTGCCCAACCGGAGCGACTGATACAGAGAACAGCATCATTGATCCTGAAAAGTGTATCGGCTGCGGTGCCTGTGCCGAAACCTGTCCATCCGCTGCAATCTCTATGGTTCCAAAAGAACTGCCGCCGCAGCAGCCGAAAGAAGAAAAAGTTGTCGAAGCACTTCGTGGCTTAGTTCAAAGCAAAGCCAATGCAGAGAACATTGCTTCGCAGCTTCCTGATGTCTTGAGCGTCGCTGTGGAAAAATCCTCTCGCCTGATGGCTGAGGATCTGTGTAGAGAAGCCGGCTTTATGCTGCCTCAGAGCAGCAACACCAGATTGTTTCTGGAAAGTATTAAAACGTATCCCGGCATTCCTGTGGATGCTGTGGAATCCCTGTTAAACAATATTCAATTCAATGAAAAAACGGAGGAAAAGAAAATGGAAAAATGGAAATGCACAGTCTGCGGTTACATTCACGAAGGCCCTATGACACCTGATTTCAAGTGCCCTGTCTGCAAGCAACCCGCCGACAAGTTTGTGAAGATTGAGGATGCTGCGGCTCCTGCAAAGAATCCCTATGCAGGCACCAAAACCGAGAAAAATCTATGGGAAGCCTTTGCTGGTGAATCTCAGGCACGCAACAAATATACTTACTTTGCTTCAGTAGCCAAGAAAGCCGGTTACGAGCAGATTGCTGCTCTGTTCCTGCATACTGCACAGAACGAGATGGAGCACGCCAAGTTGTGGTTTAAAGCTCTGGGCGAGCTGGGCGATACTGCCGAGAACCTGCTCCATGCTGCTGAAGGTGAGAACGCCGAGTGGACGGATATGTATGACCGCATGGCTCGTGAAGCTGATGAGGAGGGATTCCATGACCTGGCTGAACAGTTCCGTGGCGTAGCTGCCATTGAGAAGATGCACGAGGAGCGCTACCGCAAGCTTTTGAACAACGTGGAGACTATGCAGGTGTTTGAGAAGAGCGGCGTTACCATCTGGGAGTGCCGTAACTGCGGACATATCGTAGTAGGAACCAAGGCACCTGAGATCTGCCCTGTCTGCAAGCATCCTCAGGCATTCTTCGAAGTACGTGCGGAGAATTACTAATATTCAATTTGTTTATGAAATATGTATGTGATATATGCGGTTGGGTTTATAATGAAGCTGTCGGTGATTCTGACAATGGAATTGCACCCGGCACAAAATGGGAAGACCTTCCCGAGGATTTTGAGTGCCCTCTGTGCAGCGTAGGAAAAGGTCAGGTCTCTTCTGAATAACCTGTAAATTCTGTAGCAAAAACAAATCATGTAAAGGAGAGTAACTGTGAACGCATAATTTTATATCTGCCGTCGTTGCGGCAATTTGGTTGGTATGATTCACGACGCAGGTGTTCCCATGATGTGTTGTGGTCAGAAAATGGAGACTCTTGAGCCTAACACCGTAGAAGCCAGCGGCGAAAAGCATCTGCCTGCTGTTACTGTTGAAGATGGTGCAATCCATGTCAATGTGGGTTCTGTAGATCATCCTATGCTTCCGGAGCATTTCATCGAGTGGGTCTATGTCAAGACCGAAAACGGTGGTCAGCGTAAGGTTTTGAAGCCCGGTGACGAACCCCCTGTCACCTTCTTCCTGGGAGACGATAAAGCAGTAGCTGTCTATGCTTATTGCAACCTCCACGGCCTGTGGAAAACTGAAATTTAACAAGGAGATTATTACAAATGAACGAAAAAGTACATACGCTTATCAATCAACAGATAAATAAGGAATTCTATTCCGCATACCTTTATCTCAATTTTTCAAACTATTTCGAGGAAGCCGGGCTTGACGGCTTTGCCAACTGGTATAAAATTCAGGCTCAGGAAGAGCGTGACCACGCCATGCTTTTCTATCAGTACCTGCAAAACGAAAACCATAAGGTAACGCTTGAAGCCATTGACAAGCCTGATCTGAATGCGGCTTGCCATATGGATGTTTTGAAGGCAGGTCTTGAGCACGAAAAATATGTGACCTCGCTGATTAATGATATCTATAGTGAGGCTTACGAAGCAAGGGATTTCCGTACCATGCAGTTCCTCGATTGGTTTGTGAAAGAACAAGGTGAAGAAGAAACCAATGCAAATGATTTGATTTCCAAAATGGAACTCTTTGGCTCCGATCCCAAGAGCTTGTATATGCTCAATCAGGAATTGGCAGCACGAATTTACTCTGCTCCTTCTTTGGTTCTTTAATCACTATAGCCTATATATGATGGAAGTATAAAAGGCAGTATGCCGCCTGTCAGTTTTCTGGCAGGCGGTTTTTTTACAGGAGGATACCTATGAGTCAAGACAATGCCAGCTTTACCTTTTTACATCGCATAGAGGAAGTAGAACTGAACATTGAGGATGGACGCTGGCAATCTGCTTTGGCATTGGTACTGACTTTGCCTGATATTTGCGGCGACATTGCTTTCCCAGAAATTATAAAGCGCTATCGGGATGGGCGTGCTGTTCTAGACAGAAACCAGAGACCAACTCGTGATGTAGGAAATCAATATATACGTTGGTTTGATACATACGCAGCACCTTTCTTTAAAGTCTCTGCGCAGGATATCTCGCTCTATATCTGCGGAGAACGATGCTGGCAGCTTCGCTGTGAATACCTACACCAGAACAAGGCTTTCTGTAGTAAGCGTTCTCATCACCTTTATCTTTCTCACACCGACAGGAAGAGCAGTGTTAAGTCCGTCCATCTGCTGCCACTTAAGGATTGAAAGCTGACAGAGCTTCTTCCTTGCCGCAGTCATAATGGCTTCCGTATCATCATCAAGCTGTTTCTTGGTATCTGCCATGTGAACCAGAGTGAGTACGGCGAACATCATCCTCTGGTCTCTGGTGGTCAGATCCTCCAGGAACTCCTTTGTTTCCTTCCTCTGAAGCTCCAGGTCATACGGGAGCATGGCAGAGAAATTGTTGTTGGCATTCTGACGGCGCTGCCAGTTGGCGGCATTTGTCTTAACTCCAAGCATAAGGTTTTCAACCTGTCTTACAGCCTCATCTGCCGGAATCGACACTACATCTATGCTAAGCATCAGATTGCGCGAGATGTCGGTAAGCTCAGTTATTATGTCGTCCTTGATATAGTTGGCGTAATCCTTAAGGAACATGACTCTTCCGTACTTCTCGCCCAACATGAAATAGTCGTCAAACACTTCGATACTGTCGAGTGATATATAGTCCTTGAAACTGCGCCCGCGCCTTGCCCAGCCTCTGACATCGAAATTGAATTCGGATTCCTCTCCGATGCGATAGAAGTTGAACAGGATCTTAAGCCTCTCCTCACCGCTTATCTCTATTAGCCTTGAGCCGAGCCTCGAGAAGTGCTGTCCAAGCTCTGCGCCTACTCTGGCAAAATACGATCTGGCATCCTCTGCGCTCTGCTTGTACACCGAGATGGTAAGATACTTGTCCTGAACCATGGCCGTCGTGCCCGTAGTCTTCTTAAGAAGAATCTTGTTGTCTTTCATTCTGTATGGATCGAGTCTGTCCTTCCTAGACGGAATCAGAATATCCCGCGCTATCTCCCTTTTGTCCATGCGGCGGTTGTTGATTGTAATCTTCGTAGTTGCTCCGCTGTCCAGAGAGTTCAGAATCTCGCTCACTGTCTGGACCGATATAAGGTCCTGAACCGTTTTGGGCACCTTTTATCTCTGATGCTCCTGCTTATCAATAGTCTTCAGTATCTTTATCAATGCTATCGCCCCCTCTTCTTAACTTGCTGTCGCGCTTCCTTCGCCTCGGCTTTTGCCTGCCTCTTCTCTCTTCTTCGGATTGCCTTAAGCTCCCTTTCGCTTAGACTTCCCTGCCTCATGGCAATGCTCTCTGCCATTACCTCATAGTAGCAGCTTGAAGGCTGAGATAGGTATTTCCTCGGGTTAATCCATCTGGTTTTGAGCCATACGATGAACACCTGCTCCGCAGGCATTCCGTTATATCTGAGGAAGCCGAGAGCGGCAAAAGGCGCCACACCGAGCACGCATACCCAGGTGGCAACCTCAAGCCCCAGCTTATCTTTCAGTGCAAAATACAAAAACAGAGCGACAGCGCATCCAAGGACAGAAAAAATGAACTGACGAAGCGTCAGTCCGAAAAACATATTCTCCTTGTATTCCTTAATGTCTTTGTTGACTCTAACCTCCACTATCTCTCACCCCTTTCACTGGCGCTTCTCTCAGGCGTCTTCGGCTCAAAGAGTCTGTTGCTTTCTCTGTCATACATAAACACCTTATCGCTGAGGACGTCCTTGCTGTCAACGACGCTTCCCAGTGACTGCTCAAGCTGATCTCCATTCCAGCCTAGAGCACCAGTTAAGTCATTCTGCGGATCAGCATCCACCAGAAGCACACGCTTACCCTCAAGTGCCATACCTGCTCCAAGGTTCAGTGTGGTGGTGGTCTTTCCAACTCCGCCCTTCTGATTACATATAGCAATAACCTTACATTTCTCCATAGGCTAGACCTCCTCTTCAGTATCGCAATAGTCATCTGAGATATAGCATGCGATATCCTCATGCTCGAGAACTAACGAAATGAACATGTCGGCAGCTTCTGAAGCATAACCTGCAATATTCATCATCTCAAGTGTGGTGCGCGCGGCCTTCTTGTACCCTGCCGCAATGGACATAGAGTGCAGAACATCGATTGCAGTTCTGCTTTCATCCTCCTCCTTGAAAAACATCAGGGTATTTACAATCCATTCTGCTTCATCTCCATCAAGGAGAGTTTCCATAAGAAGTGATAAATGTGCTGCCACCTGGTCAGCTGCATCTGCTGCAAGGCTCGTATACTCTACCGGCAGCTTAGCTCTCACGGGGCAGTCTGCTGCATCGCAGGCATTACAATCTGTTTCAAGAAGCACCTTAACCTTAAAAATCTTATCTTTGTTTTCCATATAGATATCCTTTCCGCCTGATCCGGCTCAATAAAATAGCCGCACTCCCATTTGAGTACGGCATGTAAAGCTCTGTTAGCCGAGAAGCTTAAGCAGGATATCATCCACAGCATCTGTATACCGGTTTTCTGCGATCAGGCTGTTTCTAAGTTCGTTTAAGGCGAAGACCATTACTCTTACTTCATCATAGGTCATCTTTAATCTGATTGTATTTCTCATTAATACCACCTCCTACTGGCATCATAAAATGAGATCTATAGATGTGCAAATGTGCGAATTAAAATAGACAGCCGAAGCTGTCTACTATAATAGTATTTAATTGAATGATAAACTGGGATTTGTATCACAGAACCATCAGCAATGTTCCGGCTCCAATCAGGATACACCCTATCACTGACTTAAAAGTAAATTCTTCATGCAGAAAAACAAACGCCAGTATCAGCGTAATGACAACGGACAACTTATCAATCGGGACGACTTTTGAAGCGTCTCCCATCTGCAAGGCCTTGTAATAGCAAAGCCATGAGGCACCAGTAGCAAGGCCGGACAGAATCAGGAAAATCCAGCATTTCTGGCTAATGTCTTTTATTCCGGCTTGCTGATGAGTAATAAATACCATTCCCCATGCCATGATAACAACAACCATCGTACGGATCGCAGTAGCCAGATTCGATCCGACACCTTCAATTCCTATCTTTGCCAATATTGATGTCAGTGCGGCAAAGATTGCCGAACCAAGCGCTAATAAAAACCACATAGTGATACTCCTTCAAATTCAAATTTACACTTCCATCATAATCCCGATTAAAACATCTCGCAACCTCATTTCCGAAAACAACTAATTATACTCTTGTCAACCATACTCGCTTTTTTTGCATATTTCAGGAAAAAGTGTCCAGCAAATTGTCCGTTTTTTCGTGTGTTTGAACGTGGTCTCGGTAGGTTTGAACATGGTATATACGAAAAACTGCAGATTCAGATATATCAAGGAAAACGGCTGAATCCCTTGCAATAAAAGAGCTCCGGCTATTTCTAGCCAGAGCCAAAATCGTGGTGGAGATGGTGGGGGTCGAACCCACGTCCAAAAATATTTCCGAAGAACTTTCTCCGAGCGCAGTCAGTGCTTTGTCATTCGCAGTATCCGCCGTGACGCTGACACACTACGGAACTGCTATCCTGTAAGTCCGCTGAAATACCAGGAGCTCTCCCAGCGGTTTCCTGCATTCATGACACCGGATTTCAAGCCTGCAGGTGAGCCTGAAGCGGCGCGCGGGGCTGAACTATGCAGCCAGTGCGAAATTGTTGTTATTTTTAGCGTTTATATTTAACGGCCCCTTTTTACGTGGACTGGGCGCCACGGCTCGCTTATCCTTGTTCCACATTCCTGTCGAAACCATTACATCCCCGGAATGTGTGACGGATGTCACACTATTTTTTCTTCTATAAATTATACAACATCTTCCCGGTAAAAAAAAGATACTGCCCCTTCAATTTTCCGATTGTCCGAAGGGAATTCGTTTTTCCTGAAGGAAATTCGACTCTCCTATCGGTGACGGCTTTCCTTGATGGCCCGGTCCATCTTGCGGTCCGCATCTTTTTTTGCGATGGAATCTCGCTTATCGTACAGCTTCTTACCTCTGCAAATGCCGATTTCCACCTTGCACCGCCCATCCTCGTTGAGGTACACGTTCAGCGGAATGATGGTGAGACCGGACTCCTTGATTTTCCCCGCGATTTTGTTGATTTCTCGGCGGTGGAGAAGCAGCTTTCGTTCCCGAAGGGGTTCCACGTTGAAGCGGTTGCCCTGTTCAAAGGGGGAGATGTGCATTCCGCAGATTTTCATCTCTCCCTTTTTGTCGATGTAGACGTAGCTCTCCTTGATGCTGCACCGACCGGCCCGAATGGATTTAATTTCCGTTCCGGTGAGAACGATTCCCGCCTCAAGAGAATCTTCCACAAAGTAATCGTGGCGGGCCTTCTTGTTATTTGCGATTAGTTTTCTGGATTTCTTTGCCATTCCGGTTCCTACCCTGCTTCCTCCTCAAATTAGAAAGTCTTAATCTTGTTGAACGGGAACAGGCGGAGTACGGCTTTGCCCTGGATCTGGTCCTTATCCACGTATCCAACATCCGTATATCGGCTGTCCACGCTGACCACCCGGTTGTCGCCCATCACGAAATAGTGGCCTTCCGGCACGTTCCAGGTGCCCTCTCCGGTGGTGTATCCGTCCTTGAGATAGTTCTCTTTGTACTTCTTTCCGTTGATGTACACCTTCTGATTCTTAATCTGAATCTCATCTCCCGGCAATCCGATCACTCGCTTAATCAGCAGCTTGTCCTTGCCCTCCTCGTCCGGAAGATCCGACTTGAAGATGATGATATCTCCCCGCTTTGGGGCCTTGCTGCGATAAGCCTGACGGTACATAATCAGGTAATCGTTGGGATTCATGGTGGACTGCATGGATGTCTGCTTCACGATAGTCGGTCGGATAAAGTACAGTACCGCACCGGCGATGACCATGGCAATCACCAGATCCTTCAAAAGTGCCGGAAGCATCGGTGCATTTTCATTTACAATTTCATTCTTGCTCATTATTTGCTCAATTCCTCTAAAATCTCTTCAAACTGCTCCGGAAGCGGAGCCTCAAAAACTCTCCCGTTTAAATACTCCAAAGGGCCGTCGCAATTCCGGAATTCCAACCGGAAGCTGTGGAGCAGCTGGGTGCTCAGGTGGCAGGATTCATACAACCGATGGTTGAATCCCTTGGCCGGTCCCTTGGCGTACTTGCTGTCTCCGATGACCGGATGTCCGATGCTGGCCAGGTGCGCACGAATCTGATGCGTTCGGCCCGTTACCAGATCCACCTCCACCAGCGTGGAATTTCTCAGCGGCTGAATCGGGGTGACAATGGTCTCAATGGCTCGTCCCTCCGTCTCGTTCACATCGTAAATCGCCACGGTGTTGGTGTCGGAATCCTTCTCCAATCGTCCGTGAAGCTCCAGCTTTTTTTCTAAGTTTCCATAAACAATCGTCCGGTAGAATTTGGATATCCGATCTTCCCGGATGTACCGGTTCAGCGTGCGAAGCGCATCGCTGTTTTTACCGAACAAAACCAAACCCGTGGTGTTGCGGTCCAGTCGGTTGGCCGGTGCCGGAGAGAATACCTTTTCCGTTCTTGGATTGTATTCTCCTTTCTCGATGAGATAATCCTTTACCTGATTGGCCAGATGGTTCTTCTTTTCGTTCCGATCCCCATGGGTCAGCAGTCCGAAAGGCTTATTGGCAATCAGGATGTTGTCGTCCTCGTAGATGACGGTAAAGGTCTTCTTGCTCTTCCGCCGGGAAGCGGCCTTCTTCGGGGCCGACAGGGCGGCAATTCGTTCGTCGCTGAGGTACAGTGTAATCTCATCGCCCTCTTCCAGAACGTAATTGTTATCCTTCCGCTGACCGTTCACTTTGACATCCTTCCGGATGATTTTATAAATGGAGCCCAGGGTGGCCCGCTCTAAATATTTTCGCAGGAATCGGTCCAGACGCCGCTTGGAGTCGTTGGCCGTCACTTTGATTTTCTGCATGTATTTCTGCGTTCCTCTCCAATCAAATATTCAAAATATTATATCACAGATACCCCGGTGTTTCAAATCTCATATGGCTTCATTGCAATCTCTCGCCTCCGGTAGTATAATTGTATCCAAATGTTATTGGCTAACATAAAGGAGAAGAAATGAGGGGTTTCAAGGATTTTTTTCATGAAACGAATGATATTGCACTGGCAATTGTAATTGTTCTGTTGGCGGCCGGCCTGATTGGGTGGCGAATTCGGATTATTCTGCAGTATCCGGCGCAGCTGGCAAAGGAAGCCGCCGTTTCCGGAAACACGGAGACCGAACAGATGCAGGCTTCCGATTCATCCAAGGATTCCGCAAAGAAATAACCCTTATACACTGGAGGTTTTAAAATGTTAGATAATTACAATCTGACCATGCTCACCGACTTCTACGAAGTCACCATGGCAAACGGCTACTTTCAGTCGGACATCCGGAATCACGAAGCGGTATTCGACATGTTTTTCCGACGGGTTCCGGACGACGGCGGATTTGCCATCATGGCAGGTGTGGAACAACTGATTGCTTCCATGAAGAATCTGAAGTTCACCGACGAAGATATCGACTATCTCCGCAGCAAGAATTCCTTCTCGGAGGAATTTCTGGAGTATCTCCGGAACTTCAAATTCACCTGCGACGTGTGGGCGGTACCGGAAGGAACACCAATCTTCCCGCATGAACCGATTGTCATCGTAAAGGGCCCGATCATTCAGGCCCAGTTCGTGGAGACCTTTATCTTGCTGACAATCAACCATCAGACGCTGATTGCCACGAAATCCAACCGAATCGTTCGGGCCGCTCAGGGCCGTCCGGTAATGGAGTTCGGCACTCGCCGAGCACAGGGTGCTTCCGCCGCCATCGACGGCGCGCGTGCTTCCTACATTGCGGGCTGCGCGGGAACGGCCTGCACCATCGCGGATCGGGACTTCCACGTTCCGGCGCTGGGAACCATGGCCCACAGCTGGGTTCAGACCTTCGATACTGAATACGAAGCGTTCCGGGAATACACCCGAATCTATCCGGACAACGCGGTGCTTCTGATTGACACCTATAACGTACTGAAATCCGGACTGCCGAACGCCATCAAGGTGTTCAAGGAACTGAAGCCGAAGAAGATGGGCGTCCGCATCGACAGCGGCGATATCGCCTACCTGACGAAGAGATGCCGGAAAATCTTAGACGAAAACGGACTGGAAGAATGTTCCATCGTCATCTCCAACTCCCTGGACGAGTACCTGATTCGAGATGTCATCATGGAAGGCGCGCAAATTGATTCCTTCGGCGTGGGCGAACGGCTGATTACTTCCAAATCCGAGCCGGTATTCGGCGGCGTCTACAAGCTGGCAGCCGTAGAGCGCAACGGTGAGATGGTTCCGAAGATGAAAATCTCCGAGAACGTGGATAAGATTACCAACCCGGGCTTCAAGCACGTCTACCGCCTCTACGAGAAGGAGAGCAACAAAGCCATCGCCGACGTAATTACCATGGAAGGGGAAACCATTCCGGAGCAGGACGGCTACGAAATCTTCGACCCGAACGCCATCTGGAAGAAAAAGACCCTCAAGAACTTCTACGTTCGAAGCCTTCTGGTTCAGCTTTTCGACAAAGGAGAATGCGTCTACGAATCCCCGTCCCTGGACGAAATTCGGCAGTACTGCAAAGACCAGATTGAAACCCTGTGGGAGGAAACCCTGCGTTTCGAGAACCCCCAGACCTATTACGTGGACCTCTCCAAAAAACTTTGGAGCATCAAGCAGGACATCCTGCACCGCTATACCGACTTATAAAAAAAACAAAACCGGTGCGCCGCACGTTTCCGTGCAGTGCATCGGTTTTTGCTTCTTTACAAATACCGATCTTCCGGATGGTCATCGACGATGTCCTTTGATTTCAAGGATTCTTCCGGAACCTCCTCTTTACTCTCTGCGGAGGCAGTATCCTTGGATTCTCCGGATTCACTCATTTCCTCCGCCTTACGGTCTTTTCGTCTGCGAACCAGGAATCCGATAATGAGTGCCAAGAGCATCAGAATCACGCCAATGGCGATGGTTGCTCGGTTGGAGATGTAGAATCGGGACAGGAACCAGCCCTTTTCGATGTTCTCGTGAACCACCAGCGGAGTGCTTCCCACTTTCCTTCCGTCGCAGTACACTTCCAGAGTACCGACTTTGTCGCCGGATTTCAGCGGCGCTTTCACCACATCCTTGTAATTCTCCTTTACGGAAATGCTGTCGGCGGAGCCGTCCTTCGGATAGGTCAGCACCGTTCCCTTGGCATAGGTTTTCACCAAGGTGCGGGCGCCGTACTTCACCCGAACATTTCCCGCGCTCTTCTTCGGATTGGTGGCTTTCTTGGTGACGATTTTCTCCGTGCCGAACTTCAGGAGTTTGGCACCATCTTTGGCCCGGGTTTCCATGTTCGCTCCGAACTGCACTAGAATCATCTTCAGCCCCTTCTTGTCATACATCAGGGCAACGCTGCAGTCATCATCCTCCCAGTAACCGGTTTTTCCCGCAACGACGCCGGAACCCTTTTTCTCAATCAGGTCCAGGTGGGTCTCGATGGTACGGGCGTGGGATTTATTGGTGGCATCCATGTGGTACACCTTTGTTCCCGCGATTTTGAACACCGTCTTGTTTGCCAGTGCGGCGCGAGCAATTTTAACGTAATCCGCCGCCGTGGTGTAGTGATTCTTCGCCTTTAGGCCGTTGGGATTCACGAAGTGCGTTCCCTTGCAGCCCAGCTTCTTTGCCCGTGCATTCATTTTTGCCGCAAAAGTCTTAATGCTGCCGTCCCCGTCGGCCTGTCCCAGTGCATAGGCCGCATCGTTTCCGGATTCCAGAAGCAGTCCGTACATCAGCTGACGCACCGTCACCTTCTCTCCGGCCACCAGGTTCATGGTGGACCCGCCCATGGAGGCCGCTTTTTTGGAAACCGTCACTTCCTGATTCAGATCCATGGTCTCCGCAACCACCAGCGCCGTCATCAGTTTGGTGGTGCTCCACGGCTCTACCCTTTGGTCGGGGTTTTTCGCATACAGCATCTCATCGGTAGTCACGCTGTACAGCGCTGCCGACTTGGCATCAATCACCGGTCTTCTTGTATTTTCATGCACTGCCGCCGATGCTGCGGTCGCCCCGCTTGCAAAGAGCATCAATGCGGTCAGCAGGATTGCAATATTTCTTCTGATTCTCTTCAAACTAAAAATAACCTTCACCTCTCAATTCCAAGATTCCGTACTTCCTATGGTTCGATTACGGTCAGCGCCCCCGGAAGCACTCGGACCTTTATTTCTCCGGTTTCCCGTATTTCTCCGTCCGCCACGTACTTCATCCGTCCCTGATTCGGCTTCAGAATCACTTCCTCCGCCCGCATGGGAATGATGTATTTGTCGACGCCCGAAATCGTCTCCAGACGCCCTGCCTTAAAGGCCGGAAATACCCGCATCAGATACCGTCGGGTAATGTTCCGCACCAGCAGAAGTTCAATTTTTCCGTTGTCCAGCAATGCGTGGGGACAACTCTCCACACCGCCGCCGCAGAAGCGCCCGTTGGCCGCAGTGGCCAGCATCAGCGGTCCGTTGTGAATTTCCTTTCCGTCGGCGAACACCTGCAGATCCGTTCCCTTCTTTTTCACCAAATTCACCAGCACCGCCAAAAGATAGGAGCCGGTGCCGTGCACCAGCGGAAGCTCTTTCAGGTCGTGGGCCAGGATTGCCGTATTCCCGTCGAATCCGATATTGATGCCGTTGATGGCATAATCCGTCATTTCCTGCTCGCCTTCCCGCCAGGTGTATTCCAGTACATCCACCTTTCGCAGGCATTCCTCCCGTTCTCCGGCCTTCAGCTGCAGCTCCATATTCATGAAATGCTCCGGATGGTTGAAGCACCGAACGTAATCGTTTCCGCTTCCCACCGGCACGATGCCCAGGCGAGCGTTTGGATGATTCAACAGGCCCTTCGCAATTTCCTGAATGGTTCCGTCTCCTCCGCAGGCAAAGACGTTCACCGTCTCGCCCTCTTTCTCCGCCGCTGCCGCGATGGAATCCGCCAGCACGGTGGCATCCTGCTCCCCTTCGGTGCAGTAAATGCGCAGGTTATCCGTCTCATAGGCTTTCAATTCCTCTCGCACCCGAGTCGCCCCTTTGCCGTTCCCGGATGCGGGATTTACAATAAAAGCATATTTCATGAAGTCATCCTCTTTCTATCATTGAATTATTTTCTGAATCAGTTTCGGAGGTGCCGCCGGTTCCGCCGAGATCCGAATTGCCGCTTCCAGAATGGTTTCAGCCTCCTCCAAGCGTCGGGAATCGGCACCGTACAACGTTGCCAACACGTCCCCTTCTTTTACGAAATCGCCGATGCGCACGTGC
>OLNE01000919.1_pt1 | contig 23963 bp, 22 predicted proteins | sample 1672431 | NCBI WGS metagenome assembly OLNE01 (sample SAMEA3136685, study PRJEB25190) | human gut metagenome | reverse complement strand
CAAGTCGCCTCTGTACAGTGTTCCGTCCAAATCAATTACAAAACCCTTTATCCCCAGATATATCATCCTTTTATATTTTTCTGTGTATCGGCTTAACCAACAGACGAGTTTGGTTGCAACTGCGCCTTTCTACACAGCGCTATATTGTATGCCTCCGAGTTTTTCAAACGACTTCGCTTTTTAAAACGAAATTTCCATACCATCCCAAGCAACAGTAAAGTTATACTGATCCGCGATCTTTTGCATCTGTTCATGCAAATACACCGCGTTATGTGAAAAATGGTTCAACACAAATTTTGTATCTTGATCGGCTGCTCCCACACGCATCATACGATCTTTAACAGCAACACAGCTTTCCAAATCCATGTGCCCTGTTTTCCATCCGTGCAAGCGGAAAGCAGTGCAGTCCAGTGAAACGCAATCAAAGCAAAACTCTACGCGTTCCAAATACGCCCATGTTTCATCCGGAAATATCCCTGTATCATGCGCATACAAAAGCCGCTTGCCTTCATGTTCAATCGCATAAATAACAGATCCATACTCAGCGCTATGATCAGCCGAAAGAGGTGTGACCTGATACCCTTGTACTGTAAAGTTTTCAAATTTATTTTCTATTTCATCACTGGTATTAAAAAAATTTAAGTCTGTATTTATTTCTACATTCGCTCTATACTTTTTTGTATAGTTATCTTGTTTAAACGTAGATTCTATTTGAAAAGTAATTAATCCACTCGAATCATAAATTATTTTGCTAGGTATTCTTATGGTTGTATTTTGAATTTGACTATTTGAGATGTTTTTTATATTATTTACAAATATATTTCCCAGAAAATAGTTTTTAAACTCTTCCTCTGTTTCACTATTTTCAAGGGCTATACTTACTTCTTTTAATATATTGCTATGTACAAGTTCTATTGAACTTAATAAAGATTCTTTCATAACTATATTCTGATAATTTAAATTGTTAATTCTACTATTGCTATAATTTAATCCTATACACATCATAGTTATTGTACTTACTATAGAGAATACTATTAATATAAATATTAATACGGAGCCTTTATTGCTGTAATACATAGCTTTCAAGCCTCCTTATTTGTTCTTTTTTCTTTACTTCTATTACTATTTTATAACACTTATAGTAATATTCATCTTCTTCTACTATTTTTCTAATTTCATAGTCATTGATAGTCTCAGTATCATTATAATTACCACTTATATTTTTATTTCTAACACTTTCTTTTATGTAATCTAAAGTAGACTTTGCAATATTTGTCATTTCTATTTTTGATATATTCTTGTTTAATATAAAATAATTATTATATAACGATACTGAAACCATATAAACTAAAATGCATATTATAGATAAACTAACTACACATTCAATAGATGTAAATCCATCACTTTTATTTTTCAAACTTCCTCCTAGTTAAAACTTATTAAATACTATTTTCATAAAGTTTCTTTATATGTTCAAAATCTTCATTACAAGGATTAATACCTGTCCATATATAAAAAGCCTCTAGCGCTTGATTTATAAGCATATCTATTCCATATATAATTTCTAAATTATTTTTCTTTGCCCACTTTAGAAAAGCGGTATTTTGTGGCTTATAAACTATATCACAAACTAGTAACTTTTTATCTATTACTATATTTGTATCTATTGGACATAAATCACTTTCCATACCTATAGGCGTAGTATTTATTAAAATATCTATATCCATTAAACAACTACTATCTATCGCATCTTTTGAACAATTAGCCTCCGTATTGAAATTCTTATTTATAGAGTCTATAATTTCATTTGCTCTATCTAAGCTTCTATTTCTAATTTCTATAGACTTCACACCTTGTGATGCCATTTCTATAGCTATACTTCTACAAGCACCACCTGCACCTATTATCATTACTTTCTTATTTTTTATATCATAACCTTTATCTAAAATCGACTTTACAAATCCTCGCCCATCAGTATTGTATCCTTTTAATATACCTCCCTTATTTTTTATAGTATTTACAGCTCCTATTAATTTCGCATTATCATCTATACTATCTAAATATTTAATTATATTAACTTTATGAGGTATTGTAACATTACACCCCTTTATATCTAATCCTTTTATTCCATATACGCAATCTTTTAATTTATCTTCTTTTACATCAAAGCATACGTATATATTATTTTCAGAATATGTTTCAAATAAATAGTTATGTATAGTTGGCGAAAAACTATGTTTTATAGGATGTCCTAAAAGACACATCGTATTAGTATTTGAATTTATATTCATATTAGTCTCCTTTTTCTTTATTTCCACTTATTGGAGTATATATACTATATTATATTAAAAGTTACACATATTTAAATATTTTTGATAAATAAATTCATCATTATCATCTCTTACTCTACTTTTATAATTCTTTATATCCTTATCTAGATTCAACTCTATAGTAACCTCTATATTCTTATCTGAATCCGTTTTTATATCTATTTTTCCATTATATATGACTATTATATGCTTGGCTAAAGAAACTGCAATATCTAAAATCCTTCTATCTTTATCATTTATATACTTATTATAGTCATATCCTCCAGTATTTTTTATACTTATTATATTCTTACTATGTTTACTTGTAAATAATATCTCTACTAAACTTTTTTTATCCGAATATCTTAATATCATAGTTAATAAAGTTAATATTATTTTTTCTATATCTTTAGGATCTACAAGACCAATCTTTTCTTCTTCATCTGTATCGAAGAAAATTTCTATATCATTTAATTTTACATAGTCATTAAACTCTACAGCAGTATCCTCAACTAAAGTTACTATATTATAGTAATCTTTATTACTTTCATAAACATTTAGTTCTAATTTAGATAGATCCATGATGTTATTAATTATCTCCATTAAAATATCTGCATTCTTTTTAATAATTTTAACCGTATTTGACAATTGACTATCTGGGTTTAATTTTATATTTTCTTTATGTAAAATTGACATTAATTGATTAGATGATGATATTACATTTAAAGGTGTTTTCAATTCATGAGACATATTTATAAAGAATTCAGACTTTATTTTATTAGCTATTTTTTGCTTTTCTATTTCTATTTCCATTAGCTCTGCCTTAACTTGCTTAGTTATATCTCTTACTATTCCTACAACATTTAATTTCTTATTTACTTCTATTATTGTTCCTCCACACTCTATATGCATATCTTTTTGCCCTGATTTAACAGTCCTTCTTTGAAATTTTATATTTTCATCATCCTTAGAAGTTGTAATTATCATACTATTACTTATATTATCCATATCTATTTCTTCTACTGTTTTGTAATTTGTCATTTCTAAAAACCTAGAATTCGCATAAGTTATATTATTATTGTCAAAATTTGCTATGTAAATTCCTTCTGGTATTATATTTACTAATGACTCATATTTTTCTTTACTTAACTTTAATTTTTGCAGTAATTTTTTATACTCAGTTATATCTCTAATTGCTATTACATTTTTCTTACTATTACAATCTCTAAAGCTTGCTCTATCTATATTCAAGAAAATTTCTTTGTCATCTTCATACATATATTTAAATTCTCCATTTTTATTTGAATTAAATAGGGCATTATTTATTTCCTTACTTCTAAAATCTATATTTTCACTTTTCTTATTATTATATATAATATTATTTTCATCAGTTAGTAGTATTGAATATGGTATATTATCTACTATCTTTTTATATTTCACATGATTTTCTTTTATTTTCATTTCACTTTTCTTCTTATATGTAATATCCTCTATATAACAAATAAAACCAATCTCATTATCATCTATAATTATTTTACAATATGTACAAGCAAAGTATCTACCATCCTTGCCTTCAAATTCTCCTTTAAGCTTATCTGTTTTTTTATCTAACAATCTAAGATATTTTAAAAATTTGTCCTTATTTTTTACGCTATTATCTAAAAACTTTAATAGACTTAACTTCCCGTCAAAAGATTTATACTCTCTCCACATATTATAAAAACCTTCATCTTCATTAACTATATTACCTAGATGATCTATTAATATTACACACTTATTACTTTGATCTAAAATAGTATTCAAAAGTTTATTCTTTTTATCTAAGTTTTCTTTTATAGCCATAGATATATTCTTATTTATTTCTAGCTTTTCATTATCATTGATTATTTCATCACTAAATAAACTTATTTTTTTAGAAAGTTTTATATTCTTTAATTCTGATTCTTTTATATATATTGTATATATATATCTTAATATCATCATTGATGACATTAGTTCTAATATATATCCCATATTTGCTATATATATATTCTTTTTTACTAATAAGCATATAGCTATATAAGATAAATTCAAAATTAGTATAATCTTTGAGTTTTTACTCAAACTATAATTATATATACTAATTGAAAACATATATACAGTTGCCATTAACATATATAATAAAACTAACCTATTATATTCTATTAACTTATAATTAGTTGATACTAATATTGGCAATAATGATAGAATATAATTCATATTCATAACAAGTTTTAAATTATGATTTTTCAATTTATATAAATTTAACTTTAATATTAATAGCATCATAAGTATTTGACTATTATACTGTAATAAACTTATATCAGATCCTTTTATTATTATTTTAAATTGATATACAACTATAGTTATCAAAGTCATCAATATCATTGTATTTTTCTTATTTCTTTTAGCTGTCCAATTTGCATATAATATGTATGTACTAGTAAGAAAAATTGATATACTAAATAAATTTATATACTTATACATATTAATCTCCTTATTAATTCCCCCTTACGAAGTTAGATTAAGATATATGTCTGAAAACTCAATATCTATCTTTTCGTCTTGAGCAAACTTATCTTGTAATTTAATATTTTTACTTACTATGTTATTAGGTAATGTTATTATAAATTCACTCCCTTTATTTAATTCACTTTCTACATTTATTTTTATATTATTTAGGTTGGCTAATTTCTTTACTACAGACAGTCCCATACCAGTCCCTTCACAACCTCTAGATAAAGTTGTATCTAACTGTTCAAAGTTTTCAAATATTACTTCTGTCTTATCTTTTGGTATACCAATCCCTGTATCTTTTATAGATATACAAACTTGTTCATTCTGCATATATAAATTTATATCTATTTTTCCACCTGTATCAGTGAACTTAATTGCATTTGATAATATATTTAAAATTATTTTCTCTACCTTATCTATATCTAAAGATAATATTTTCTTATTCACTTCACTTTTAAAACTTATATCTATACCCTTTTTATCTGTGTACGTTTTAGATATCTTAACTATATTTTCTACTAACTTAACAATATCACATTTTCTTAATTCTAAAGTACATGTCCCATTATCAATCCTACTTACATATTCTACATTGCTTAAAAGCCTTATAAGTCTATAGCAATTTTGTTTAACTAATCTAGTATGATTATTTATATTTTCAGAGTTATACTTTCCTTTATTTTCAATCAAATTATTGTTAGTTTCAAATATTTTATTAATAGGTTTTTTTATATCATAAGCTACATTAGATAAAAACTCTGTTTTAAATTTATTTTTTTCTTTTATTCTATTTAGTTCTTTTTCTAATTGTATCGACTTAAATTCACAATCTAACATTCTAAATACTACTATAAGTGATCCTTCTTCTTCTCTTTTTACAATAGCTAATGATATATCAACATTATTTAACTTATCTATTGTAAATCTTCTAAAATTACCGTAGTTTTCTTCTTTTAGATAGGTTTTTATAGATTCATTTAGCTTCTCTAGACCTATAGTTTTTAGCATCCTTATACTTGCTTCATTTCTATAGATATGCTTTTTTGTCGTTGGATTTACTATCACTATTCCTTCCGGTAATGTTTGAAGTAGTAATTTATAAGTTTTTTCACTTTGTTCTATATTCATTATTGTATTTTCTAATTCTGTTATATCTATTACTATACTAATCAATAAATCTTCATCATTTAACTTTATATTAGTTGTTACTAACTCAACTATTCTTCCATTTATCAACTCTATCTTATTTATAACCTTTTCTTCTTTTCTACTTATTACTAATTGTATATTTGATAAAAATTTTTCTCTAAATTTTTTACTTACAATATTTTTTATATCTTCTATAAATATTTCTTTCTTACCGATATTTATATCTAATATTTCTAACCCTTTATCATTTATATATTTTATATTTTTGTTGTCATGTATTATAACCCCTTCATTTAATACATCCATTAAGTTTTTGTACATATTTTCACTTTCTTCTAACTTGTTTTGTATTAATGTGGTTTGAGTTATATCTTTTAGTATACATACTATAACTGGTCTTTCATCTATAATATCTGTTATACATTCTAATCTATATATTTTTCCATCATAAGATTTAATATTGAGATTTCCTCTAGCCTCTGTTGCTATTTTTTTTATTTCATCCATTAAATTTTTATATTTAGGAAACTTAAACTGCAAGTATTTTGATATGTCTATCCTATTTTCTTTATTTTTGTAGTCTTGTATTAACATATTAAATGCTTCATTACTATAAATAAATTTCTTATTGATATCTAGGATAAATATTGGAATGTCAGACTCTTCTATTGATTTGCTTATTTTATTGCTAACTCCTAGTATTTCATCTTTATAATTCTTTTGAAGTTCTTTTTCTGACTTTATTTTCTTTTTTACTTCTTTTATATATGATTTTTTTTGGTTTAAATCATGTCTATTATCTAGTAATTCTTTATTAAATAGCTTTATACAATCTATAATTGAACATTTTAATATTATAATATTCAGTATTATATTTATTAAAATGCTATATTCAACTTTAATATTACATACATATAATAAACCTAAAATTAGTATAAATTTATATAAAAAATTATTAATTTTTAATTTTTCTTTTAGGGTTAATATAATTACAAACTTTAAAATAAGTATCATGCTAATCAAATTTATATTACCTATTATGATATAGCTATTTAAGTATAGATATATAAAAAACTCTCCTATATATATTAAATTTTCTAATATCATCACCTTTCTTTTATTTAATGTATATAGTATTAAAGATATAATAGGTATAGAAAATATAACAATTATATTTATATTTTCTAATATTTCCTTATATTTGTATAAATTCATTATATTAATCACCATCCTTTTTTCATTTAATTAACTTTATCTAAATTTAACTGTATTTTTAACTAATTTTTCTGTATAAACCAAGATGATATTAATACTTTTTGCTATATAATTAATGTTAGCAGATTCATGTAAGTTTTTTTGTCGTTTTTGATTGTCTAATCATGAACTTTTCAACAAAAAAAGCCTTATTTAGTTAAATAAGGCTTTTTTCTGATTTTAGTTCTTTTTGTAACTTTTTCAATGCTCTCTTTTCAATCCTAGATACATATGATCTTGATATTTCTAATTTTTCAGCAATTTCCCTTTGTGTCTTATATCCACACGTAGTTAGACCATACCTTAATAGTATAATCTCTTTCTCTCTCTTAGTGAGTATTTTATCTAATTGTTCATATAGTTTACTAATTTGAACCTTTAATTCTACTTGGTCTAATATATAATCAATATCTGTCCCTAAAACATCAATAAGACTAATTTCATTACCTTCCTTATCCATACCTATAGGATCTTGAAGAGATACTTGAACTTTATTTTTCTTATTAGTTCTAATATTCATAAGAATCTCATTTTCAATACATTTAGATGCATAAGTTGCAAGCCTCGTACCTTTTTCTATATTATAAGTTTCTATAGCTTTAATAAGCCCTATAGTACCTATAGATATTAAATCGTCTTGATCCTCACTAGAGTTATTGTATTTTTTAGCTATATGAGCTACTAGTCTCATGTTTCTCTCTATTAAAACTTCCTTTGCGTGTTCATCTTGTTCTTCCTTAAATTTTGTTAGATATTTTAATTCTTCTTCAGGGGTTAATGGTTTTTCAAATGATTTTAAGATCGTCAAAAGGCCACCCCCTTTTTATTTCATGTCATTTTAAATTATATGAAGGTGACCTGTTTTAATTGCTATATTTATTTTTTTTTATTTAATTTTATTATTTATTTTCATGCATATTTCTTTGAATATTGGTAATGCTTGTTTGTTTCCATTTTCATTACCCTCAACTAATACTGTTATAGCATATTTAGGTTTATTTTCAGGATAAAAGCCAGTTATCCAACTATGATTTATCTTTATATTATTCACAGTACTTTGGGCTGTCCCAGTTTTTACTCCACATCCACCATGTAAATCATTTAATTCTTTACCTGTGCCTTCTTTAGATACATTTTTCATTAGCTCTTTTACTTTACTAATTGAATATGGAGATATTATATCTTCACTTTTAGTATTCTTAAATGTTTTAATTATATTTTTATTTGAGTCTAATATACTATCATATAAATACAATGGTTTATATGTTCCATTATTAGCTATAATTTGAGTCATTTGGTTTACTTGTATTGGAGTAAACTCCATGCTGCCTTGACCTATTGCCAAGTTTCTTATAGATATATTCTGTGGAATTAAATCAAAGTTCTCTTCTTCTAATCCTATATCCACTTTCTCTTCCATATGTAGTTTTCTAGCTGCCTCTATTATTTTTTCCTTTCCTACCTTCATTGCTATATCTAAAAACGCAGGGTTACATGAGTTTGAAAATGCATCTTTTAATGTCTGTGGTCCATGTCCATCTAATTTATTACAATTTAATATCTCATTATTATTTCCTATAGTTATACTTCCACTACATTCATATGTATAATTTTCATCTATTATATTATTTTCTAATGCTGCATAAAGAACTACTATCTTAAATATAGATCCAATAGGGTAATTAACTTGAATAGCTCTATTCATAGTCTCTCCATCCCTACTATTTATGTATTTAGACAAATCATACTGATCAAATGTAGGTCTAGAACTTATTGCTAATATCTCTCCTGTGTTTACATCAGATATTACTACTGCACTAGGATTATCCTCTTTATCAACTGTATCTTCAACTATACTTTGAATATCTTTATCTATTGTTAACTTAATATGTTTATCATCATCATTTTTATCTACTGTTTTTATAGTACCTTTTAATATCCCTACATTTTTATTACCTTCATTCCCTGCTTGCCCAGCTTTAAATGCAGAGACATATTCTTCATGAGAATTATTAAGTAATTCTTCCATGCTTTTCTCTATTCCGTATTGACCTATCTTATCTACACTGCTTATATATCCTATCGTATGAGATAAAAGACCATCTGATGAATATCTTAGCTTTTTATTCTCTACTATTACACCTTTTTCTTCTAGCTGTTTTTCTAAATTGTAATCTATACTTTTAGTTTCTATTTCAACTACAGATTCTAATACCTTGTATTCAATATCTGTTTTTAAGTCTCCACTTTCATCTTTTATTATTTTATTTACTAAGTCTTTAGTTTCGTTATCGTTTAAAATCTGATTTTTGGGTACTACTATTATCTTAGATATTTTTGTATCTGTTAACGGCTTTTTATTTCTATCGTATATTGTTCCTCTTCCACTATTTAGTTCTATTTTCCTAGTATTTTGATTTTCTATTTTTTCTTGATATAAATCTGAGTCTATAAATTGGATATCTATAATTCTATATACTAATACTAGATACCCTATTATAAATATAAAAAATATACTGTATGCTCTTCGAATTATTTGTTTTGGTAAAATAGTTTTTCTTGGCATAAAATCACCCCTTAGATATTTTTATTTTTAACAATATCTAAGGGGTTAATACTTTATTATAATTAATTTAATTGAGTTTTTATTTTAGTTATAACTATATCTATAGCAACTTCGTTTTGTCCACCTTCTGGCATTATTATATCAGCATATTTTTTATATGGTTCTATAAATTGATCATGTGCAGGTTTTACTGTTGATAAATATTGTTCTATAACTGAATCTACAGTTCTTCCTCTCTCTTTTATATCTCTTTGTATTCTTCTAAGTATTCTTATATCATCTTCTGTATCCACATATATTTTTATATCTAACTTATCTCTTAACTCTTCATCTTCAAGTATCATTATTCCTTCAACTATAATTATATCTTTAGGAGATATAGTTACTGTTTCATTTTGCTTTCTAGTGTGTAATTCATAATCATATATTGGCTTTTCTATAGTTTTTCCTTCGCATAATTCTTCTATATGCTTTATAAGTAATTTATTATCAAAAGAAAGTGGATGATCATAATTTGTTTTTAATCTTTCTTCAAAAGTTAAATGAGATTGATCTTTATAATATGCATCTTGCTCTAGCGTGGCTATGTTTTCTTCAGGTATATTATCTATTATAGCTTTACAAACAGTACTTTTACCTGACCCTGTTCCTCCCGTTATACCTATTATAAGCGGTCTTTTCTTATCATTCATAATGTCAGTTCTCCTTAATATATAGCTTTATTTTACTCATCTTTATTAGGATTATCTAAATAAAATCCTGATGTTAAATTCCTATTATTTAATTTATTTAAATCCTCTAACCAAATAGGATTAAATTCCCATGAATTAGGATCTGAATAAAATGCATCAATGGCTTTTCTGTAAGCTTTTACAGCAGTTGCTACATATTCATCATCTTTCATTTTTCCATCAATTCTAAGGCTTGTTATACCACATTTTATAAGTTCTGGTATATATTCTATCATACATAAATCTTCTGTATTAAATAAGAATGTCCCTCTTTCATCTTCATATACTGGGAAGTATTTTCCTGGTCTCTTTTCTTCAACTAAATTATATTTTTTAGAGTTTATTCTATTATTTTCATCTGCATTCTTACCTTTTAAGAAATTACTTAATAGCTTTCTACCAGAATGTGATATAAATAAAGCTCCATGTACTAATGCTTCTATATCCATATCAATAGGAGATTTTAATCTTATTTGTCCTATTTCTTCACATGATAATTCTTTAGAAACTATCACTCTTTTTATGCCTTGATTGTACCAGAAACTAGCAGTTTCATAGTTTGTTACATTAGCTTGATCACTTAAATGTATCTCTATATTCTCACATACATCTCTCACAATAGTTAACATACCAGGTTCTATTACGACTATAGCATCTATACCTGTATCTATTAAAGATTTAATATATCTTTTTATTTCATTTATATCATTTTCATGAGGTATTTTATTTAACGATACATATACCTTTTTATCTCTGTTATGAGCATACTCTACACTTTTCTTTAATTCATCTATAGAAAAGTTTTTAAGTTCATCACCTATATAAACTGCATCACAACCATTTTCTATATTTAACTTTAATGAATCTAAATTAAAAGCTTCCGCTAACAGTTCTACTTTATGCATTAATATCACCTCTTTTGTTATTTTTATAACTTAATGCAACTCCATCTCCTATTGGTATTAACGACGTAGATAAATAGTCACAGTTACATATATAATCTAAATAGTTTCTCATTCTCTTTACAATCGTCTTCTTTCTTCTTATAACAAAATCATCATGAGCTACCATACCTTTGTATAATATATTATCAGAGATTAAAAGACCATCTACTCTTAATTTATCTATTATCATGTCATAAAATAACTTATATTGTCCTTTAGCTGCATCCATAAATATCATATCAAAAGGTCCTTCTACTTCTTTTAATATTTCTTCGGCATCTCCCTCTAATATAGTTATATTCTTTTCAAATCCTGCTAATTTTATATTTTCTTTAGCTTTTTCTATCATTTTTTCATTTCTCTCTACTGTTATTATCTCAACATCTTCATCTAATACAGATGCAAAAAGTATAGAAGAGTATCCTATCGCACATCCTACTTCTAATATTCTTTTTGGCTTTTGAATTTTTAATAGCACCTTTAAAAGTTCAGATACTTCTTTATGAACTATAGGTACATTATGCTCATTTGCATATTCTTCTAATTCTCTTAATAACCCATCTTTTTCTTTTAATGTAGTTCTTATATAATCTTCTACTAAATTATTTACTATATTACTCATTAAATCCACTCCTTACAGTAGTAATAACATTAATATAGGATTACATCTTAATATTTTAAGACATAATCCATATTTTAAACCTCAAATAATAATCCTTAATTTTATTTTTCTTTATTTAATCTATCTCTTTCATCTTTATATTCTTTTACATATTTTAAATGATCTTCATAGTTTGTACTATAATTATTTCCACCATCCATCTTAGCTACAAAATATAAATATTCAGTTTTTTCAGGATATAATGTTGCCTCTATTGACTTTATCCCTGGACTTGCTATTGGTGTAGGAGGAAGACCTTTATTTTTATAACTATTATATGGAGAATCTATTTCTAAATCCTTATATGTTACTATTTTTTTTCTTTCTTTAAATATATACTGTATAGTTGCATCTGATTGAAGAGGCATTCCTATCTTTAACCTATTATAAAATACACTAGCAATTATAGGTCTATCCTCATCTAGTACTGCTTCCTTTTCAACTATAGATGCTAAATTTACAACTTGTTCTATTGTCATTTTCAATTCTTTTTGTCTATCTCTTAGCTTGTCAGTATATACTTTATTAAACTGACTTAACATTACGCTTAATACTTCTTTTTCAGATGAATTTTCATCAAAATAATATGTTGATGGATATAAGAATCCTTCTAATGAAGTTATATCTTCTTCCTTTAGAAATTTAAATTGATTATAAAATTCCTTAGGATTTGATATTAGATTTTCATAAGATTCTTCATTACCTAACTTTTGTTCTACAAGAATTGAAACAATTTCTTTAGAAGTAGATCCCTCTGGAATAGTTATTTTTATTCCATCATTATATATTTTACCAGATGATATATCTTCAATTATTTCTTTATTTGAGTAAGTTTGATTAAATAAATATTTACCTGCTTTAAAATGCTGTGCTTTATTACTTAGTTTTACAGATATTTTAAACATTGTTTTATTTTTTATTAATTTATTTTTATATAAAATATCTGATATAGTACTTGTTGTTGCCCCTTGTGGTATTTCAACTACTATACCTTTTTTGTTATTTTTATCATATGGACCTATTTGTGTAAATATAAATACCGATATCAATATTACTGATATAATAGAAATAGCACCTATTATACCTAACTTTTTTTTATTTATATTCATAAAGTTATCTACTCCTTATATATATTTATATCCTTTATATTATAAATCTAAGCATAAAAAAATTCAATAAATTTGTCGACAAGTTATAAATTTTGTACTCTTAAAAGTTTAAAAGCCTAACGTTATTTTTTACACGTTAGGCTTTTATTAATCATATTATTAGAATTTTTTAACTTCGTTTTTAGTTACAACTCCGTAAATTAACTTTTTAGGTTCTACTTTTTCTTCTACTATTGAGTAAGCATTTATAAATCTTTCTTTTGCTTGCTCAAATTTTTCCTCTTTATTTAAGTGCATATAAGCTAATATATCACCTTCATTTACGTAATCTCCAACTTTTTTCTCTAACACTATACCAGCAGATAAATCAAGTAAATCTTCTTTAGTTTCTCTACCTGCACCTAAAATCATAGCAGCTATACCAACCTCTTCAGCTTCTATTTTGCTTATATATCCTGATTTATTTGATTTTATAGGCACTATTTTTGATGCTTGAGGCAATAATGTATAATCATCAACTACATTCTTATTTCCACCTTGATTTTCTATAAATACCCTTAATTTTTCAAGGGCTTTACCTGAATTTATAGCATCTCTTATCATACTTAAACCTTCATCAAAATCTTTTGCAACCTTTGCTAAAACTAGCATATAAGAGCCTAATGTTTCACATAAAAGAACAAAATCCTTAGGACCATTTCCTTTTAATGTTTCTATTGCTTCTATAACTTCTAGAGAGTTTCCTACAGCAAATCCTAATGGTTCATCCATATCTGTAATCATACCTATAGTCTCTCTATTCATTCCGCATCCTATATCAACCATAGCTTTCGCTAATTCAAATGAATCATCTAAAGTTTTCATAAATGCCCCATCACCAGTTTTTACATCAAGTAATATAGCATTTGCTCCCGAAGCTAACTTTTTACACATTATACTAGCTGCTATAAGAGATATGTTATCAACTGTAGCAGTAACATCTCTTAATGCATACATCTTTTTATCTGCAACAGCTATTGATGCTGTTTGGCCACATACTGCTATTTTATGTTCATTTACAGAGTCTACAAACTTTTTAGAATCCATTTCTATTGAGAACCCTGGTATAGCTTCTAATTTATCTAAAGTTCCTCCAGTATGCCCTAGACCTCTTCCTGACATTTTCGCAACTGGTGCTCCACAAGCTGCTACTAATGGTGCTAATGCTATTGTAGTTTTATCACCAACTCCACCTGTACTGTGCTTATCAACTTTTATTCCGCCAATATCTGATAAATCTATGACGTCTCCAGAGTTCATCATTGCTTCAGTAAGATATACAGTTTCTTCTTTATCCATCTTATTTATATATATTGCCATTAAAAGTGCTGCTGCCTGATAATCAGGTATTTCACCTTTTGAATACTTTTCTACAAAAAAGTCAATTTCAGCCTTGCTTAGCTTTTGTTTGTCTCTTTTTTTGCTGATTATATCATAAATTCTCATAATAATTCTCCTTAATTATTATACTATATATGGTTTACAACTGATTTAACTAAGCTTAAAAATTCAGCTTTTACTTTTTGTGTTGTTTCTATTACTTCTTCATGGTCAAGTGGCTGATCAAGTATACCAGCTGCCATATTAGTTATACAAGATATACCTATAACTTCTATTCCAGAGTGAGAAGCTACTATAACTTCTGGAGCTGTAGACATACCAACTGCATCTGCACCTAATATTCTCGCCATTTTTACTTCAGCTGGAGTTTCATAAGTTGGTCCGCTAAAGAACGCATAAACCCCTTCTTGTAACTCTATATTCAGCTTATTAGCACATTCTTTAACTACATCTATATACTTAGGAGTATATGCACTAGACATATCTGGGAATCTAGGTCCAAGTCTTTGATCATTTTTACCTATTAAAGGATTATTTCCACTTAAGTTTATATGATCCTTTATAAGCATTAAATCCCCCGGCTTAAAGTTTGTATTTGCTCCACCTGCAGCATTAGTTACAACTATAGTATTTACACCTAAAGCTTTCATAACTCTTACAGGGAAAGTTATTTCTTGTTGAGTATACCCTTCATAATAGTGGAATCTTCCTTGCATAGCCACTACCATTTTACCTTCTAATTCACCTAATACAAGGCAACCTTCATGTCCTTCAACTGTTGAAACTGGAAAATTAGGTATTTCATTATACTTTATTTTAACAGGATTTTGTATTTCATCAGCTAATACTCCAAGTCCTGATCCTAATATTAAACCAATTGAAGGTTTTACTTCAGATTTACTTTCTATAAAGTTTGCACTTTCTTGTATTTTATCATATATGTTTTCCATTTTTTTGTCCTCCAAAATTACTTCATTACTTCTTCTTTAAAACTTGTACCATTTTTAGTTTTAGAAACATTTAATATATCTGCAACAGTTGCTCCTATATCTGCAAAACTTTTTCTAGTTCCTAAATTTATTCCTTCTTTTATATCTTTACCATACACTAGTAAAGGTATATATTCTCTAGTATGATCTGTTCCTTTATATGCTGGGTCATTACCATGGTCTGCATTTATTATAAGTATATCTTTTTCATTCATAGATTCTATTATCTCAGGTATTCTAGCATCAAACTCTTCTAAAGCCTCTTTATATCCCTTTATATTTCTTCTATGACCATATTTTGAATCAAAATCAACAAGGTTAGTAAATATTAATCCTTTATTATCTTTTTTAATATAGTTTATAGTTTGATCTACACCATCCATATTATCTTTAGTGTGTATAGCTTCAGTTATCCCTTGTCCATTAAATATGTCTTCTATTTTACCAACAGCTATTACATCCAGACCATTTTCCTTTATATTATCAAGAACTGTTTTATCAAAAGGATTTAATGAATAATCTCTTCTATTTGAAGTTCTTTCAAATTGTCCTTTGCATGGTCCTACATATGGTCTTGCTATAACTCTAGCTACAGCATATTCTCCCATCATTATTTCTCTAGCTATTTTACACATATCATATAATTCTTCTAAAGGAATTATATCTTCATGAGCTGCTATTTGGAACACACTATCTGCTGAAGTATAAACTATTACATCACCAGTTTTCATTTGATGTTCTCCAAATTCATCTAATATTGCAGTTCCTGATGCTGGCTTATTAGCTACTACTTTTCTTCCTGTTCTTCTTTCAAACTCATCTATTATTTCTTTTGGGAATCCATTTTCAAAAGTTTTAAATGGTGTATCTACTAATAATCCTGTCATCTCCCAATGTCCAGTAGTAGTGTCTTTTCCTTGAGATACTTCATTACATCTACCAAAAGAACCTATTGGAGAATCTACATTTTTTATGTAATCAATTCCATCTATGTTTCCTAATCCAAGTTTTACCATATTAGGTATTTTTATATCGTTAAATTCTTTAACTATATGACCTAATGTGTTTACACCTTCATCACCAAATGCCTTAGCATCAGGTAATGCACCTACTCCAACACTATCAATTACTATCCATATAATTCTGTTCATATTTTCCTCCTTAGCTGTTTATTTTCTAGGATGTTTTTCTTTTATTTCTCTTCTCATATTTTTATTTATATGATTTAAATATGCCTGTAAACTAGATAAATTTGCATTTCCTAATATTTTGCTAACTACAGCTATATTTGCTCCTTCATTTAGCAAATGAATAGCAAATGAGTGTCTAAGCATACTAGGATTAATATTTTTATTTATATTAGCAATACTTGCATATTTCTTTATAAGCTTCCAAAGTCCCTGTCGTGTAAACCTTTGCCCTAATGAATTTACAAATAGAGCATTTTCTGTATCTTCAGTTATTTTAGGTCTTGCTTCTTTTATATATTTTTCTAAGTAAACCTTAGTTGTATCTGAAAGAGGTATAACTCTTTTATTTTTAGCAATATTACAATATATATAATCTAATTCTAAATCTACATCTTCAATATCCATATCAACTAGTTCTGAAACCTTTATTCCTGTTCCATATAATACCTCGAATATAGCTTTATCTCTTATCAACTTAGGTGTATTTAACTTAGGAAAATTTAATAATGCTTCTATTTCTTTTTCTGTTAATATATCTACTTCATGCTTTTCAACTTTAGGCTTTTTTATAGTCTTTGCTGGATTATTATCTGTTATGTGATTTAAAAATAAATAATCATGAAAAGATTTAATAGATGATATCATTCTAGATACTGTGGCTACTGATACACTATCCTTTTCTAGATTTATTATATACCCTATTATATCATTTTCTACTACATCACTTACTTCTAAATTTATGGATTTTAAATAATCCATATACTTTTTTATATCTGTATAATAAGATAATACCGTATTGTTTGATAATTTCTTTTTATCTTTTATATAGTTTATATATTTCTTCACAACTTCCATAGTAAACTCCTTTATCTGACTAGGAACTTAATAATACTAATAATTAAAGTGTTTAATAAAACTTGTAAACCAATAGTTATAGCTAGTACAATTATTGAGTTTAATAGATATCTTGAAAATAAAAAAATTATCTTGCTTCTATTTCTACTTTTCTTAAACTCAAGTACCATTTCTTTTATATAATTAATTGAAATCAAAATAAGTATAATGGTACCTAATATAATAATTAAATTTTTAAATGTCGTTATAAGAATAAACTTTATACTTTTTAATTTCATAGCTAATATAACACTATTTATAGTATAGCCCATAGATATCCCTTTTACTATAAATAATATCAACGTTATTGGAAATGTTACTACAAATAAAGTTGATAAAGAAATATACATCATAAAGGATATATCAGACTTTAAATTAGCTAGCACTATATTTTTTATCGATATTTTTGAGCTATAATACTCTACAATAGGATTAATGCTATTTACTATGTTACCTTGATAATCTGGCCACATTTTATTTAAATATGTACCAATTACTACTGCTGTTAAAAATATAAGTCCATTAACTATTAATTGTTTATTTATTTCTCTAAAATAACTTTTCTTATATGTTCCTCTCAAATTCATAACCTCCTCTTACATCTTACAAAATAGTATGTACAAAAAGAGGAGGTTATTCCTTTTATATTAATTCTTTAGCTAATAAAATTCCTATTGCAGTTTTTGCGTCTTCTATTTCATTATTTATTACCATATTTCGAGCTTCATTTATATCAATTTCATATTTTTCTATAATTTCATCTTCATCAAATTCAGGTTCGCCCTTATTAAGACCTGTAGCTAAAAATATATATATTTTTTGATTTGAAAATCCTGCTGATGTGAAAAACTTGTGTATTAATTTAATATTTTTAGCACTATATCCTGTTTCTTCTTTTAATTCTCTTATAGCACAATCCTTTGGATTTTCTCCTATTTCAAGTTTTCCTGCAGGTATTTCCCATATAACTTGTTCTATTGGCTTTCTAAATTGCTTTATAAGCACCACTTTATCATCATCCGTTAATGCAACTATTGCTACAGCCCCTTGATGTTCTACTATTTCTCTTTTTTGATACCCTTTATTTTCTATTTCTACAGTATCAACTTTCAAACTTATTACTTTTCCAGTATATATCCTATCACTACTTATGGTTTTCTCTTCTACTATCATCACAAACCTCCGCTAGATAATAAGCTGCCGTACTTGCAGCCTCAAAAAATTCCTTATCTTGATCAAAGTTTCTACCCATACTTCTTACCTTCAGCTCAAAGTACTCTAGATCTGCTTTAGAATTTTCATTATTGATATATACTATATTATGTTTTAACTCTAATTTATTATTCCTTAACTGTTCTTTTATGTAACATAACTGTTCTTCGTTATAAGTACATATAGGTAGATTTACACTCACATTTACTATCTCTTTAAGTACAGTTATACTATGGTGAGATATTCCTTTATGTCTCTCCCTTTGATCTGCAAAACTTATTCTTGGTATAGATATAGGCATACCACCAAGCTTTTGAACCGCATCAAGTATCGGCCCTTGCTCTATGCCTGTAAATCCATATTTAGTTCCTGTACCAGCAATTCCAGGTCCCATACTTACAAATACAACATCTGCCTTTAAAACCTCTTTTGCTGTTATCAAAGCTGTGTATATATTTATACATTCATAATCTCCACCGAATGCACTACCTATTGTTATAGTATTATCTATCAATCCTTTTTTCTTTAGTGTATCAACATTTTTACTTAAGTATATAGGAAGAGCAGCCCCATCTGTCATTATGTATACTAATTTTTTCTTTGGGTTTAACCTTTTATATGATGCTACAAAAGGAGTTAACATACTATGTAAACTTCCAACCACAACTGGCATATTATCTAAGCTCGAAAATTCTTCTATATTTTTATGATAAGCACTTTCTTGCTCCTCTACTGAGTCTACCTTTACTTGAAGTGGAGTATATCTTAACTTCATTATATGTCCACCCTTAGTAAAGTTTGACTCTAAGTTATTTAAATTAGCTATAACAAAATGATATCCACCTGTTCCTAAACTTAGCTCTACAGCAGTTGTATTTAGAAGTACTTCATCCCCTATATTTATATGTCCTGTAATCTTAGGATAGTTATAGGCCCTTTGTAGCTCTCCATTTATTTTTACTCTTATATCATCTAATTCTCCATTTTGATCTACTATAGATTCAACTATTCCTATTTTTTTACTTATCATAAGATTACCTTCCTAACTTATCTATGAAATTTAAAAACTTATTATTCTCTATTATTTTAGTTAATGAATACTTTTCTGTAAGTATATGTATAAATATTAAGAATGCTAACCATATTAATCTAACCTTTAACGGGTATCCCATTACAAATAATATTCCAATCGATATTCCTAATACATTAGAACCAGTATCACCCATCATTGCTTTTGCTTTTAAGTCTTGGTTAAAATACGCAATCACATTTGGAAATATTAATAGTAAAAGATTTCTTGTATATTCACCTAATGTAAATAATAATACTATTGATATTACTAAGTATCCTTTTATAGCTCTACCTGGTCTTAAATCCAATAGATTCATTAAGTTTGTAGATAAAGCTATTATTAATGTATTTATAACTATATCATAAATATTCTTAGATATAGCTATTGATATTACAAGACCTATGAAACCTCCAAATAAAGCTTTGAATCCACCTGTTGTTAGCTTTCCATTTAATAAACTTTTAAAATGTCCTTTTAGTCCACTTACATCTCTATTTCCTATAATATCATCTAATATCCCTGCAAAAAACATAGATACTAATCCAAATAAAAATATAAATATATGTAACATATCTTTAAAATTAGTTGTAAAATAAGCTAATATTATAGCGTTTATAATAAGCATAGGAAGAAACACTATTCCCATACTAACAGGTATCATATCTTTTTTATAATTAGGCCTTAGTACATTACTCTCAATTAGTAAACTTCTAAATAGAGGTATTATAGCATAAGTACCAAGTAATCCAGTTAAAATTAAAATGGCATAAAGTATATAATTATTCATCTAATACTACCTCCATTCTTTTTTCTTTTGTCTTAAGACCTTCTTTATATGATAAAATTGTTTCCCTCTATGTATAAATCCTTTTAAATTTCTACCTGTTTCACTATGAGTCATATTAACTAAAACTTCTTTTACAGTATATCCATGTTTTAGTATATCTATAGTCATACCTACTTCTACACCATATCCATATGGCATTTCTTTAAACTTTTCTAGTACTTCTTTTTTAAATATTCTTTGCCCTGATAAAGTAGCATCTAATTCTTTACCCGTCATTTCTAATACAGATTCTTTTGCTAGTCTCTTTACAAATCCTAATCCACCTTTTTTCGTAGCTGGTGGAAACTTAGCTATTATAACATCTGCTTCATTGTTTAATATTGGAGTTATAAGCTTTTTAACTTCGCTAGATGTAGAACCTAAATCTCCATCTAAAAATCCTATAATAGTTGCATTTTTCATTGCTATTTTTAATCCATAATTAAGAGCATAGCCTTTACCTCTATTTTTGTCTAGAGTAAAAACTTTTATTTTTTCACTTTCAATTGAATTTGCAATTTCAGTTGTTTTATCACTTGATCCATCATCTATAACTAATATTTCATTTATCTCATTTATATCTTTTATATTTTCTAAAGTATCTTTAATTTTATCTTCTTCATTATAAGCTGGTATTATTATACTTATATAAGGATTCATACTTATCTCTCCTTTTTATTTTTTATATGGTATTATGCTATCTGAACCTTCTAGCTTTCCAAATTTGCCTGCTATACTACTATCTTGAAGTACCATAACTAACGATAATTTACCTATACCCTCATCTACATTATCTATAGTTGTAACCTTGTCATTAAAATATAAATCTACATATGAAAATTTAGTATTACTTTCTTGAACACCTACTATATTTTTATCTTTATCCTTTAAAGTTTCTATTAGTATTTTATCTATATTTTCATATTGTTCTTTACCTAGCTTACCATTGTTTCCACCTGCTATTACTACAGAATCATAACTTTGGTAATTTTCATTTAATGAATTTATCTTTATCATTTCTGCATCTTCAAGTTCCTTTAATTTTAAGCTAGCATTACTTTCACTTAAAGCTTCTTCAATATATACTATAATATCTTTTGTATCTTTTATTTCTAAATTTAATTTAGTTGCTAATGCTTCTATCTTTTTTTCATTAAATATATTGTTATTTAATGTTATATCAAAAGCTACATTTCCATTAGCAGTAGTTATTATTTCATTTATCTCTTTTGTATAGTCATTGTCTTGATTAGTAGATATTATTCCTATGTTTTTATCTGTTAGTCTACCTACTACTAAATTATTTACATTATCATTTATAAATGCTATAGCTTTATCATAGTCATCACTTAAATCAGCTAAGCTTTTTTCTAAATTATCATTTGTTACTTTTAGTGCATCAAATTTATTATCTAAATCACTTATAACACTTGCTTGTTGTTTGCTAAGTTCTTGGTCATAGTTCAAGTTATACCCTACTAATATACCAATCCCTAAAGATATAAATATAGCCCCTATACTAACTATATAATATTTCATATTTATATGCATAATAATCCTCCTAAATTACATCTGTAATAATAACTTTAACTTTAATTGCATCAGATGCATAAATTGTTTTACACTTGGTGTGAAAGATGCAATTATAAGTATTGGGAATAACGCAGTTGCTATTAACGCCCAAATATATTTCATCTTTAATTTACTTCTATACAGTAAATTAACACCTTTTGCATCTATTAATTTAGCGCCAATTTTTAATCTAACTAAAAACGTACTTGCCATACCTTTTCTACCTTTTTCTAGGAAATCAATCATATTTGAGTGCGTTCCTAAAGCAACTATAAGTTCTGCTTTATATTCATAAGCAATAAGCATAGCTATATCTTCACTAGTTCCTGGTGCAGGGAAAACTATAGCATCTAGGCCTAAATCATTTACTCTTTTTAATCCTGGTGCTCTTCCATCTGTATATGCATGTACTATTATTTCTTTGGCTTTTTTTAATGCTTCATCACTTACACTATCCATATCGCCAACTATAACATCTGGAGTATATCCAAACTCAAGTAATGCATCTGCTCCACCATCAACACCAACTAAAATTGGTTTCATCTCTTCTATGTATGATATTATTGTACTTAAATCTTGCTTATAATCTTGACCCCTTACAACTATTAATACATGTTTATTTGCATAGTTTGTTTTAACATGTGGAATTTCAACTTCTCCTAGTATAAATCCTTTTTCTTTCTTTGCATAATCTATAGTATTGTCTATAAATCTGTCTAGTTCTACTGATAAGTTCTCGTATGCTTTCTTTAACTTTTCTGAAACCTGTTGCTTATCTAATACTTCACCGCTTCCTAAAAGTTCTCCATCTCTATATATATTTCCATCTATAACTTCTATTATTTGACCTTCAGCTAAATTATGAAATAACTCTTCTCCTACATTATCGATTATTAGTATGTTATTTTCAGTTAGTATACCTGGTCCTTTATTCGGATATCTTCCACTTATAGACTCTGATGCATTAATTACAAGTTTAATCTTACCTTCTACTAAAGAGTTTGCAGCAACTTCATCAATATCTACATGATTTATAACCGCTATCTCTCTACCTGTAAGCCTTTTAGCAAGTCTTTTAGTTTTTCTATCCACCTTTATAGGTGCTTGGACTTTCATATTGTAAACCTCCGACATCTTTTTTAAAATCACATTCAATTATATCACTATTTAACAATAAAAGAAATATTTTAAGTTTTTATATATTTATTCATATGTTACATCTAATCTATATTAATATCATAAATTACTTATAACTTCAATAAATTTATTAGGATATCCTTTTTATTAAGTAAAGGACTTTTTATAACTTCATCTAGTAAAAAGTTTAACTTTTCTCCTATCCCTTTACCTTTATATCCTAAATCTTTAAGTATTTTTCCATTTATATCTAAATCACTTATTTTATAACATTCTTTGCTATTTTCTATTTCATTTAATTTAATAATACATTGCCTAAAAAATTCAGCTTTATTTTTATTATCTAAAAATACATTGTAAATTAATTTTAATTTAAAAACTTTATTTAATTTTTCATATCCAATATTATTTAGATATCTTTTAATAACTATAT
>OLNE01000912.1_pt1 | contig 24213 bp, 18 predicted proteins | sample 1672431 | NCBI WGS metagenome assembly OLNE01 (sample SAMEA3136685, study PRJEB25190) | human gut metagenome | reverse complement strand
AGATTAAGGTCAAAACCTACATACTCTCCACTATCATCCTTGTAACCATAAGGTGGGAATTCCGCATCAAATCCTACTGTAAATGTAGTTCGTCCATCATCGCTCTTTTTATTACTGCATGCTGTGAACATTCCCACAATCACAGACAACATTGCCAGTAACAGGACGGCTTTTCTGATATTCTTAGCCATATAAAAATCCATGCCTTTCTCGCTTTAATATGCGTTCACTTTACCACAGTAAATCAAGCCTGTCTATTATAACATGAATTACCTGATAAAAACACTATAAATATTCTAAATAAGTCCAAAATTTCTCAATATAAATATCCACGCTGTAAGAGTCACACTTGAAAGTAATGTTGTAAGCACAACTATGCTTGATGACAGCACCTCGTCATTATCCATACCTTTAGCCATAACAAAGCAGGTAACTGTAGATGGTGAAGCAAGCATAATAAGAATTGCCATAAGTTCCTGATTACGAAATCCCATTTTTACTGCCATAGGAAGAAATATTGCTGCTAGACCCACGAGTTTTAAAAATGTAGCAATAACCGTAGGTTTAATCTTCTTAATTGCCTTTTTTCCTTCAAATGACGCACCAATACATATAAGTGCAACAGGTGTAGCTGTCTGCGCAATATTATTAATTGTCTTATTGATAATTACCGGATATCTTAATCCTGCAAGAGAAGATAACAACCCCAGCACAATTCCTATAATTATCGGATTAGTTACAATATTAAAGCACGCTTTTTTAATGTTTTCTTTCTTATCCGTAGATTGTTCTTCTGTGCTGCCATGACACTCAGGATGTGCCTTAAAGGTAAGCACTATTACCGAAAATATATTAAACAACGGAACTGCAGCAACTATCATAAGTGGTGCCATTCCAGTGCTCTGGTACATATTCTGTATGAATGCCATTCCAAGTATCGCCGCACTGCTTCTGAATGATGCCTGCACAAATGCACCCTTCTGCGTATCATCCTTCATGAATATCTCTATACATATCCATATTCCACTAAACATTATAGTAGTGACTATCATGCAGTACAGTACAAACTTAACATCAAACTGCGATTTAAAATCTGCTGCTGCTAAATCCCTGAATAACAGTACTGGAAGTGCTACCTTAAATACATATTTATTAGCCACATTTGCAAAATGGTCATCTATAACGCCAAGCTGCTTTATTACCCAGCCAACTATCATAACTAAAAATATTGGTACCGTTGCATTTATACTATATAAGAAGCTGTCCATCTGTATCTCCTTCTACTACTTATTAATATCAAGCCAGTATGTATGGTCAAGCGGGCCGCTGCCGCTTCCAAGATTAAGCCCTGCTTTCAACGCACCTGTCAGGTACTCTTTAGCTGCCTTTACACTTCCTTCTATTGATAATCCCTGTGCAAGATTAGCTGCAATGGCTGATGACAACGTACAGCCAGTTCCATGTGTGTTAGGATTATCAACTCTCTCCCCATTAAGCCAAACTATTCTGCCATCTACACACAGACAGTCGTTAGCCGTATGAACAGCATGTCCTCCTTTTACTAAGACAGCCGCATGTCCACCTTTTGATTTAAGATTCTCATATATCTTTATCGCTGCTTTCTCCATTGAATCTGCACTGTCAACAGTCATTTCTGTAAGAACCTCTGTCTCCGGAATATTAGGAGTTATAACATCAGCAAGCACCATCAGACGTTCTTTAAGAACCTCTGCTGCATCTTCTTTAATAAGTCTGCTTCCACTTGTTGATACCATAACCGGGTCAAGAACAATATTTTTTGCCTTATACGTAATTAACGCATCTGCTATTGTTTCTATAAGTTCCTTTGACGCAACCATTCCTATCTTAACTGCATCAGGATATATATCTGTAAATATTGCATCAAGCTGTGCCTTAAGAAATTCAGGTGAAGATTCCGATATTCCTGTAACTCCTAAAGTATTCTGTGCTGTAAGGGCAGTAATTGCTGACATTCCATATACCTTATGTGCCGCAAATGTTTTTAAGTCTGCTTGTATTCCTGCTCCACCACTGCAATCACTTCCTGCTATTGTTAATGCTGTATTCATATAATTTCCTTTCGACATCTATTCTCATCGCTGCCCGCACGACTGTGAACTTTCCATGTTTTCTCTCATCACTGCCCGCACAAAAAAAGCACCGAGGCTACCTCGGTGCTTTTAGTGCAGTCGGCGGGACTTGAACCCGCACCCAAGCAATATGGACTAGATCCTTAGTCTAGCGCGTATGCCAATTCCGCCACGACTGCTTGTTTTGTTTTCGTGTCGTTCGCTGCTCGCTGACGACTTGATTATAATATCATCATGCACACACATTGTCAACAACTTTTTTAAAATTTTTTTAAAAAAATTCATGTTTAACTTTTTTAGTCATTCATATTGACACATTTTAAATTCTCTTATAAAATATCAATGTTGTGTAACTTATATTAAGTTCGTTACATATTATATATGCAGAAGTGTCGGAATGGCAGACGAGCAAGATTCAGATTCTTGTGTGAGTAATCACGTGTGAGTTCAAGTCTCATCTTCCGCACTATTAAAAAAGCTCCTGTATTACAGGAGCTCTTTTTGTTGCATTTAAACCCAACATTTGTAGAATACATTGAATACAACATAAAGTTGTCATATAAAAACTACAATGCTATAATATGCACATATTTGTTTAGTTCTTTAGGAGGGTTTACCATGAAACATATTAAGACACTTAATGAAAGAGTTTTAAAAGATACAATCGAGCATGGCGGTTGTGGTGAATGTCAGACATCATGCCAATCAGCATGCAAGACATCATGCACAGTTGGCAATCAGCATTGCGAAAACGAAAACAACAAGTAATACTTTCTAAAAGTATTTGAAGGGAGCGCTTTTTAAGCGCTCCTTATTTTATGTATTAACGTATCATAAATGAACAATTGGTAACGGAATATTTTTTGGGTTTATGATACAAATATAAGATGGGTTAAAAAGAGTAACTTATTATAAAGAGATAGGGGTTTTTGTGTAATGGTTCATCAGTATAAAAATAACGGTTACAACATTGTAATGGATATTAACAGCGGTGCGATTCATGTAGTTGATGATGTTGTTTATGACACATTATTACTTATGGATGAGCAGATGCTTCCGGAAGAAGAGGTTTTAGCAAGATATAATGCAAAATGCTCTGAGGGCGCAACAGATATCAGCACATCATATACAGAAGCAGAGATCAAAGAAGCATATGAGGAAATTAAAGAGCTTTATGATGCTGAAATGTTATTTACAGAAGACATTTACAAGCCTGTAATTGAGGATCTCGATAAGAGACCTATAGTTCTTAAGGCACTCTGTCTTCATATAGCACACGACTGTAATCTTGCCTGTGAGTACTGCTTTGCAGGTAAGGGTGAATATCAGGGCGAGAAGGCCATGATGAGCTTTGAGACAGGTAAGAAGGCTCTTGATTACATGGTAGCCAATTCAGGCAGCAGAAGACATTTAGAGGTTGACTTCTTTGGTGGTGAGCCAACAATGAATTTCGAGGTTGTTAAGAAGCTTGTAGATTACGGTAGAGAGCTTGAGAAGAAGCACGATAAGGTATTCCGTTTTACATTAACAACTAACGGTCTTCTTGTTGATGATGAAATGATCGAATACATGAATAAAGAGATGTCAAATGTTGTTCTCAGTATTGACGGAAGAAAAGAAGTTAACGACAGAATGCGTCCTACAAGAAATCATGCAGGAAGCACATATGACATTATCGTTCCAAAGTACAAGAAGATAGCTGACAGCAGAAATCAGGAAAGATATTACGTAAGAGGGACATTTACTCATAACAACCTTGATTTCTCAAAGGATGTTTTACATTTAGCTGATTTAGGATTTAAGGAAATCTCAGTTGAGCCTGTTGTAGCTCCAAGCAGCGAGCCATATGCAATTAAGGAAGAAGATTTACCAACACTTCTTAATGAATATGACATCCTTGCAAAGGAAATCGTAAAGAGAACAAAAGAGGGCAGAGGCTTTGACTTCTTCCACTTTATGATTGACCTTGAAGGCGGTCCATGTGCAACAAAGAGATTACAGGGGTGTGGATCGGGTTGTGAATATGTATCAATCACTCCTACAGGAGAGATTTACCCATGTCATCAGTTCGTAGGTATCGATAACATGGAACTCGGAAATCTTGATGAGGGTATTAAGAGAGAAGATATCAGACAGGAATTCCACAAGAGTAACGTTTATACAAAGCCTGATTGTGAAAAATGTTTCGCTAAGTTCTACTGTAGTGGTGGTTGTGCAGCTAATGCATACAACTTCTCAGGTGATATCAACGGCAATTATGAAATCGGCTGTGAATTACAGAGAAAAAGAGTTGAGTGTGCAATTATGATTAAGGCAGCTCTTGCTGATACAGAATGATGAAATAGGGTGCAACGCACCCTATTTCTACGCAGTGCATTGATATGCACTTTTGATGCAATAAGGTGCGTTGCACTGAAATGTACTTTTAATGAAATGGGATACGATGCACCCCATTTCATTGTGTTTATGACTATGTTTATTTTCTTAAAGGAAGGATCTGTAAGTTAATAATATGAGTAATAAAGAGTGGAGAGTATATACAAAGGCTGCTGATTTCAACGGTCTTGCAAAGGAATTTAATATAGATCCCGTTGTTGCGAGAATACTTGTTAACAGAGACATAAAAGAAAGTGATATTGCAGGCTTTGTTAATCCTGACTTTGGAAAGCTTCATGATCCATTTCTCATGAAGGGAATGAGAGAAGCGGTTGATATTATTCACAGATCCATTTCTAACGGAGAGAGAATAAGAGCAGTCGGGGATTACGATATCGATGGTACTTCATCATGTGGAATACTTGTACGAGGCTTAACTAACATCGGTGCATATGTGGATGCAAGAGTTCCTCACAGAATAAAGGACGGATACGGAATCAATAAATCAATGATAGACATTGCAAAGGCTGATGGTGTATCCACTATAATTACATGTGATAACGGAATTGCTGCAAGAGAAGCGGCAGTCTATGCAAAAGAGTGTGGTGTTAAGCTTATTATTACGGATCACCATGAGGTTCCTTATGAGATTGTAAATGGAGAAAAGAATTATATTTTTCCGGATGCTGATGTAATTATAGATCCTAAGCAGCCGGGATGTGAGTATCCGTTTAAGGAATTATGCGGTGCAGGGGTGGCATGGAAGCTTATATGCGCTCTTGGAGTCGATGAGGAGATATTAATACAGACTCTTCAGCTTGCTGCATTTGCCACAATAGGCGATATCGTATCACTTCAGGGTGAGAACAGAATACTGGCTAAAAAAGGCCTCGAATTAATCAATAAGTTAAAGACTGTTTCGGAGTATTATGATTCCTATTCAGAATATGAAGAAATGGATTTTGTGGATGATTATGAGTCAGAAAGCTATGATATTGTAAAAAATGCTCAGAAATCAGCAGCCATTTTAGGTTTAAATGCTCTTATAAACGTCACAGGGTATACAGATAAGAATATCGGTGCATTTGAAGTAGGATTTATCCTTGGGCCATGTATAAATGCAGCAGGACGCCTTGATGATGCCATGAATGCGGTTAACCTGTTTTTAACTGATGATTATGAAGAAGCATTGGTAATTGCCAGTAAAATTAATGAACTTAATAACACCAGAAAAAATATGACACTGGATGCTGTTAACAGGGCAATCAGAATAATCAGTCAGGAGGGGCTTGCAGACAACAATGTTATAGTCTGCTATATTCCTGACTGCCATGAAGCTCTTGCAGGCCTTGTAGCCGGCAGAATTACGGCTCAGTACTATAAGCCGACGATTATCTTAACGGATGCCATGGGAGACTTTGAAGGACAGGCTAAGGCATCCGCCAGATCAATAGAGGGCTTTAACATGCATGAGGCACTTACATCAGTAAGTGATCTGTTGTTAAAGTTCGGTGGTCATAAAATGGCAGCGGGATTTTCCATTAATATTTCCGATATTCCGGAATTTACAAAAAGAATAAATGAATATCCTGCTGATCTGGGTACATATAAGGAAACAGTGTGGATAGATGTTCCAATGCCACCTTCTTATGTGAGTGAAAAGCTCATTAATGAAATAAATATGCTTGCTCCATTTGGAGAGGGCAATAAGAAACCGTTATTTGCCTTTAAGGGATTAAAGGTTGTTGATGCCCGTGTTCTTGGTCAGAAAAACAATTTCTTAAAGCTCTTACTTGAAATGGAAAATGGAAAGAGATTTGTCGGTGTAAAGTTTATCAGCGCCGGTGATAAGATTCCTCAAGCCGGTAATGTGGTATCTGTTACATATTTCCCGGAAATAAATATATATGATGGTAATAAAAGCCTTCAGCTTAGAGTTGAAGACTTCGTAAGTATAAGCTGAGAATAATTACAAAATAAAAACGGTCAGATTAAATGAGTCTTCCCTTAGGGATTGTAAGAAAAACAGTTTTTGATTGATGTCTTCAAGCGGTGACAAGAAAATAACGACCATACAAGAGTAAGAATGCTCCTGTGTGGTCGTTTTCTTATGTTCGAGTACCGAAATGGTATGCGAGATTATTATTCTTTATCCTCATCTTCACCAAAATATATCATCTTGCCGGAAATAGGCTCTCTTTTAGGTTCTACATATTTGGTTCTATATATTTTGCATCTAAACTCCTCTAGTGATGCATCGATATCATCAAATACATTTTGATATATCAAAGTATGAGTGTACCCATGTTCAGTTACATCTTTCGATAGAAAGTATTCTTTGTCTAAATCTGATACCTTCGTTGCACACACCGGAAAGTTTCCTTTCCCGTCTTTTAACAGATTGAAATGATAAGTCTCTGTTTTAAACTGGATAACTATCTTTCTGATTTTATCATAAATTGAATCATATGCCTTCTTGCGAATACTATTGTTTGCAATGATAAAATCCAAATGACCGTAAGCATTATCCAATGTTCCCAATTCTACTGAAGAAGCAAGCTGGTAATTGCTCATGCAATGCATAAATGAATTTTTGTAGCCTTCCATTTTTGACTGATATAGCTCTTCTAATTCTTTTTCAACATCTGTATTTTCATCGAACGGTAGAGGTACATTTTCTTCATACCAGGAAATCAAGCTATCTTTTGATTTGTGTTGAATTTCATTTTCATCGGACAATAGAGAGAACATTTGATTCCATTCATTTGAACGGTCTTCGCCAAATGCTTCTATGATTAAATCAGTTGGAGCATCCAAATCAAGATGCTTAATTTTTCTCAATTCTTTTAATATATTAATTGCCTGAATCCAAAACTCTTCCATAGCTTTACGTCTTTCAACATAATATTCTGTGATAGACATTATGAATCCTAAAACTGCACTGCCAAGAAGAGCCATAGAAACATCATAAAATATGCAGTTGCTGTCTTTTCCGATTACAAATGCAGCCACCAAAGACAATAATGAAACCATCAGAGTGATAATCGTTAGCCATTTTTTTGCTTTCATCTACTCACCATCCTTATTAAGCAACTGCTCTGTATCTCGTGTACACATATTCATAAATTTGCTGACGATACATTGAAATACTTACCTCATCGTAGCACTCAGGCAATTCTGCCCAAAGGGTATCACGGATAAGATTATCAATAGCTGCTTTTGTTTCTTGCTTATCTGTCCAATGGTCAAATTCAGCAATTTTCATTTTTATTTTCTGTAGTAGTGATGCTGCAACTTCTTTAAGTTTCTTGATGTCCGTTTTGCTCAAATCATCACGGAACAACATATCATAAAGAGAAAGTTCTTCATCACTTGTAAAGCCTTCACGGACATAGCGTTGTTCTTCTTGGCTCATTTGATTAGCCAAATCCATCAATTCCATGAAAGTCTTCTCAATTGTGGCTCTGTCCTGCTCACTGTTATAATCATCGATGATTTGTTGATAGCGTTCGTAGTAGTTAATTCGATCAGGATTAGCAAAAAGCATACTGTCAAGTTTCTGTTGGATGACTTCCTCTAAATCTTTTAGAACAAGATTCTTTTTCTTAACCTTTGCGAACTCTCTGCGAAGAAGGTCAAAGTCAATTGCACTGATATCAAATCTGCGTGGTTCTTCACGCACCATGGTAGGTGTATGCTGAATCTCAACATATGCGCTAATAATTCCATTGATTTCAATCATAAGGTCAGTGGTATTGATATGCTTACGCTTTTTCTGTAATTCAGCATAGATAGCTGCAATAGCTTCATACTGCTTACGAGTGTGACCGGTGACATCAGCTCTGTCAGTATATTTCATAAGACGATTCAATTCAGACGCATATGTAGTATATGTTTTTTTATCTTCAATCGAACCACATACTGCATCGGCTGCTTCCTGAAGGTATGACAGTTTCATAAAGTCATAAGCATTTATTAGCATTTCCAAATCAAAATCATTTTCACTTAAAAATGCATCTGCTTTACCAATTGTTTCTATAATACGAGCAATCAATTCATCTTTATCTACCGTTGGGTCAGAACCACCATTACCACCTGCATTAGCAGTATAATCTGCAAGAGCCTTTCTCAAGGCTTTTACAATACCGATATAATCTATAATCAAACCATTGCTTTTGCCTTCACTTACACGGTTGGCACGTGCTATGGTTTGCATAAGTGTATGTGCCTTTAATGGCTTATCAAGATATAAACAAGAAAGACATTTAACATCAAAGCCGGTAAGCCACATTGCACATACGAATACAACACGGAGTGGATTTTTTGAATCCTTGAATTCTTTATCCAGCTCACGTTTTTCCATCTTAGTACGGTGAGTCTTTATATCTAAATCCCACTTTTTGAATGTTTGGATTTCATTTTGTTCCTGACTGATTACAACAGCCATTTCAGTTTCTTCCATCCATTTGATTTTTCTTTCAAGTTCAAGAGCCTCTTGTTGGCTTGCATATTTCAAACTTGCTTTTAATATTTTGATTTCTTCTTTCCAATATTCTTGAACGTAATTATACATTCGGACGCAGGTAACTTTGTTTAAGCAAACAAACATAGCCTTACCACTTGTCCACAAATCAGAGTAGTGTCTCACAAAGTCTCGTGCAATAGATTTTAATCTAGGCTCGGCTGTGAGTAGGTGTATCTCTTTTGCAAATTCCGCTTCAAGCTTATCTTGTTGGTCGACATCAAGGTCAGCATTTTCGATAGCATCAAGAATTTGATTTGTGATTTCAGGGTTGTGTAAATCAACAATCTTCTCACCACGATTTTCATAGTAAAGAGGGACAGTAGCACCATCTTCAACGGCTCTCTTGAAGTCATAGACTGATACATAACCACCAAAGGTACGAGCAGTAATATTATCGCTTGAAAGCAATGGAGTACCTGTAAAGCCGATACGTGCAGCGGTAGGTAACAATTTCATCATATTATCAGCAAAGATACCGTACTGACTACGATGTGCTTCATCAGACATAATAATGATATCGTGATCAGGATATATAGGCTTTTCATTTGGCTTATTAAACTTCTGAATGAGAGTGAATATAAAGCTTGGATTTCCCTGCAATTTCTTTACAAGGTCATCACCACTCGTAGCAATAAACTGTGAAGCCTTTATATCTTTTCCAAGCAGACCACAATTTTCAAATGTATCACTAATCTGCGTATTAAGTTCATCACGGTCTGTAAGAATAACAAAGGTTGGTGTACCTTCCATCTTTCTTCGCACCTTTTTTGCAAAGAATACCATTGAATAACTCTTGCCGGAACCTTGTGTATGCCAGAATACACCAAGCTTACCATCATTAAGCTTTCTTGCTGCATAAGCCTTCATAGCTTCGTTTACACCAAGATACTGGTGGTTACGAGCTAGTATCTTTGCAGTGTGACCATCAGAGTGGTCATACAAAATAAAATTCTCAAATAAATCAAGGAAGTTTTCTTTCTTACAGATACCACGGAGCATTGTTTCAAGAGCAACGCTTCCTTGGTCTTCTTCGGCAAGTCGCTTCCATTCATGGAAGAATTCGAACTTACTTCCAAGTGTACCAACTTTAGCCTCTGTTCCATTTGAAAGCATAAGGAATGCATTGTAATAGAACAGGTGCGGAATGGTATCCTGATAGTCTGTGTAGTTATCGTCATACGCATTCTGAACATCCACAGTATTCTTCTTAAGTTCTACAAAAAGAAGTGGAATACCATTTACAAAGCCTACGATATCTGTTCTTCTGCGATATAAATCTCCATGAATTTTTAGTTCCTTTATTGCAAGGAAATAGTTGTTGCTTGGATTCTGAAAATCGATAACTGCAGCTTTCTTTGTTTCGGTCTGTCCGTTTGGTTTTTTAACAGTAACAGGAATACCGTCACGAATTAAAAAGTATTTTTCTTCATTCACCTGCAACAGTGAAGAGGTAGACAATCTCTTTTCTAAGACCTGTTGTGCCTCAATAATCTGATTCTCATTTATCCATGGATTGTACTTTTTAAGTGCCTCTCTAAAATATCGAGTAAGCAGAATATCTTTATAACTTTCTCGACCGAAAGTGCCATTCTTACCTAGCACTTCTGTATTATAAGCAAATTGAACATCCCAGCCTAATTCGTCACGCAGCAAATTACCTGCACTTTCCTGAACAAGGATATTCTCTGAATAATCATAGCTCATTATTTGGCACCTCCTTCTTTAAGTTGTTATTTGCAATTCCTAAGAATTGTAATTTCGTCATTCTTTCATGCACATTCTTAGGGGAGTTTGCATTCTTTATAAATAGTGGTGACTTCTCATCAGACTTACTGATAAGCATCCATAAAATTGTGAAATTCTTTATCTGTGTATCATTTAACTTCATTGCAATAGATACAATGTCTGTTAAAGAATGTTCATCCAAGAACATAAATAGCTTTCTTAACAATCCTGCAATTACGTCTGATACCTGAACATATATATTTTCGTGTGATTTTACAAACTGCCAATTGTTAAGCTGGACGCCATCCTCATATAGTTCTAAATCGGATATTTGCTTTTGTACTGTCAGTTCTTCATCAAATATATGATGTGATTTACTGAAGATTTCACATCTTTCTGTGTAGAAAATATAGTATTCTTGAATCAGCATAAAAGGTTCATTATCTTGAACAAAAATCAGCTCATCAAGTTTTCCGGCAGTTTTTAGCATTTGCCTGAGCAATTCTAAAAAAAATCCGGGATCATATTCGTTATCATCATTATATTCCCATATCAAATAACACAATTCATTACAAAAAGCAGATGCATCTTTGACATCAGGATATGTATGCCTGATGAAAATATCTACCACCTCATCTTGATGGTCAATCACAAAATCGTACAAAGCACCCTTGATTTCCCACATATACATAATGCATTGAGGATGTGTTTCCCATAAGGAGTCCACAATATCAACCAAGGAATAATAAAGGCTATTTAATGCACTATAGTGAATATACAAACCACTTCTGCTTAACCATTTCAAGAATCCTGTAGCTCTCTTACTTCCCACAAAAGATAAAAAGTCTTTTGAATTGTGGTAAAGGTGTTTGAATTTTAATTCTTTCTGACCTTCCTTATAGTCTAGTGCTGCGTATAATGAGGGAACATCAATGTCAAAAGTTCTACCTTCATGTGCGACACCAGCTAACACAAAATCTCCCTTCAGAGCATCTGTATTATTGAATCCTGCATCTGTAAGAGAAAATTTTCTGCAGTTACCACTCTCATCGTAATAAAAAGTCATTTCTTCTTCAAAAGGTGGAATACCACTCAAATCAAATACAGCTTTCTTTTGGTCTTCAACATTGATTCTAACCATACCTACACCTCGATTTCTCCGCTCATCAACTTAGGTAATAAACGGTCACGAGCTTCTTGTGCCAAAGAAATCTGTGCTTTTAACGCCTCAATTTTCTTTTGAAACAGCTCACAATTTTGATTAAAGAGTTCTAACACTCCTTCATCAGGCACAAAAACTAATATTTCTTCCAACATCCTCTTTGTCAAAAACTTAATTGTTGAGCCACTTGCACCTTGGAACAACTGTCGCATATTTTCTTTCACAGCATAATATAGCAAATACAAATTTTCTGAATTATAGGGTGAAAAAACATATGTCCTCTGATAAGCTTCAAACTGCCCTCTATAAAGTTTAACATTGAAGTCTCCATTACCAGCCAAAATAACCGCATCACAATCAAATGAAAATGATGGTGCCTTAATTGGTTCCTGAGCACATGTAAAGAATAAATATTTTCCATATGTAGTACCAAAGTTTGCATCCTTTTTGCCAGTAACAATAGGTGATATTTCAGGTAAATTAGCCTTTTTCCACCCTTCTGGCACACCATCGATGATAGGTGCATTTTCATATCCAGGGAAGCGCAAATCCACAAACCATTCTTTATACAGACGCTGCGCTGCCTCTTCAAGAAGTTTGATTTGCTTTTTGTTGTTTTCGATGAGATCATCATATACAGATAATATGGAAACTATCTTATCTTGTATTTCAATATCCGGTGCAGGAAACTTGATGGTAGATAGTTTTTTCCATGAAAGGTTATCTTGAGCAGTTCCCTGTGATATTTTTTTGCAGTCTCTTTGAAGAATATCAAATGCGTATTTTACAAACTTTACATTTGATACACCTTCAAAAGGAATAAATCCCATTACACTATCTGGAAAACAAGCATCTATTCCTAATATTGTTGTGTCAGCTATATTTGCAGCGATAGTAATACATAAAGTCCCAGCAGGCCACAGTTTACTCTGAGCCAACCCTTTGTCATTGTATGTTTCAGTATACTCAGTTAGATATAACCCTGCAGCTTTAACGTCTGCAGTTTGTATGAATGGATATTTACCACCAAATAATGTTTTATCGTTTCTAGGCCTATGTTTTGATTTGCCTCTTGAAATAGACCCAAGTTTATCTAAAGTCACATAATCCCAACTCATAGTCCCATCTCCTTCATATTTTGTGAGATGGTATCCATCAAGTCATTTGATTCTACTTGCAAAGATAAAAGTTCACGGTGTATTTCTGCCATTCGCTCTTCAAAATCCACGCCGTCATCCTCAACAGGCGCAACGCCCACATACGCACCGGGAGTGAGAGAATAACCCTTCTCCGCTATTTCTTCACGGCTTGCACACTTACACAAACCGAGAACATCCTTGTATTCGCCCTCACCAAATTTTTCATACAACCAGTTTGCTTCCTTTGCTACCGTGAGTACGTCAGTAAGCTCTGCAAGCTTTGTGTCATAAGCTTCCTGTGTCTTTTTCTTTTCACGCTTTTCAGCTGCTTCAACTGCTTTCTTTGCTTCTGAACGAAGTGCTTTTGCTTTCTCAGAAAGTTCATGTACCTGTTCAGCAAAAGGTTTATCGCTGCCAAGTGCAGAACGATACTCGTTAAGAAGAGCAGTGTATTTATCAACCTCTCCGCGATAAAGCCATACTATGGCATTCATATTTTTAAGCTGCCAGTCAGACCATTCATTGAGAGTACGGTCAACTACTGTGTAGTAATTTCTTGCATCAATGAAAAGGACTTTGTCCTTGATTTCCTCGTTCTTTCCCTTATCAAAGAACCACAGTGAGCATGGGAGAGATTTTGTATAAAAGAAGTTATTTCCTACACTTATCATTGCATCTACATGTCCTGTCTTAACAAGGCTTTCTCTGATGTCTTTATCCTTACCTTGGCTATCTGTAGCAGATGAAGCCATAACAAATCCTGCACGACCTGTTTCATTAAGATAACTATAGAAGTATGAGATCCAAAGATAGTTACCGTTTCCTACTTCTTTATTCTTATTAATACCCGGCATACCAAAAGGTAGACGTTTTGCACTTTCGCATGATTCAGCTTTTACCTTATCTACATTGAAAGGTGGATTTGCCATAACGTAATCACAGCAACCATCAAGGTTGTGAGCATCGTGATAAAAGCTATTTGCTTCGTCACCAGATTTAATAACACCTGTAAGTCCATGTACAGCCATGTTCATAAGGCAAAGCTGAGCATTATATTCTACCTTCTCCTGCCCATAGAATGTCATAGTACTGTTAGCATTCATTCCAGCAGCATTAACAAAATCCCCGGACTGAATGAACATACCACCTGAACCACAAGCTGGGTCAAGTAATACACCACTTGTAGGCTCGATAATATTAACAATCATCTTTACAAGAGACTTAGGCGTAAAGAAAACGCCATCGTCTGATGCGATGTTCTTTGCAAATTTATTCAAGAAGTACTCATAGATTCTTCCGATAATATCTCCACCAACTTCATCAAGAGCAGAGTTATTAAATATACGAAGTAACTCTGATAAAATCTCATCAGAAAAATCTGTATAACTTTTAGGTAGTACGCCAACTAACTGTTCACTCTGATCTTCGATGAGCTGCATGGCATTGTTGACTACTTCACCTAAACTATTCATGTTGTGACCATCTTTATTAACAAGTCCGGCAACTGAAATATCTTCAGGCAGATTTAATAAGTAATCATACTGTGCTTCTTTTGGAAGATATAATGCACTTTTAGCTGCGAAGTCACTTGCTTCAACAGGCATAACTCGACCACCACGAGATGGACGGCCTTTTAAAATTTCTGTTTCAACCTTCTTGTATCTGCTATATGCGTAGCGTAGGAAAATAAGACCTAACACGGGCATACAATATTGATTTGATGTTAACTTTGAACCTGCACGTAATAAATCGGCAGATTCCCATAATTCTGTTTCAAGTTTTCTTATATTAATCATTTCGATTTTCCCTCCACCTTAAAATCAAGCCATGCCTCTTCAACACCTGTATAGTCCACATCATTCTTAAGGCAAAACTCCTTTATATTTTTCATTGCAATAAGGTTAGGCTTTGCTTTACCGCCTTCCCATCTATTAACAGTAGAAAATGCCACTTGTACTTCTTTGGCAAAATCGTGCTGTGTTAAAAAGCATCTCTGTCTGATTCTTTTAATTTCTTCTGGAAATCCCATGTTGCATCTCCTTCTCTTGAATATCTCAAAAATATAGCGTTATTATACCACATAATTATGAATTTTTCTACTCTTCCAATCCATCTGTAACTTTTGCAGATGGATTTTTTTATTTTCTTTCTAAAAAACGTCCTTTTGATGCATCTCCCGAGGCTAACAGTTAGGAAGGACAGTAATTATTTCAAATGTATCCGCTCAAAGTGTAAGGACGATACAGAGGGCTGTCCTTAGGAAGGAGGTCATACAGATGTATGGATAAGAAAAACGAAAAACTGAACGTGGAGGTTTTCGATTACTCCACAATACCCAAGTTCATGAAAGACCATGGCAGGTTCTGTCTGTGGAAGCTTGTGATGAAACCGGGTAAGACAAAGCCGGACAAAATACCATATCAGCTTAACGGAAAACGAGCCGATGCCACTAATCCACAACACTATTCATCTTTTGAAGAAACTGTGGAGACATTTGCCAAAGGTGGTTATGCAGGTATCGGTATTGGATGCTTTGAACCATTAAGACTTGTGGATGTTGATGACTGCGTTGTTAACGGAAAACTTGACGTAAGAGGTCAGGATATTGTTGATACCCTTGACTCATATACGGAACTTAGTCCGTCCGGGACTGGTATTCATATCTTTATTCTTGCAGATGGATTTGCCTATGACAGTGAACGCTACTACATCAATAATCGCAATACCCATGTGGAAATCTATGCCCCCGATGTTACAGGCAAGTTTCTCACTCTGACAGGAAAAGCAATTCATGGTGCAGATGTCAATGAACGAAGTAAGCAATTGCAGGTGGTTTTGGATAAGTACATGAAAAGACCTGACGGGGATGTTGCTACTCCGATAGTAGTTGCTCCCGGCAGCTTCCTTTCCGATGAAAGTGTCTATGCCAAGGTATCAAAATCAAAGCAGGCAGATAAGTTTAATGCCCTGTGGAATGGTGAAATACCAGATGGTAAATCTCCGAGCGAAGCAGATATGGCACTAGCTGAAATACTTGCTTTCTGGTGTGGTGGTGATACCGAGCAGATGGACAGGCTTTTCAGACAATCAGGACTTATGCGTGACAAATGGGACAGAGTTCAGAGTGGTTCTACCTATGGAATGATTACACTCACAAAGGCAGTAAAGAAATGTTCGACATTTTACAGTCCAATGATGGCTACTGCCGATGAGGACTTCAATGACATTCTTTCAAAGTTAACTGAATTTAACCTGCTTGAAAACAGACGATACCGAAGTGGTGATATCGGCTATGGCAGACTCTTCGCTGATATGTTTAAAACAATCGCAAGATATGTACCTGAACGTAAGAAATGGTTTGTCTATGACGGTAAACGATGGGTACCTGATATTGCGAATCTCAAAATCATGGAACTTGGTAAGGACTTGGCAGATGCATTGCTTCTTTACACTTCAACTATTAAAGATGAAGAAAAAAGACTGCTTTTCTTAAAGGAAAGTAAGTACTGGCAGCAACGCAGATTCCGTGAAACCTATATCAAGGAGGCACAGAGTGTCTATCCCGTGTCGATGGAACGATTCGACAGTAACAGATACTTATTCAACTGCAACAACGTCACCTTTGATTTAAGGACGGGCATTCCAAAGGAACACTCCCCGGATGATTTCTTAACGAAAATCAGTCCTGTGGATTATGACCCTAATGCAACAAGTGAACGCTTTGATAGGTTCATTGACGAAGTCATGAGTGCTGATAGGGATAAGGCATTGTTCCTACAAAAGGCTCTCGGCTATGGCATTTGTGGTGATACCCGTTATGAATGTATGTTTTTCCTTTATGGTGAAACTACCAGAAATGGCAAAGGAACGCTTATGGAAAGTGTGCTCAGGGTTCTCGGTGATTATGGAAAAGCCGTAAGACCTGAAACTATCGCACAAAAGCACACTGTTAACTCGCAGGCTCCAAGTGAAGATATTGCTCGACTTGCGGGTATCCGCTTTGCCAACATATCTGAACCAAGCCGAGGTTTAGTTCTTAATGCTGCGCAGGTAAAGAATATGACAGGCAATGACACTCTTAATGCAAGATTTCTCAATGAAAACAGTTTTGATTTTGAACCACAGTTCAAGCTTTACATCAATACTAATTATCTTCCAGTGATTTCTGATATGACGATGTTTTCATCAAACAGAGTTATCATCATTCCCTTTGACAGGCACTTCGAGCCTTGGGAACAGGATAGAACGCTCAAAGAGGAATTTGCAAGACCTACAACGCAGAGTGCAATCCTTAACTGGCTTATAGCCGGGTATCGCATTCTTCATGATGAAGGATTTGTACAGCCATCGGCAGTAACTGCTGCTATCAGTGCCTATCAGTATGAAAGTGACAAGCTGGCACAGTTTGCAGAAGAACGATTAGAACCGGATGCAGCAACTGAGGTTAAGACTGCAGTTGTATATGAAGAGTATCGCAGATGGTGCAGTGACAATGGGTGCTATTGCGAAAACAACAGAAACTTCCTGCACGAACTTCGTAAATTCGGTCGTGTAGAAAGAAAAAGACCACAGTCAGGCGGTGACAAGACCACAATCCTGATTGGTTATTCCATTAAGGATTATGTGGAGCAACTGTTCTAACTATTTTTTTGTGGCAACTTGTGGCAGGTATTTTAAGCCCTATCACGTTAGGTTTTATATTTTTTCCTAGCTGAAATCATCTGCCACAACCTGCCACAAGTGTGAAAGGAGAACCGACAATGGATATTCATTACTATCCCGTAGTGGATTGTGCCCCTAAAGGTACGGAAAAGATTGCACTGTGTATGTGCAAGGACGAAAAGACCGTATCCGACAACCACACCATGTGGCTTGAAGAGGTTGTGCCTTATTACTTCCGATTAAAGGTACGCAACCATACTTCAAGAGCCGATGGCAGATACAAAATACGCTGTCCCTTCTGTAACAAGCATTTAAGTCCTGTTACCAAAAGAGCCAGCGATACAAGACTTGAACTGTATGTATGCAGTTCATGTGCAGATACCAAAAAAGGAGGCAGACACCATGCTGACAAAAGAGTTCTTTGATAAGTACTTCAAGATGCATAACAAGATCGTTCTTTTTACACCTGAGAACATCAAGATTACCATCTCAAAGGCTTACCACTTCCATCTTAATGGCGGACATCAGGACTTTGATATCCATGACAGTCAGGACTTGGCAGAGCTTTGTGAATATTACAAGCTTTCTACCGAAAGACATGACGATATGTAACTGACACTTCGTGGGCAGGGGCGGTCTGAAACTCTGTGGCTTCACAACAGGTAAACGGTGCTGCCCCCTCACGCACAAAAGTCGCAAATTCAAAGGGGTAATAGCCCCTAATCAAAAATCAAACAAATTATGGAGGACTTATATCTATGAATACGAATTTAATTACTACACATGATCCTGAATATGGCAAGGCATTTTGGAATGCCATGAAGGGAAATACTGCATCAGCAGATGCACTTCGCAGTGGAAAGACACCTATGGGAACTATCAAGCTTCCTTCCTATACTGAAGGCAAATTTACAGAGGCATTAGCCAAGGAAAGCTTATTCCGTAAGATTGGTACTGTTCTTTACAATCAGGGAGACCACAAGTTCTGGGCAAGGGACTGTGATGATACTGCGTCATTCGTTTCTGAAGGCTCTGCCATTCCAATTTATGACGGAATGGAGGATTTCACTCCTTATGATATTTACAGTCATAAGCTTGCAGCGGTTATCCGTATGGATGAGGATTTTGTCTTCAGTCCCGGCTACAACCTTGAAAAGCATATGACCGCTCATCTTACAAAAGCATTCTCCCGTGCAGAAGAAAAATCATTTATCACTGGTAACGGCATTACAGAACCTGTTGGTATTCTTGCCGAAAACGGTGGTGCTGAAATCGGTGCTTCTGCATCAGCACTTACATACGATGGTGTTGTGGCTCTTTACTTCTCTGTAAAGCCTGAGTACCGCAAGAACGGTAAGTGGCTTATGAATGATGAAACTGCATTTGCACTTCGCAGAGTCAAAGATGCTGATGGCAACTATATCTGGAATCACGGTAACGATACCATTCTTGGCAAGGAAGTTTTGATTTCAGAATTCATGCCTAACGCAGATACGGGTGCGTCACCTGTTGCCTTCGGTGATTTCAGCTACTACACCATCGTAGACCGTGACCATACAAGCGTTAAAGCACTTCGTGAGAAATTTGCAATCAACAGTCAGATTGGATATCTTGGCATTGAATTTCTTGATGGAAAGCTTGTAAGACCCGATGCAGTCAAGGTGCTTAAGATTGAGGGTTAATGAATATGGAAGTAAGAACACACGATGGTAAACCTTGCCGTATTTTTGAAATGCAGATTGGTGCAGCACTCTTTACAGTTATTTCTGTAGAGAGTGCTGATGCCAAGGAAACCGCCTATGACAAGGTGAAGAAACTGATTGTTAATCACACAAATTCACCTGCAAAAGTTTGTGTAGATTATTATCAGAAAGTTTAACAGATATTACTTGATATAAGTGTGATAGTACGGGAATATATAATCCCGCTTGAAGACTGTCGGAAAGGAGCGAATATGATAAAACAGAATAATAACAGACAGTCTTTCAGTACTATCGCAAGTGATAGAATTACGGCATTATATTGCCGACTTTCAAGAGATGATGAACTTCAGGGAGAAAGCAACAGTATCGTCAATCAGAAGGCTATTCTCAAAAAATATGCCGATGACAATGGTTTTAGAAACACCCAGTTCTTTGTGGATGATGGTTACAGTGGTACAAACTTCAACAGACCAGACTGGTTAAGACTTATAGCTATGGTTGAGGAAGGAAAAATCGGCACAGTCATTGTCAAGGATATGAGTCGACTTGGAAGAGATTACCTGCAGGTGGGAATGTACACCGAGATGATATTCCCAAACGCTGATATCCGATTCATTGCCATCAACAATGGCGTTGACAGTGATAATCAGCAGGACAGTGATTTCACATCATTCCTTAATATCATCAACGAATGGTATGCCAAGGATACTTCCAAGAAAATCAGAGCAGTATTCAAAGCCAAAGGTGAATCTGGAAAGCCACTATGTACTAATCCGCCTTATGGATATGTGAAAGACCCGAACGATAAACACCATTGGATTATTGATGAAACTGCAGCAAATGTTGTACGTAGGATATTCAACCTTTGTGTTGATGGGTATGGTCCAAGTCAGATTGCTGGTATGCTTGAAAAGGATAAAGTTCTTGTACCTTCGGCTTATTACAATTCAATTGGTATAAGTTATCCTGCAGCTGTGCCGGACAATCCATATGCTTGGCAGTCGAGAACAGTTGCAGATTTACTTTCACATCAGGAGTACTTAGGTCACACAATTAATTTCAAGACTTACAAAAAGTCCTATAAATCCAAGAAGAAGTTATGGAATGACCCATCAAAATGGCAGATATTCGAGAACACGCACGAAGCCATTATCGATCAGGAAACATTTGATATTGTTCAACGAATTCGTGATGGCAGACGCAGACGTACTCCAATGGGTGAAATGCCTATTCTTTCCGGGATGTTGTATTGTGCCGATTGCGGTGCAAAGCTTTATCAGGTAAGAGCCAAAGGCTGGACACACGAGCAGGAACATTTTGTATGTGCTACATATCGTAAAGTTAAAGGTGGTTGCTCATCTCATCAGATTCACAATGTTCAGGTGGAAGAAATTCTCCTTAGAGAACTACACCGAATCACTGCATACGCTCGTGAGCATGAACGTGAATTTATCGAACTGGTGACAAAGCAAAGTGAGAAAGACCTTAACCGTCAGCTGCGTGATAGCCACAAGGAATTAGAACAGGCAAAAAGCAGAATTGCCAAGCTGGACACCATTATTCAAAGGCTTTATGAAGATAATCTTGATGGAAAGATTTCAGATGAGCGTTTTGCAAGAATGTCAGCCACCTACTATGCCGAGCAGAAGGAACTGGAGCAAAGACAAATTGAACTTCAGGAGTTCATCGGCAAATCAAAAGAACAGACATTGAATGTGGACTCATTTCTCAAGGTGGTTCGAAAATACACCGATATTACAGAGCTTACTGCTGAAATCATAAGAAGTTTTGTAGAGAGAATTGATGTTTACAAACCAGAAAAGGTGCCGGGAACAAGAACAAAAAAGCAGACAATCTGTATACATTGGAACTTCATTGGTGCAGTTGACATTCCGGCAGAGCATGAAAAAACGGCATAACCTACATTGTCGTAAGTTATGCCGATTATTTCAGAGATTAAAAATCCCTAATTGAAGTTACCTAAATCTGACCGTTTATTTTTATCTTTATATTAACTTGAAATCGTAAGCACACAGATATCTTTTATGTCAGGTATCTATATGATGTGATTTTCTGTTAATAAATGTTGTACTGTATTTTGAGTACATAATTTTCTGAGTTTTATAAATACTGAAGTATTCGGAAATCAGGTAACTTACCGCAACGCATATCATGGTGTAGTAAATCTGACTGGCACCAAATAATTCCACGGAGAATACTATGGCCGTGATCGGACTGTTTGTAACACCGCAGAATACGGCTGCCATTCCACATGCCACAACAAGTGGGATTGGAAGTCCAAACATAGGTGCAAGGAAACTTCCCAATGAGGCACCTACGAACATGGCAGGAGCAATTTCTCCTCCCTTGAATCCGGCACCCAGGGACACCGCCGTAAACAGTATTTTCAGCAGGAATACATACCATGGTGCGGAAACAAACAGTAAATCAGGAATCTGGCTGATACCTGTTCCAAGGTACTCATTTGACTGTAATACAAGTGTAAGAAGCGCTACAATTCCTCCACCTACAGCCATTATTAAGTACTGGTTCTTTAATACAGCTTTGAAGAACTTTGAAAATGTTTCAAATGCTATTATGTAGAGCATACTTACAGCCGCAAATATGATTCCGAGTAATACAAGCTTACTACCGCTGGCAAAGTTAATTGATGGAACATCACCTATTGAAAATGTAGTTGCAGCTATTCCCATATATTTGGAAATACCTCTCGCAATAATTGCTGATAAGAAGCATGGTACGATGGCTGCGTAATGCATAACACCAACGCTGACAACTTCCATGGCAAATATTGATGAGGCAGCGGGAGCACCGAAAACTACTGCGTAGCAGGCACCCATACCGGCCATAATAAGAACATGCTTATCATTTTCATCCAGACGGAAAATTCGTCCCAGTGTATTACCGAAGGATCCACCCATCTGGAAGTTGGCAGATCCTCGACCGCATGAACCACCGCACAGGTGTGTAAGTAACATTCCTGAGAAGATAAGAGGTATTACTCGGAATGAAATTTTTTCACCGGACTGTACGGACTGGATAATAAGGTTACTTCCTGTATTTCCTGCCTGTCTGAATATCTGATACAGGAATACTATGAAAACACCTGCAAGAGGGAGGAAATATACAAGCCATGGATTTTCCAATCGGAGATTTGTGACAAAATTATATGCGTGTGTCGCAAATGTACCTAAAAAGCCAAGAACCACACCTAAAATAATGGAATAAAAACACCATTTTATAAGTGTTACAAAGGCTAATCTCTCTTTGTTGGCAAATTCGCCTACATCCTTTTTGTCATAAAAAAACTTTTTTGTAAAACGAGACATTATAAATCCCTTTCGGTCGGAAGACCAAACTTGCTTAAATGTGCATTAGAATATCTTTTGTCCATTGTAACTTCTTCACCAAACCAGTGTGGTGGAACATATTCATCTGCTTCTTCAACGGAATCAAATTCAACCTCTGCAACTACCAGTCCTTCAAGATCTTTTTCAAATATATCCAGTTCAATGGTAAATGCACCGTGAGGTATTTCATATCTCTTCTTTGAAATGATTATTCCATCACTTTTTGGTAAAAGATGTTCATAGGCTTCTTCTGTAAGTGGAAGATTGGCTTCTTCATGGGCTAAAGCCACGCCGCCTGATTTATATGTCATATAATATAAATCATTATCTTTTCTTACTCTGATTGCCGGAACTGTACAAAGATATCCCTGTTCGATAATTCGTAATTTATAACTATCTAAATTATCAGGTATTGATTTAACCAAAAATTTCTTTTCTATTTCCATAGTTTCTTCAATTCCTGATGCATATGTATATATATTAAAATCTCCACTTGGCTTTTTTCTAAGGGCATTTTCTATATCTTTTTCAAATCCACCATCCTCAAAATAAGTATTTATTTTTTCCTCAACAACTTCCATACTATCTCCAACTTCAATCCCTATAGACATTTTTGATAACATATATACTAATATAGTTGGTATAATTGCAATTAATGCTGCTCCTATAATTACTCCCACAAAAACTTTTCTATTATTTTTTATTATCCTCATAATCATTCTCCCTTTATTTCACAATTACAATATGGACAGTAATTCCACTCATCTTTCAATGGATTACCACAAGATTTACATTTTTCTTTTAACTTCCACCCGCAATTTGGGCAAGAAGAAAACTTGCTGGATATTTTTATTCTACAATTAGGACATTTTAATGAAAATGCTCTAGTTACTAATAAATAAACTATTAATGGTAATGGTAATAATATAGGAATAAAAAGTGGTGTTATAGCCAATATTGACCATAAAATCCCCCACTTATCTTCTCTTTTTTTACTATCTAAATAAATCCATACAACTTGTCCAATTCCAAAGGAAAATATTAAAAACAGTACAATAAACATTAATATAAGCTGTTTACTACCTACTAACATAAACTACCCTCTCTCTTTTCTATTAAAATTAATGAAACTACCACTAATACAAATATATACATTTTTATTCCAATTTTAATTAAAGTACTTACATCAAATAAAAACATAAATAAACCTTGTCCTAAAACAGATACAACACTCATCAAAGTAAAACATATAATTAGTAGTCTCTTTTTTCTTTTTTCTTTTATTTTAGATGCTTTTTCAACTATAGCTAGTGTATCTATTTCTTTTATATATCCCATTTCTTCTAATTTATCATCATTTATATAATCCAATGTTCTACCTCCTTTTAACTTAATAATTCTCTTAATTTTTTCATAGTATTATGTATTCTAGATTTTGT
>OLNE01000909.1_pt1 | contig 24312 bp, 19 predicted proteins | sample 1672431 | NCBI WGS metagenome assembly OLNE01 (sample SAMEA3136685, study PRJEB25190) | human gut metagenome | reverse complement strand
CCAACGCCGTAATCCACCGAGAATACGGAGATCGGTTCTGTGGGCAGTCGATCGCCGTTGACGTCTTTGATGACCGTATCGAGGTGACGAACCCCGGCGGCCTATACGGAGGAAAGACTCGCGAGAACCTGTTTGACGGCAGCTCCCGATGTCGCAATGCGACGCTTGTGAAGCTCATGTCGCTTGTCCCATTGCCCGACGGCGCGGGCTCTCCTGCCGAAGGCAACGGGTCGGGTATTCCAATGATGCTCGATGCCATGCGTGCGCACGGTCTGGCTGAGCCATTGTTTTGCCCGGGTTTCGACCGGTTTAAGGTTGTCCTCTACCGAGCGAAGGTTGAGCAAATCGATCATGGCGGGGACTTAATTGTGGCGGCACTCAAGCGCAACGGCGAACTGGGAACACGTGAACTGGCAGAATGCACGGGACTCACCGTCTCCCAGGTTAGGACGCGCGTCAATGCGCTTATCGCGCAGGGCAAGCTAGAGCCTACGGCCGCGGCGACGAGCCGTAACCGCAAGTACCGGTTAACGGAGCGCGCAAAGCAGCTGCGCTAGCCCCTCGCCCCCACCATCCCGCCATTTCACGCGCTGCACATCGAAACCTGCGGCAAAGCAGTTACAATAGCCCAATGTGCATCGCGCACGACGATGATATCGGCGCCCGCGACTGGGGGAGAATACATGGCAGAGCAACAGATAACGCCGGGGACTAAGCTTCAGGTGGCATTCGACGTGCCCATGGGCCAAAAAACCGACTTCAACATGCTCGCCACGTACAAAGAGAACCTGGACGAAGCGTACTTCCTTATGAGCGCGCCCATGCTCGCCGGCAAGCCGCTCATCATGGACGAAAACCAAAAGCTCCTGCTGCAATACAAAGTGGGCGAGGAAACGTTCGTGCTCGCCGGCTACCCCGAGTCGGTCGAGAAAAAGGGCATCCGCACTTACTGGAAAATGCGCAAGGTCGCCGAGCAGCGCACCTTTGTCAAACGCCGCGACGAGCGTTTTAAGGTCGCCATACGCCTGACCTACCAACGCGACAACGCGCCGACCCCCGAGCCCGAGGACGCCATGACCATCGACGTCTCGGCCGGCGGTCTGGCTATTTACCTCAACGATTACCCCGATGTGGGCGAGGCCCTGGCCGTGCAAATGCCCACGATCCGCCTGCAGGGCGAGCGCCACGAGCTGCCCGAGCAGCTGGGCATCGTGTGCTGGGTGCGCCGTGCGCCCAAGGGTAGCCTGTACCGTAACGTCTGCGGCCTGCAGTTCCGTTACGCCGACGACATGGAGCGCGAGCTCGTCAAAGAATACGTCGGCTACATCCGCGCCAAATATAAGCTCTGATCGCCATGGCACTGTTCAAGCGTAACGACAACAAAGATCAAGCTGCCGAGGATTTGGCTGAGGGCATGGCTGAGGACATGTCGCAGGACGAGCTCGGCGCCAATGCTGAGGACGCGCCCGGCGAGGATTCCGCGCCCGAGCAGGCTTCCGCCTCCCGCAAGCGCTTCGGCAAGCCCAAGCCCAAGCGCAACCTGCGCGGCGTGGTGCGCATCGAGGAGCTGGAGCAGGCGCTGGCCGACCAGGACCTCGACGACATCGACCCCGACGCGGTCGTATCCATGTATATGCCCAAGCGTCGCATGGAGCGCATCGGCGCGGCGCTGCTGCGCATGGACAAGCTGCAAAAGGCCCTCGTGGTGCTGGCGCTTGCCTTTGGCGTGCTGTTCGCCCTGTCGTTTATGCAGGAAAACATGGGTAACTTCACCATCAACCTCAACCGCCTGGAGCTGTTCCGCCGCGGCGTGGCCATTGCCGACAACGGCGATTTTAACAACGCCACCGCGCGCCTGACCGCCGATGCCTTGGACAACGGCACCAATATCGCCGCTGAGGACCTGCCCAACAACTTGGACGATATCGACGGCAGCCACAACGGCAAGAACTACGTGGCGTACACCTTCTATATCCGCAACGCCGGCAAGACCGATCTGGGCTACAGCGCCAAGCTCAAGGTGGTCAGCGCCAGCAAGGGCGTGGAGAAGGCCGCGCGCGTGAGGGTGTATCGCAATGGCGAGCCCACCACCTACGCGGCGGCTGCGGCCAACGGCAGCCCCGAGCCCAACACCGAGCCGTTTGCGTCCAAAGACGTGGTAACGACCATTAGCCACAAAAACTTCCGCGTGGGCGATGTGGACAAATACACCGTGGTCATTTGGCTGGATGGCGACGACCCGGAGTGCGTGGACAAGATTATCGGCGGCGCGGTGGAGTTCGGTTTCGATTTCGATTCGTCCGAGACCGACGATTCGAGCCTGTTCGTTAAGTTCGTGCAGGATATTGCCGACACCCTCACCGGCAACGACCCCATTAGCGCGAGCGGCAACGAGGCGCCCGATTACTACAAGGAGCACAAAGTGACTTGGAGTAACCGTCGCAACCAAAAGAACTCGCCCGTAGGGGACGGGGACAAGTAGAACAAGCAAGCGCCGGGCTGGGATTGATTTCCCGGCCCGGCGCTTTTGGTGACGGCTTATGCCGAGGTTTTGCCATCGGAGGTGGTGGCGACTGTGGCGGCGTCCAGCAAGAACAGCCGCAGCGCGAGCTTGATCGCGTAGCCCGGTTTGACCTGCGTCGCGTCTCCCATGCGTTCGTCCAGGTCACTACAGTAGGCATAAAGGTCGCGGATCAGATCTGCGCCCGAGAGCGTAAACATGTAGCCCGTGTCCGAAAGCGCGTTAGGTGCTGCGGGCAGCCCCGCAGCCTGACAAAAGCTCGCAAGGTCGGGGCTCATGACGGCCTTGTAGTCGATCGCGGTGCCACGGTCCTGAGCGGCCTGCTCCTGCTTGCGGGTGTACGACAATGCCGCCGCCAGCACAAAGCTGGGCGTGGGCGCATTGACGTCGTCGGTGGTGGCGACGAGCTTGCCGGCCGCCTGCGTGACCAGCCAGGCGACTTCGCGCTGGCAGCGAACGGCCTTGCGCGTCACCGGCTTGATCGATCCGGCGGAGACGCTTCCCTTGGGTTGATTGGCGGCAGGCATGAGCCCTCCCAACAAATAGCCCGTTTAGCAGGCAAAAATGACACGTGCCACACCAATATAGCAGTGGGGAAGGGCTAGGGCGGAGCTCGGCAGAGGATGAATGTATGCGATGGCTTGGCACTGCGGTCGCAAGGCTTAAGAGGGACTTATGACTGCGCGGAGAGTGGTCAAATAAGGCGACCGGTGTTCACATAGCACCACATATAACCCGAGGTAGACCTATGAATCTGCCGGAATGTAGGCTGCCGAAAACTCATAAGGAAATCGTAAGAATTATGGTATCCTCAATTCCATGTCTAAAGGATGGGCAAGCAACATCCAACACGAAAGCGCGGGCTCCCCTTCCGGGCTTCTCGAGGGTCATCTGGGATGAATGGGGAAAGAAAGGGGTCCGCATGGATACCAAGGCATTAAAGAAGCAGATGGGCGCCGCCATCGCCATGGTCCTCGTGGCAGCCGTAGCCCTCGGCTCCGCCACGTTCGCATGGTTTGTGAGCAACAACAAGGTTACGGCGACGACTGCATCGGTTTCCGCTCAGTCGAACGCTCCGTTCCTGAAGATTGGTAAGGATACCGATACCGAGCTTACGAAGACCGAGGAGACTCAGGCCGCGGGCCCCAACGATAAGGCCGAGCTCTATCCGTCTCAGTGGAACCATGTGGTTGATCCTGCTACTTACCAGTTCGAGTCCGCATATGCTTCCAAGGCAAGCGAGTGGACGATGCTTGATGGTTCGCGCTTTGCCGTTGGCGGCGTTGATGCAACTCATCGCCCTGATTATGCGCTTAAGCAATCTTTTAAGATCGGAACTACGGATAAAAAAGCTGGTTCGTTCCAGAATCTTAAGGTTGCCTCTGTAACGGTTAATGCCGGCGATAAATCCGAGGGTCTTAAGGAGGCTATTTGCGTTCTGGTTAAGTGCGGAAATCAGTGGGGCGTCTATAAAGCGACCACCAATGGCACGGAATTGACCGCCTATGGTGATAATTCCCCGATCGTTAATAATCTGATCGCTTCTGATGACGTTGACGATGCCCTTGTGGCAAAGATCGGTGCTGGCGAGCATGTGGATGTTGACATTTATGTCTTCTACGACGGCTCGGCTTCTACGGTCTTCTCCGATAACCTTGCCAATCTGAAGAACTGTGGCGTCACTGTTGCGTTCACTGCTACTCCGGTCAATACGGACGGCAACCCCGTCACTGTCAAATAATCTCTTGTACATCGCGTTTTAACGGGCGCCCGGCTTATGCGCCGGGTGCCCGTTCTGTTTTTGAAAGGAGGATCACGTGCAATCGTCTAAGAGCCTAAAAACACAACTTGTTGCGGCCGCCGTTAGCGTGGTCCTCTCTGCATTTGCTCTGTCGGCAGCGACCTATGCGTGGTACGTTGCGAACACAAAGGTCTCCGCAACCACGTCAACCATTAGCGCGACGACCAATGGTTTCATCCTTCAGATCGATGAACTCAAGAACGGCGCCCAACATGGTGGCGAGCAGAAGTCGCTCGAAGCTCAAACCACGGGTGCTACGCTCAGCCCGTCTTCGACTGACGACCTTAAAAACTGGTACGTTTGCAACGGCTGGAATAACCAGGGCCTGGTAACCGACTATTCAACGCCCAATTTCTCAACGACTGCTAAGGCTTTGCCGGGCGAGTATGAGGTTGCTGGCAAGAAGTACAACGCTTTCATTAAAAGCGAATACATCGTCTACACCATTACCGATACCGGCACGGCCGATGTCTACCTCGATGCATCTGAAGGTTCGCCCGTAACGATTGAGGCCGTGGGCGGCGCAGCTTCGGAAACCATGGTTGGTTCTCTACGTGTCGCGATCACTACGCAAGCGATTGGGCCTGGCGGTAAGTCGGGTACTGGTCCGGAGGACCTGCGCGTTGTATATGCCATGAGCGATGAGACGGGCAAGGGCAATGACGCAACCGCCATTGCTGGCTGGACGAGCATCCAGAACATTGATGGTAGGCCGACGCTCGCGCAGGCGACCTATAGGCACATCTATACTGGCGGCACGGACGGATGGGTTGCCACTAAGGGTAACGGCGACGATTATTCGGTTGCTGCAGGCACCGAGCCGATTGCTAAGGGCGTTGGCTACAACGGCGTTGCGGTGCGTGTTTATATCTGGATGGAAGGCACCGATGCGGATTGCGTTAACGGCAAGTCCATCGAGAACAGCCCGACGACCTATAACGTCAGCGTCAAACTCGCCGGTGTTGCAACGTCGTAATGCCGGTGGTCTCTTAAATGCAGATAGCCTAAGGGCCCGCTTTGAAGGAAGTGGGCCCTTTTCGTGCGGCGTCATCATTGCATCGGCGATAATGTGAGGAACTGTTCTTCCTGGAGGTTCCTTATGGACGGCATCGCTTCTAGTGTTCCGCTGATTGCTCGGCCGAGTTTCGACCGCGCTTGCAGCTTTGTGCCGTCCGAATATGTCCAGGCTTGGGAGTGGTTCTTGCGCGAGGAGCAGCGTGGCGGCCTGTGGGACAAGCTTCCGCATCGCACAAATGCCGACAGTCCTCAATATCCCTTCCGCCTGTCGATTGATTCCGAGCTCTTTCCGGTGTCGCGCGATTCGGGCATCTTTTGGCCTGGTCGCGGGCGCGTTAAATATCCACGCGAGAAGACCTTTGCGCTCTCCGTGCATAATTCCAAGCGCGGCGCTTACCCCGATGTTCCGCCGCTCTATCTTGAGGATGGCACGTGGGTGCTCAAGTACTCGTCGCAGAGCACTTCGGTCGAAAACTGGCGCGACCAGGACTACAACCAAAAGATGATCAACTGCATGGAGTGCGGCGTTCCCGTCGGCGTATTCTTTGCAACGAGCGCTGGCTACAAGGTGCTGGGTCTCGCGTTCGTCGAGCGCTACGAGCCCGAGAACAGTTGGTTTGTGCTGCACGGCCCCGTCCATAAGGGTGGACCCGACGCTCGTTTCTTCCCCGATATGAGTTATATGAAGGATCCTCCGGTCGCGGCGGAGTTTTCCGGCGCTCCGGCGAGTGATGATGAAAAGGTTCGCTACACGCTGCGTCGCGAGCGAATCGGCCAGCAGCGTTTTCGCACTGAACTCTTTGAGGCCTACACTGGTCGATGTGCCGTCTCGGGCTGCAACGTTGACGAGGCGCTCGAAGCCGCGCATATCGAGAACTACTCGGGTCCTAAGTCACAGGTTGTCAGCAACGGCATTCTGCTGCGCCGCGATCTGCACTCGCTGTTCGATGCCCATCTGATTTCGTTTGAGTTGGTGCGCGGCGACTATCAACTTTGCGGGTCGTACCTTCTGCAGCATACGGATTATGCGACGTTTGCGGGATCGGTGTTGCGCGAGCCGGACGAACATCGCTTGCGTCCCAACGCTCGATTCCTCGAAGCCCATCGCGCCGAGTTCGATTTCTCGGAATCGCGCCGTCGGGCGGAAGCCGTTGCTCCGTATTAGTCAGGTGCGGCCCGTCGTGGCCCAGTCATGTCGATTGATCGGATCGCGCCGCGCTGCATCGAGTGCTGCGCGATCCTGCCATCCTTTCCTCAACAGTTAAAACGGGAAAGGGGAGACCATGGGATGGCGAAGTGATATCGCGCGAGGCGTGTACGGAAACCTGCCGCGAGCGTTAATGGACCGGAGCCTGTTCCCGCTCGTTGAGGCCACTTGCAGCCAAATCTGCCTGCCCTGCCCTCGCTGCGGCGCAGACCTCCCATGCCTAGACATCAGCTTCATCGACACCCGAGACAAACACGCTACCGACCCGCGGGTTCGAACAGGCTTGCGTCTCCCAATCTATCCTCAGCAATGCTCAACCTGCGGATGCGCCATTGCCTATGACGATGCGGAGTCATAGCTTCGAAGACTGAATATCTAGTCGGGCAAACTTGGTGATTCGGCATTTTCTGCGTTACACCAACAACTCAGCTATTTGCGCACACTCGATTTACGAGGATTTTCACACTCGATTTTCGAGCTTTGCCCTACAGGTAGATCCCCTCGAACAGGGTCTTGTGGAACTGGGTGTGGTGGTCGCGTGCCCAGGTGAAGAGTGCCTGGTCAAAGTCGCCTTGGGTGGCGGGGATTCCATAGACGCCGGCAACTTCCACGCGCACGAATTCCAGCGCGGGCAGTTTGTTGATAGCCGTGAGCGCAAACGGCGACGTGGGCTCCTCGAACAGGTAATGGCTGCCTTGCAGCGCGCCGCAGCCGGTGCAGGTGCTGGCGAGCGATACGGCCTTGGCGGTGCGCGACGTTACGGGTTTGTAGCCGCAGCGCTGGTGCAGGTAGTCGCGGATCTCGGCCGGCACGCAGCCCAGCGCGGGGACGATGGCTACGGCGTTGGCGCGGGTGGTGTCGATCGCGATATGGCCCGTGTCGTCCATGGTGGGCGCAGCGCTGGACGCAGCTTTGCTGCCCGAGTCCTCGGTCGCCCGATACGGAATGCCAAAGGCCGCGACCGTCGTCTGCTCGTGGCACTTCCAACATTCGCGCTTGCCCAGCACCAGGTAGATGTAGGGCGCGTTGGGGTCGGAGCGGTCCACGCCAGGCAGCCACGCGGCAAAGGGCTCGGGGTTGACGCCATCGGGCACGTACCAGATCTTCTTGGCCCGGTCCCACTTGGCGCCCAGGGCCTTGGCCTCGTCTTTGTGCGAAAAGGGAACATCGAGCTCGGTGCGCATGGCGGCTCCTTTGTGTGGCTTGCGGTGCATGTGCTCCAAGGATACCCCAGCGCTGGGTGCTCGATGCACACGACTGGGACCGGCGGTGTTTGAGCCGGTGACCGGTGGCGCCTGCTGTCTTAACGAGGCGATTGCAGCGTGGCGTGCGGTCGCTGGATGGATGCTTCGACTGTCTAAGAAGTCGCGGGGTGTTTTGGCGGGGGCGTGCCGTCAAGTGGATGGTCAGTTTTTGGTCAGTTGAGCGGCAACCTTGCCAAAAGCTTGACGGATTTGCAGCTAGACGTCGACGAATGAGCACTTTGGACACGCCGCGGCAAAAAACCGCCGGTCGTTTGCCGAAAACTTAGCAGGACCGTCATCGGCCGGCGACGCGCGTGCTATCTTCGCGCCATGAGGTACTTTATCGTTTCACATAACGCTGCACTGGCGCTTTTGGCACACATCCCGAACCCACGCTTTGGGGATTCGGAACCAGAGGCCGTGTCGATCGCAGGCGCTTGCGCGCTCTTGGATCAAGAAGCGCAGGAGGTTATCGATCGCTATGACCTGGGGGTCGAAACGCTGGATTTGCTCGTGCCGTCGCGCACCGACCGCCGGCGGAGCCAACACGTTAAGACGCACCTGTGTACCAACGAGCTCCCGGCGGGTTCGTTTATCTCGCTGGGCCACTGGATGGGCGACCTGGATGCGTATGTGTGCTCTCCCGAGCTGGCGTTTTTGCAGGCCGCCCATGATGGCGATGCGGCGGAGGCCATCTATGCCGGCTATGCCATGACATCGGACTATCGGCTGGATAACCTTGCTCCCGGTGGGGCAACAAGCAGGGATGCGGGCATGCGCGATGGCAGGCTCACGACCAAGGAGCTTATCGCGGCGTACCTTGACCGGGCGTCAAAGGTGAGGGGCGCCGCCAAGGCGAAGGCGTTGCTTCCGTACGTGGAAGAGGGCTCACGGTCTCCAAGGGAGTCGGGGCTTTGCATGTTTATGTCGTTGCCTGCACATTACGGCGGGCTTGCGCTGGGCAAGGCCGAACTGAACAAGAAGTACTTCATTCGCGACGGTTACAACGATGGGCGCAACCGCAAACTGCGCGTGTTGGAGCGCACGCCCGACATAACGCTTACGGCGAAAGCAGAGGTGGGCTTGGATAAAGTAAGGGCTGGCTTGCTGCCCGAGGTGTTTACCGCACTGGTCGATTACGACAGCGACGCCATCCATGACGGAAGCGAGAAGATCCACAAAGATGCCGAGCGCCGCAACGAGCTGCAGATGCTCAATGGGGTCGCGTACTTTACGGTGACGACTGACCAGGCGAGCGACTATGAAAAGCTCGTTCGTCTGTGCGAGCGCATCCGACGCAAGCTGCATCGTCGCAAGCGGCCCATATTTTACAAGCCTATGACTGAGGAAGCGCGATATTTGGCACAGGCGCGCCTCGAGACAAAGCGGTTTAAGCTCTGGCAGACCGTTATTGAGGCGCATCAGCATTGGTAAGTGGGTCTTTGGCGGCGGAGGGGGTGCTGCCGTATTGAAGGTGAATGGTTTCCCGCGAAGTGAACGAGTGTTTTTGGACCCCCGAAGCATCCACACTTTTTGGCGCCAAAACCGCAGGATTCTAACGACAAAACCGCAGGAAATGAGCCGCCAAAAGTGTCGATGCTCCGGGGGTTCGTTTTGGCTCGTTCACTTCGCGGGAAACCATTCACCTTCGATTTGCGGGCTGCCCGGATACGGCTACGAGGGCCACATCTGGGCCTGATCGAGGCGATCATCAGGGCTGTTGGGCGGCTTTGGGCGCTGTTGGGGTGTTTGCCGGCGCTGTCGAGGCGGCATCGGCCTCGTCTGGGATGGTTATTGGAGCTGTCGAAGCGGTTTGGGTGCCGCGGCGCCCTTTTGGCTTGGCGGCGTAAAACAAAACAGCTCAGAGCCGAAGCCTCTGAGCTGCGAACATTTGGTGGGCGTTAGAAGATTTGAACTTCTGACCTCTTCCGTGTCAGGGAAGCGCTCTCCCCCTGAGCTAAACGCCCGATCAAGGGTGCGCGAGTGCACACGGAATAATATAACGGAGCTCCCACCCAGTGGCAAGAACTATTTTTTAAAAAGCGGCGATTTGCGCCCCTATCCGCCCCGATGCAGCGCGAACAGCACGTGGAAAGTCGCGTTTGTACCCCCGATGAACTGCACATTCGCGTAAAATAACTCCATTATGGGCAAATGGTGTCCAGGTAGTTTACAACGCGGCAAATGGGGGAGGGGCATGTCGGACGCGCGTTCGCTGCAAAAACAGTTCAATCGCATGCTCGCCACGTTGCTGGTGGCCCTTGCTGTTGCCGGAGCTGTAACGTACGCCTGGTACATCTACAACGCCAACCGTCATATCACCGACGTCAAGATGGCCGCGGGCACGGGCGTTACCTTCCTTATCTCCAACGAGTACGACGGCGAATACAAAACCAATGCCGGCCTGAACTTTTCGGGCCTGCTCGATCCCGTTTCGACCGACAACGTGCTCAACGGCTTCCAAAAGGTAATGGGCTTTACCGGCGGAACCACGCAGGACTCGCTGTTTGCCAGCGTGTTTGGCACGGCCGAGCATTCCGACTACTACAAGACCTCCCTGTACCTGGCCACCAACTCGGCCGCGACCGACGTGTACCTGTCGGGCATCGACTTTACCGAGCAGGATCCGGCAAGCCCCATCTCCACCGCCCTGCGCGTGGGGCTGGTCGCCTATGCTCCGGGGCAGGGCGATACCGTTACGGGCCAGTACGTCTTTGAGGTCTCGGGCGAGCACAATCCCCAAGCGCGCTACAACACGCTCGACGGCAAGGATGCCGGCGAAAACGAGCAGAACCATCTGGTGCTCGACAGCAGCCGCTCCGACGGCGCCACGGTCCATTTTGACCAGCTGACCAGCGCAAACTTCTGCGACTACAACGAAGACACCGGCGTCGTGAGCCTCAAGGAGGCCACGACCAAGATCTGCAGCCTGCCCGCTGCCGCCAAGGGCGCCAACCGTAGCACGCCCGTGCGTGTGGATGTGTACGTGTGGCTGGAAGGCTGCGACCCCGACTGCACCAACAATCTGGCCGCCACCAGCCTGCAATCGCTGGCGCTGCGCTTTGCCGGCAAGCGTTCGTAAGGGGGCCGGGGATGAGTGCATCGAACATCAAAGACGTCCTAAGCTCGCGCCGCCGCATGGTTGCTGCGGCCGCATGGATGTTGGTGCTGGTAGCTGCCCTGAGCGCCGCCACCTACGCCTGGTTTAGCAACTCGCGCTACACCAACGTGACGCCCGTGGCGCATACGGTAAGCGACGAGAGCTCCGACCTGCAGATTGGCCTTTCGGCCAACGGGCCCTGGGACACGACGGCCACGCTTGCCGCCGCCGACAAGACACTCTATCCCATCTCGACGTCAGACCTTTCCCGCTTTTGGCGCGGCACGTTCCAAAACGCCGCGGGCATCACGAGCGACTACGCCGACTGCACCGCGCAGCTGGACGGCTACGCTCTCTCGGGCACGCTGTACCTCAAGGGCAGCGACAGCGCGCTCAACGTGTACCTGTATCCGGGCCAGATGAGCGTGACGAGCGACCCACAGCTGCTGGCCTCACTGCGCCTGGGTCTTGTGATCACGACCCAGTCGGGTATGCAGACGCACATCTTTACCTGCGACGACCTGGGCAGCACCGCGGGTGCCACCAGCAGACGTACCACCGCGCAAGACGGCGTTGTCGTGGCAGCGGGCGCCTCGGGCTGGACCTACACCGCCGACCCTGCGCGCGCCATAAGCGCCTACAGCATGGACGGCACCGGTGACACGCCCACGGCGCGCGCGGGCGCCGCGCCCATCTGCACGCTGGCCGCCAACGAGGTGGCAAGCGTTCGCTACGTTGTGTACATGGAAGGCTGCGACGCCAATTGCATCGACGAGGCCCAAGCCCGCGATGTGGTGCTGCAGCTTGCCTTTGCTGCGGCCAAAGCATAAGGGGGCGAGCGACATGGAAGATCAGAAGCACATGCCAGCAGATAGCTGCGAGGCCAAAACCCAGAGCGAGATCCCCGCGGGCTCCTCCAGCGTAGCTGCCGAGCGCTCACACCTCGAGGACGTCGTCACCCGCCGCCACACCCGTCGCGCGCGTGCCTACATCGCACTCGTTATGGTGGCACTCGCCGCCACGCTGGGCGCCGCGACCTACGCTTGGTTCACGAACAACATGAAGGTCAACACCAACTCGGTGAGCGTGCACAGCGACACGTCCAAGCTGGTGCTGGAGCTGGGCGATGCCGATCGCGGCAGTTGGTCGCAGCAGGGCGATGTTTCCCTAACTTCCAACGCGACCGGCGCCGTGACGCTCTACCCGGTCTCGACCTTTGACCTCAACGGCTTTGCTGCCTGTGCGCAAAACAACTCTGCCGGCGATGCCACGGTGTTTGAGCAGGCAAAAGACAACGGATCCGCCTTCTACCACGGCTGGATCGACCTGCGCCCCACCATTACCGGAACGGGCGCCAGCAAAGTAAGGGGCAAGGTCAACCTGTATCTGGCCGAATCGCTGGTCCCGCAGGGTGCCGATGCCGAGCTGCTGCGCGCAGCCCGCGTGGGCATCAAGATTTCGAGCGGCAACCAGGCGCTTGCCACCAACATTTTTGAGCTCGACAGCTCTGATAGCGGCCATCGCGACGAGCATCCCGCGACCGCGCCTTCGGGCCTGGCGGGCTACACCGAGGGCATGCTCCTGGGTTGGCAAAACGGCCAGCTTGCTTGCGGTGCCAACGTAACGCAGGACCCAGCCGCCTTTACGCTGGACACGAGCGAGACGGCCGCGCGTCCGCAAAACACGCTTGCCACGCTTGGGCTTGGCCAGACCTATCGTCTGGATATCTTTTACTACATCGAGGGCACCGACCCCGATAGCGCCGACTATCTCTATCAAGATCCGGGCACCTTGCACCTGGCGCTCTTTGCGACCCTGGATGGTGAGTAGCAATGGCACGTATCATGCCCGACGACCGACGGTCCGTCGCCAACGGCGCCCAGACACAAGCCGCCGCGCCCACCGACACCGACCTGCGCCGCAAGCTCACCACAACCGTGGTGTTGGTGTTGTTTGCGCTGGTGGCGATAGCCATGGCAACGTTCGCCTGGTTCTCCATCGCCGATAGCGCCAAGACCCGTATGCTCATGATCGACGCCAACGCCGACGGCTCGCTGCGCTTTGACCTGGACGAGCACGCCGCATTCGACGAATACGTGCACAGCCTGGGCTTCGACCAGATCTCGGCGCGTATCGCCAGCGAAAAGGGCGTGGACATCGATGCGTCCAAGCTCAAGCCCGTCACCACGAGCGACTATCAGACCTTTACCTTCGAAGACGGCTCCACTGCCGATCCCGCCACCGGCGCCTACCTGGAGTTTACGCTGCATTTTATGGGCAGCACGGACCTGCGCGTGCGCCTGACCGGGCAGGATGGCGACGGCGGCGTGTCCGGCACGCGGTTTAGCTCCGACACGCAGGGCATGGCCAGCGCCATGCGCATGAGCTTTACCGCCGACGGTCATACCTGGGTCTACAACCCCAACGGGGGCGGGGGCTCATCCGGCGCGGCCACCGTCTTTGGGCTCGGCTCGGGCGAGGCGACCGCGGCCAGCGATATGTTCGACCTGATAAAAGATACGGACAAGCCGGTAACCGTTCGTATATGGCTCGAGGGAACGGACCCAAATTGCACTAATATGCTAAAGGGAGCTAACTATTCGGTTTCGATGCGCTTTGAGGGCATCGAGGAACAGTGATACGCACGGCGGCCACCGGGCCGCGCACGACCTAGACAGACACGGTAGTAAGGGACATCATGCAATCTGTTAAAAAAGTCGCATCCATCGCGCTGAGCGTCGTCATGTGGATCATCATCCTGGTGGCGGCCCTGTATGCGTTTACCACGCTCGCCACGCGCGAGGACGGCAGCGTGTCCGACATCGCCGGCTTCACCCCGCTCGCCGTGCAGTCCGACTCCATGGCGCCCACGTTTAACAAGGGCGACCTCATCTTCATCAAAAAGTGCGACACCTCCAAGCTCGAGGTGGGCGACATCGTGACGTTCCATACCATCATCGACAACGAGTACGCGCTCAACACGCACCGCATCGCCGCGATCGACGAGGTCAACGGCATGCGCAGCTTTACCACCAAGGGCGACAACAACGACGTGGCCGATACGCACATCATCAGCGACGGCGACATCGTGGGCAAGTACCTGTTCGCGTTGCCGCAGATGGGCAAGGTCATGGACTTCCTGTCCAGCTCCATGGGCTTCCTCATTGTGATCGTGCTGCCCATGCTGCTGTTCTTTATCTACCAGGTGTATCACCTCATCGTGGTGGGCATGAACCTCAAGCGCGCTATGGCCGAGGAGGACCGCCTGGCCGCCGCGGCCGCCATCGTGGACGCCGAGGGCAAGGGTGACGCCGCCGTCACGGCCGATAACGCCGCCGAGCAGCTCGCCCAGGCCGAGGCCAAGCTCGAGGAAGCCCGTCGTCTGAAGGCCGAGGCCGAGGCGGCGATGAGCGCGTCCAAGCAGGAGGGTACCGACGGTGAGTGAGTTTCTGGGATTTGCCTGGGAGCTGTTGGCAAAGGTTGTCTACAACGTCGTTGCCGTCGTGAGCTCCATCCTTAACCTGCTGGTGTTTGGCTGGGTTGATTACTTCAACATCTTTATGACCTACTTCACCACGTTTGACCTGGTGGGCAAGATCGGCGCGGTCATTCTGTTTGCCATGCTCATCGCGGTCCCCGTGCTGATCGTGGCCATCCTGGTCCACCACTACCGCATCAACCGTCGCCTGCATCGCGACGACACGTCCAACAAGGCGCTCTATCGCGAGATCGGCCGCCTCAACAAGCAGGTGCTCGACCTCATGGACGAGAAGAACAAGTTGCTGGCGCTCAAGGTCAATGCCATGGGCGGCACCAAGCAGATTCCGTACGTGGGCGCCTCGGCCCTGACTGACGACCACCTGCCCACGGTGGGCAACGTGGTGGGCGCCGCCGCGGGTGCGCCTGCGGGCGAGGGCGCCACGGCTGCCGTGGTGTCGGGCAACGCGTCGCTCGCGCTCGATGGCGCGGGCGTTAAGGACGCCGCGGCCGCCATGGCCAAGGCCACCGTCGAGGCCAAGACTCTTGCCGAGGAAAAAGAGATCGCCCAGGCCAACCGCTTCCCCAAGCTGTCCCTTGTGGACCTTAAGTACCGCGACTGGGAATCGCCGGCCTACGACGATGCCATCTCGCTGGAGGACTTTGTCGACAGCTTCCGCGCGTTCGCCTGCAGCCAGATGAAGCTTTACTACACGCCCGAGGTCATCCGCCGCTTTGTGGCCGGCATGGCCGCCTCCAAGCTGCTGATCCTGGAGGGCATCTCGGGTACTGGTAAGACCTCGCTGCCCTACAGCTTTAGCCGCTATCTGGATAACCCCGCGACCATCGTGTCGGTGCAGCCGAGCTTTCGCGATCGCACCGAGGTGCTGGGCTACTTCAACGAGTTTTCCAAGCGCTTTAACGAGACCGAGTTCCTCCGCGCCGTGTACGAGGCGGGGCTTCGCCAAGACCCGTCCATGATCGTGCTCGACGAGATGAACCTCGCCCGCGTGGAGTACTACTTTGCCGAGATCCTGTCGGTGCTCGAGATGCCCAGCCACGACGAGTGGGTGCTCGACCTGGTGCCTACCCAGTGGGCGGCCGACCCCAAGGGCCTGCACGACGGCAAGCTCACCATCCCCGATAGCCTGTGGTTCATTGGCACGGCCAACAACGACGACTCCACCTTTACCATCACGGACAAGGTGTACGACCGCGCGATTCCCATCGAGCTCAACGAGCGTGCCGACGCGTTTGAGTGCGAGCCGCACGAGCGCGTGCACGTGACGGCCGACCACCTGCAGTATCTGTTCCAAAAGGCCAAGGTCGAGTACGTGATCGACGACGAGCTGCTCGAGAAGATGCACAAGCTGGACCAGTACCTGCAGACCCGCTTTAAGCTGGCCTTTGGTAACCGTATCATCAAGCAGATGTACGACTTTATCCCCGTGTACGTGGCATGCGGCGGCACCGAGCTGGGTGGCATGGACTACATCATCGCCCGCAAGGTGCTCAAGAAGTTTGAGTCCATGAACGTGAGCTTTGTGCGCGACGAGATGAAGGGCCTGATCGAGTACATCGAGAAGACCTTTGGCGAGGGCGGCCTGCCCGATTCTGTCATGTATCTGCAGCGGATCCAGAACTTCTACTAATGCCGTAAGCGCGGGGCGTGGGACAAGACAATCAGTAGCGTTTGCCCTACGTGACGTCGCCGCGCCCCTTCCCGATCGATCCAACCTATGGAGTAACCCATGTCCGAGACCATTCAGGACCTCTATACCAGCTTCTCCGAGCAGATGGAGCCCATCCAGGAGGACAGCCGCTACTTCCGCTATCTGTTTGAGATGGCGCAGGCCTCGGGCACCACGATCGAGCAGCAGCGCGAGGAGCTCGTCAAGGTGGTGGACGAGGAGTGGATCAGCATAATCGAGGACTCGCTCGACGCCATCAACACCATCATCGAAAATCCGCGCCGCTTTATCACCACCGAGGAAGAGGTGGTGCCGGTCTCGCTCGCCAAAAAGATCAGTGCCGACAGCGTCCGTCACCTGAGCCAGAACACGCAGTTTTTGGCGCCAAGCGACGATGGCGGCGTCCATCCCACGCGCATCCTCAACGTCAGTACCGTCGAGACGTACGACCTGTACGAGAACCGCTTTATCTACCACCTGATTCAGCGCCTGCTGACGTTTGTAGACAAGCGTACCGACGTGATCTTTTGGTCGACGGGCAACGAGATCCGCAACCGCTTTAAGATGCACAGCAAGATCGACGACGCGTACGAGGAGATTGAGTACAACGTCGAGATGACGGTCAAGAACCGCCAGAGCTTTGCCGAGAACGATGCCGACAACATGGACGTCTTTATGCGCATCGACCGCGTGCGCCGTCTGGTCATGGCGCTGCGTGGCGCGTCGTTCTGCCAGATCATGAACGGCTGCAGCGCAGTCCGCAGCCCCATCCAGCGCACCAACCTCATCATGAAGGATCCCAACTACCGCAAGTGCTACCAGCTGTGGCAGTTTATGGAGCGCTACGACAAGGTGGGCTACAACATCGACGTGCAGCAGCAGGCGCTGGCGTTCGATGACGAGTACATGGTGCAGATGTACACCAACCTCATCAACAACTACACCGTCTTTAAGAGCCTGACCGACGACGAGCGCAATCTGCAGGAGCTCGAGAGCGTGCACCCCGAGCCGGTGGCGCCCAAGTTTATTAAGGAGATTAAGGAGGTGCAGGTCGATAGCCCCGACCTGCCCGATGTTGAGGTCCGCCGCGTGTTTGTGGAGGAGGTCACGCAGGCCCAGCTCGATGCCGAGCAGGCGCTGGCTGAGGCCCGCGAGCAGATCGAGGAGCTGCAGGGGCAGGTCAAGTCTTGGAAGGTTCAGGCCCATGCGCTGACTGACGAGCGTGACGACCTGGCCGACGAGCTGGACGAGGCAAAGACGCGCGAGCTGGCGCTGACGCAGCGCGCACAGATTGCCGAGGCCGATGTCGAGGAACTGCGTGCCTCGCTGGAGGATGTCGAGGCCGGCAAGAAGGCTGCCGAGGATGCTGCGGCAGAGGCACGCTCGACCGCAGCGGCCCAGCTTGAGCAGATGCGCGCCGAGGTCGATGCCGAGGTCGCGGCCGCTCGCGTCGATGCCGATGCCAAGATTGCAGCCGCCGAGCAGACGGCCGCCGAGCAGGTCGCGCAGGTCAAGAGCGACGCTACTGCGGCCCTGGCCGCCAAGACGGCGGCCGATGCCGCCGAGCTGCAGACCGCCAAGGACGCCGCCGCGGCTGAGCTTGCCGGCGTGCGCGAGGCGTCTGCCAAGGAGGTGGCCGAGCTGCATGCCAAGCTGGACGCCGCCCAGCTGCAGATCGAGGAAGTGCAGCTGACGGCCGAGCGTGATGCCCGCGCCGCGGCCGACGCCGCCGCTGCTGTGGCGGAGCAGAAACTCGCCGATACCGTTGCCGCGGCCGAGGAGAAGGTTTCCGCTGCTCAGCAGGCCGCCGATGCCGCGATCGATGCCGCCCGCGCGGCCGCCGATTCTGCCGTCGAGCGGGCTGCGATGGACGCCAGCGAGAAGGTCGCCGCAGCCGCTGCCGAGCGCGATGCTGCCACGCGTGCCGCCGAGGAGGCCCGTGCCGACGCCGATGCGCGTATCGCCGCGGCCGAGCTTGAGGCAGGGGAGCGCATCGAGCAGGAGGTTGCCGACGTCCGCGCCGCTTGCGAGCACGAGCTCGAGGCCGCCCGCGCGGAGATGCAGCAACGCTTGGACTCGTTGGCGCATGAGCTGGAGCAGGCCGAGCGCGATCGCGCCCGCGCCGAGCGCCGTGCCGAGGGCAACAGTCTGTCGCGCTATCTGCTGGCTCGTCTGCGCGGCGAGGCTGGCGAGCCGGCTGCGGGCGCCGAGACGGCCGCGGGCGACGCTACGGCTTCTGCAGGGGACGCCGCCGAGGCCGCCGACGCCGCCGACGCTGCACTTTCCGCAAAGGACGACGGCAAGTGATGAAGCACGTGCTCCGCGTGATCAACGTGCTGGCGACCGTGGTGATCCTGGTCGCCTTTGTGGTGCTGCTGCGCACGGTGTTCACGCCCGCCGGCGAGATTCCCACCATCATGGGCTACGGCTTTATGCGTACGCTGACCGGATCGATGGAACCGGCGATTCCCGTGCATTCGTTTATCGTCGTCGATACCGACAACAGCCAGGTCTACCAGGTGGGCGATATCATCACCTTCCATTCGTCCGATGACGCGCTGGAGGGTTCGCTCAACACGCACCGCATCGTATCCGTGGAGACCGCGTCCGACGGCTCGCCGGTCTACCATACCAAGGGCGACGCCAATCCGGTCGAGGACGCCGCGCCCGTGTCCGCCGCCGATGTGGTGGGTCGCGTGATCTTTGTCTCGGCGGGGCTGGGCGTGGTGGTCTCGCTGCTCACCAACCCGCTGCTGTTCTTCCCGCTTATCGTGGTGCCGCTGATCGTGCTGCTGGTGCTCGAGATTCGCCATATGGTCAAAACCACGCAAGAGGTGGCGCGCGCCGAGGACGAGGCCGCCCTGCGCGCTGCTGTGGAGCAGATTCGCGAAAAGCGTCGCCGCGAGCAGGAGGGCCAGGACAGCGCCAAGGAGCAGAACGACGGTGGCCATTCCGATGAAAGTGTGGAAGCCGCCCCCGGCGCCCTAGACGATACCAACCACTCGGCATAGCTCTTCGGTGCCCTTAGTCCCTGCAATTTGGATGCTCGTAGATGTTCCGAATCATCTGCTTTTTCATACCAATATTCGTGCTACAGTTTGAGCGCTTTGTTGCCAATTGATTTCGGGGGAGTGGAATGGAGCAGGAGCGCACAGCTCAGCGTGCACGCAAAAAGGCTTCGGTGCCGATGACGGCGGCGTCCGATTTTGTCATGCCCGAGGGAACTGACGAGCTCAGCCGTAACACCCGTCGCGCCTGGCGCGACCGTCTCAACGACGCCCAGACGCGCAAGATGATCACGGGCGTTTTAGCCACGCTGGTGGGCGGTTCGTTTTGGGGTTTCTCGGGTACCAGCGCGAGTTTTTTGTTCGATACCTACCATGTCGATACGCTGTGGCTTATGAGCATACGGCAGATTCTCGCCGGCCTGCTCTTTATGGCTGTGGTTGTCACGCGCGACCGCGCACGCCTGGTCAAGCTCTGGACGACGTCCGCTGATCGCAAGCAGCTACTGCTCTTTACCGCTTTTGGCCTGCTCTTTAACCAGTTTTGTTATCTTTCGGCCGTGCGCCTGACCAATGCTGGAACTGCGACGGTGCTCCAGTGCCTGCAACTGGTCATCATTATGGGCTACACCTGCGTGATCGACCATCGCATGCCTCGCGTGCGTGAGGCCGCTGGCATTGGGTTGGCCTTGGGCGGCACCTTTTTAATCGCTACCGGCGGCGACCCGACCAGTCTGAGCATATCGCCGCTTGGCCTGGTCTCAGGCCTTATGTGTGCGGTTAGCGCCGCCTGTATGGCGGTGATTCCCGCCAAGATTCTGTCCGAATACGGCAGCCCTATTGTTACAGGCTCGGCTATGCTTACGGCTGGTGTCGTTTCGAGCGTCTTTGTGCAGCCGTGGGCTCATATGCCGGCCCTCGACACTGCTGCCGTCGAAGCGCTCGCGGTGTTTGTGATCGTGGGCTCTTTCCTGGCGTATATGCTCTATATGCAGGGCGTCAAGGATATTGGCTCCGTACGTGCGAGTCTCATCGGAACTGTGGAGCCGGTCTCGGCAACCATTACCAGCGCCGTTATGCTGGGCACGGTGTTTTTGCCGACCGACTTGATTGGCTTTGTCATGATCATCGTGATGATGTTCCTGACGGTATAGCTTACGCCGCTGCCTAGACGGGCACGGTGTTGCACCACAATTCCGCGAATTGGTGCCTGCATCTGGAGTTTAACTGACGATGCCAAATATGTCATAAACTAATAGCGTTATTGACTTTTAGTATTGCGAGGACTCCTCTATGGCTGGTAACCACTTTAAGAACGGCGACGGCGAGCGCCCTGCAGTTCCGCCGCGTTCAAATGGGACTGGAAACGCTGGCGTACCGAGTGGATCCAGCCAAAACGGTGCTGGCAACCGTACGTCTCCGGGCGAAACGGCGATGTTTACCGCTCTGTACGAACAGTCTCAAAAGGCAAAACAGGCTGGTCGCGTAGGCAGGCAGGCATTTCCGGGCGGGGCGGGCTCTGCGGCTTCGTCGGACGGGGTCCGTCCGGCGCCAACGGGCGGTGCGAATGTCGCCGGCCCCACTGGCCCCGCTAACAACGCTCATCGCGCCCACAACGCCAGCCCCATCAACTCTGCCAATCCCGCCAATAGTGCTTCTTCTGCTGGAGACGCAGGGCTTACGGGTAACCTAGGCACTATCTATACGGGCGCTTCCGAAACCGGCACGTTTGCCCGTCTCGATGACGACGGTGCCGAGTTTAAGGGCTCGGGCTCTAAAGAAGACTATTACGATTTTGGCTTGAACTACGGCAGCGATTCCTCGTCGAGCTCGACCTCGAACGGCCTGGTTCGCCATCGTCATCGCAAGGGCGAGCGCAAGAACCGTCGCGTTGCAGCCGTTGTCGCTGCCATCGTCGCGGTGGTTCTTGTCGCGTTTGGCGTGAGTGGCTTCATGCTGCTTAGCTCGGCAAAAACCGTGAAGAGTCAGGCAAAGGAGACTGTCGAGATCGTCGGTGGCCTTAAGGACAAGGTCACGTCGGGCGATTTTTCGACCCTGCCCGACGATGCGAAAAAGATCGACGAGCTCTGCAGCAGCATGAAGAAGGAGACCTCGAGCCCGGTGTGGACGATGGCCTCGTTCATCCCAGTGTACGGCGGCGACATTAATGCCGCCCGCACCATGGTCGACGCTCTGTCCGATGTTTCGAGCGGCGCGCTGGTCCCCATGGCCGATAATCTCGCTCAGGCAACGCCCGGCAAGCTGTTCCAGGACGGGACAATCAACGTGTCCGCGCTGCAGGCGGTCGCCGATTCGCTCTCCGATAGCTCGAAGGCGTTCAAGAGCGCCAACAAAAAGGTGCAGAGTATTGGCGATACGCATATCGTCCAGGTGACCGAGCTGGTCGATAAGGCAAAGGACGGCTTTGCCACCCTGAACGGTGCGGTCGACGCGGCGGAGAAAGTCGCCCCCGTTCTGCCCCAGATGCTCGGCGCCAACGGCCAGACGCGCAACTATCTTGTGTATGCCATGAACAACGTCGAGATTCGTGCTTGCGGCGGTTTTGGTGGTTCGCAAGGTTTGATCTCAGTCACCGATGGCCAGATGTCGATCGGTGACTTTGTTCCATGTATTGCGCTCAGCAAAGACGAGGCGGTTGAGAGCGTCGACGAAGAGGACGAGGCACTGTTTGGTGACCACAGCAACCTGTACAACTCTGGCAACGCGTATTCGCCCGATTGGCCCCGCAACTCGCAGCGTGTTGCCGCGCTGTGGAAGTCCCAGTATGGGCAGGACGTTGATGGCGTCGTTGGCATCGATCCGGTGTTCTTGCAGTACCTGCTGGGCCTTGTCGGTAATGTCTCGCTGCCCGATGGCACGGTCGTCGACGGTACCAACGCGGCGAAGGTTCTCATGCACGATGTGTATTGGAACTATCCGGTCGAAGAATCGGACGGCATCTTTGCATCTGTTGCCAGCGCCGCCTTCGACAAGATTCTCGGTGGCATCGGTGACGTCGACGTTACGAAGCTTGTCGGTGCATTCGAGCGCGGTGCCAAAGAGGGCCGTCTGATTGCTTGGATGAGAAACGATGATGAGCAGAATGCCATCAAGGAGACAGGCATTGACGCTTCGCTGCCCGATCCGGATGATCCGAGTGCCGATCCCGTTGCCGGCGTTTACTTTAACAACCTGAGCTTCTCCAAGCTCGACTGGTATCTGAACGCCGACACGCAGATTGGCCAGGGCGTGAAGAACGGCGACGGCACGTGCTCCTATCGCATCACCGTTACCCTGACGAACATCATGACGCAGGAGGAGGCTGGCAAGCTGCCCAACTACGTTGCGGCGAGCGCACCCGGTGCCGCGCGTGACGACGAACGCCTGAATGTCTCAGTGTTTGCCCCGACGGGCGGCAACATCAGTGACCTTACGGTTGAGGGCACCCAGTTTGGTCTTGGCGCCGCCACGTGGCATGGAATCCCCTTCTATTCGGGCACCGTTGACCTGCATGCTGGTGAGACGACGACGATCACGTATACGCTGACCACGTCGGCCGAGACGGGGGACAAGCCGCTTACGCTGCGTCAGACTCCTACATGCCAGGCGGCTCGCGACAGCGCGTCGGCGTAGGGTTTTTCTGGTAGCGCAGATAATCGAGTACCATTTTGGGGCGGACAGGCAATCTGTTCGCCCCTATTTTGTAAGGAGAGCGCATGAAGTACTTTGGCACCGACGGCTTTCGCGGTGAGGCCAACGTTGGGCTGACGGTAGAGCACGCTTATAAGATTGGCCGTTTTGTGGGCTGGTATTACGGTGCCAACCGCGAGCGCAAGGCACGCGTGATCGTGGGCAAGGACACGCGTCGTTCGAGCTACATGTTCGAGGCGGCGCTGGTGAGCGGCCTGGTCGCGAGCGGTGCGGACGCCTATATGCTGCACGTGATCCCCACGCCGGGCGTAGCGCATCAGACCGTGGAAGGCTGCTTCGATTGCGGCATCATGATCAGCGCGAGCCACAACCCGTTTTGCGATAACGGCATTAAGCTCGTCAACAGCGACGGCTTTAAGATGGACGAGGACGTGCTGGAGCTCATCGAGGACTATATCGATGGCAAGAGCGAGGTGCCGCTGGCCACGGGTAACCACATCGGCGCCACGGTGGACTACATGCAGGGTCGCAACCGCTACATTGCTTCGCTCATTGCAAGTGCGAACTTTTCGCTGCAGGGCGTCAAGATCGGTATCGACTGCGCCAACGGCTCGGCTTCCTCGGTGGCCAAGCCGGTGTTTGACGCGCTCGGTGCCGACGTGCGCGTGATCAACGCCGCGCCCGACGGCTTTAACATCAATGTCGACTGCGGCTCCACGCATATGGAGCGCCTGCAGCGCCACGTGGTGGAGCAGGGTCTGGACGTGGGCTTTGCCTACGACGGCGATGCCGACCGCTGCCTGGCCGTGGACGAGCGCGGCCGCGTGGTCGACGGCGACCAGATCCTGTACGTGTGCGGCGTGTACCTGAACAAGCACGGGCGTCTCTCGGGCGGTACCGTGGTGCCGACGATCGCCAGCAACTTTGGTCTGCTCAAGTCGCTGGAGCTTGCCGGACTGAGCGCCGTGACCAGCGGCGTGGGCGACCGTCACGTGTATGCCAAGATGCGCGAGGGCGGCTACAGCCTGGGCGGCGAGCAGACGGGCCATACGATCTTTGGCGATATCGAGCGCACGGGCGACGGCATTATGACCTCGCTGCGTGTGATGGAAGTGATTCGTGCCGAGCGCGAGACGCTCTCGCAGCTCACGGCTCCGTGCAAACTGCTGCCGCAGGCGCAGGTGGCCGTGCACGTGGCGGACAAGGACGCCGCGCTCGAGAACATGGGCGTGCAGAACGCCATCGCCGAGGCCGAGGCTGCGCTGGCAGGCGAGGGCCGCGTGCTCGTGCGCAAGAGCGGAACCGAGTCGGTTATCCGCGTGCTGGCCGAGGCGCCCGACCAAGCATCCGCCGATGCTGCCATGAAGCGCATCGCCAACGCGCTCGAGGCTCTTTAGTTACGCGGCCAATCTGGCACTTGGGGACGTTCCTTTTCTGCCGGCACAATAGGAACGTCCCTAACTGTCGGGTTGGTGGCTGGGTGTAAAGGGGCGCCGCGGGATAGATCCTGCGGCGCCCCTTTGCGTTGGCGTGTCGCCTAAGCTTTACAGCTCGTAGAGCGTGGTGAACTTGTCCTGCAGGTAGCTGCAGTAGTAACG